>Ga0208115_1000025_pt1 | contig 67925 bp, 62 predicted proteins | sample LakWasMeta4_LOW4_2_FD_183856 | JGI IMG/M metagenome (GOLD analysis project Ga0208115, IMG submission 183856) | Freshwater sediment methanotrophic microbial communities from Lake Washington under simulated oxygen tension - Sediment Metagenome... | ecosystem: Environmental > Aquatic > Freshwater >...
AAAAAAAAACTAGGAGAATTTGCTCCCTTTGAAGTGATCTTGCTTTTAATCATGGGAGTCTCTGTTCAAAATGCCGTAATTGGCAACGATCACAGCATCACCGCTGGAATTATTTGTGTCGCCGTTTTAGGTGGTTTAAATATCTTGATTAACAACCTTGCCTACCGTTTCAGATGGTTTGAAAAAATAATTGAAGGACAGCCGGAAGTGATTATTTTAAATGGAAAAATTCATAGAAAAATTTTGGAAAAAGAAAAAATTACAGATGCCGAACTATATGAGGCATTGAGAGAGCACGAAATAATGAATGCGGAAGATGTAAAATGTGCGATTCTGGAAGCTGATGGTAAAATCTCAGTGATTAAGTATGCCCACTAAATTCTCTTCAACCACGCTATTTAGATCATTGATAATTGCCCGAAGCTTTTCTTTGTCTTTTGTCACTCCGGCCCCTTCCATGGCGATACCAATACTCGAGATCGCAGGAAAGCCAAAAGTTTCTCCATTTCCTTTTAGACGATGACCAATTGTGACGGCCAATGTAAAATCTTCAGCTTCAAGACTTTTCTTTAATTCTTCAATCTCGGCAATGCGACGATTCAAATATTTAACTTTATGCTCTTTGAGAATTTGCATATTCATGAAAAACAACCTTAGCTTTTTATTTTTTACTGTAGTGTTAACTGCTCTACTGTTTCTAATTCTTTTAGTTTTCGATAAAGGGTTTTGCGATCTATCCCCAATTCTTTTGCAGTTTGTTCTTTAGCGTATCCATTTCTTTTAAAAATAAATTCGATATATCTTTTTGATACATCCTCTAAACTCATTATTGCGTTGATTGAAAAGAGTGCCCCGGCCTCAGGATGCTCCGCTTTGTTTTCTGTGATACTTTGTTCGATCTGAGGTAAATCTTCGACGTCAACGTATTCGGAATTGGACAGCACAACCGCTCTTTCAATGGCATTTTCTAATTCACGAACGTTCCCTTTCCACGGTAGACTCTCCAGAGCTTTAATCGCAGCTTTGGTAAATCCTTTGATACTGGCATTATTGATCAAGCTGAATTTCTTTAAGAAATATTCACTCAAGGGAATAATATCTTCTTTTCTCTCTCTAAGCGGAGGCATATGGATAGGTATAACATTTAAACGAAAATATAAATCCTCTCGAAAATGTCCCTTCTCGACTTCTTTTTTTAGATCCTTATGAGTCGCACAGATAACTCTTGCCGTAATGTCTCGGGTTTGGTTTTCACCAATTCGTTTTATTTTTCTTTCCTGCAGAACTCGCAGCAATTTGGCCTGAAGTGGCAAGGCCAGATCCCCGATTTCATCGAGAAAAAGTGTCCCTTTGTTCGCTTCTTCGAAAAGACCAATTTTATTTCCGATGGCACCGGTAAATGCGCCTTTAGCGTATCCAAATAATTCCGATTCGAGCAAGTTTTCCGGAATGGCCGAGCAGTTGATGGCGACAAAGGGACCTGATTTTCTATCCCCTAATTCATGGACAGCTTTGGCCACAACTTCCTTCCCTGATCCACTCTCCCCAAAAATAATAATATTGGCCTGACTGCTGGAGACACGCTTGGCGAGCTCCATCGCTTTTTTAAATCCTGGGCTCTTTCCAATCACGCCCTTTAATCCTAAAAAATCCTGTTCATTGAATAGATTTTTAAGATTGGTATTTTCAACCTGTACTTGATTTAAAAAAAGTGCGCGCTGAACTGAAATTAAAAGCTGAGGAACATGTAAAGGTTTCAATACGAAGTCGTATGCCCCCGATTCAATCGCTTCAACTGCAACTTCCAGACTACCCTCGGCGGTCATTAAAATAATCGGCAAAACGGCATTAAAGGTTCTTATACGTTTAATAAAATCCAGGCCCGACATCACCGGTAATTTAAGATCGGAAATCACCACGTCGGCCTGTACTTTTTTTGATTCAATTTCTGAGAGCGCCACACGGGCATCTTCATAGGAAGAAACGTTATATCCTCTTTGGCGAAAAAAGGAAGACAAGAGCTCCAGCAGGTCAAGGTCGTCATCAATAATCACCAGTGAAGATAAGTTTTTGATTTTCATGGGACAAAATACCTCGTGTTTAGTAAACAGTTCTTGTGTGACCTCACTTGTGGCATTTGTCCCCAAAAATGTCAAACCTCTTTTATTGAGTGTGTATTTTCAACAGATAAGCTCTGGCATGCCCGGTGCATTCTTAAGCACTAAGCACCGAACCGTAGCCAGGAGAAATATATGATTCGCGCAGCCATTGCTTTTTTTGTTCTCGCTTTAATTGCGGTCCTATTTGGGGCCTACGGGATTGCGGGACTCTCGATGGAAGTTGGAAAGGTTCTTTTAATGGTCTTCCTAGTGTTAGCTGTCCTAAGTTTTGTTGGAAGTTTGGTGACTGGAAGAAAAGGTCATTTGCCATAAATAGATTTTTTTACTGAGCGTGAGGCCGGCAAGAATTTGCCATAAGCATGGTCAGATAAAATGCCTCAAATAAAGGCGCCATTGGAGGCGCTTTTATTTGAGGCATTTTTTTTTATTTTAATACTTTTGATTAGCGATGGTGTTCAACCACATTCGGAACATGATTATCAAACCACTCGATCGCCAGTTTGATGACTTCATCCAAAGTCCCAGGCTCTTCGAACAGATGAGTCGCACGTGGAACGAGGCTCAAGCGACAATTGAGAAGAGATTGAGACGCTAATTTGTTGAGCTCAATAACCTCTCGGTCTTCAGATCCGACGATTAATAAAGTCGGCGTAAAAATGGTGCTGAGTATTTTTTCATCAACCAGATCAGGGCGTCCACCACGACTTATCACCGCATAGATTAGATTATTCGGACTAAAATCAGCAACCGCGGTCAGTGCCGCAGCGGCACCTGTACTTGCGCCAAAATAACCGATAGGAGTTCCATGTTGATAATATTTGCTGTTCATTAACCATTTAGTGGCCATCAACAATCTATTGGCCAGCATTGGAATATTAAAACGATTTTCAAATAAAAGGTCTTCTTCTGCCGTTAAGAGGTCAAATAAAAAAGTCGCATGCCCGGCCTTTGTCAGCTCTTTGGCCACGTTCTGATTGCGCACACTTTTATGAGAGCTACCACTTCCATGGGCAAAAATGATCCACGATTTTGAGTAGTCTTTCATGTAAATATTTCCTTTCAAAGAAATATTGGCATCATTTATAATTACATCATGAGTATTAATTAATTCTTCCATATTTATCACCACGGTTTTTCAAATTTTTCTTGTTCTTCAATTTTTTCTTTAGGAATAATTGTCTCTTCATCGTAAATCTCATCATCGAAAATATCATTCTTCGGATCATCGACCGTAAAACGAGTAGCAGGTGAAGAGGCCGGACCTTTAGGACTATTCTTTTTGTTATTTTGACCTTTCGCGGTCTTTTTATTATTTGAACGCATACCACTCCTATGAGAAATAAATTATTCCTCCATTAAGAGTGGGCCATTTTTTTAGTGAAAAAAAATACATTAATCAGATAACGATTGCCTCAATTGATTATGTTTCATTGAGTTAATTGGCCAAGTCATCAAGAATGGGACAGGCCGGGCGATTGTCGCCATGACAAGTTTTTGAGAGGTGCTTAATAGTATCCACCATAGATTGAAGTTCAGTGATTTTTTCTTCTAGTTTTTTAACATGCGATAAGGCCAATAATTTTACTTCTCCACTGGCACGCGTTTTATTACGCCACAAGCTAACAAGTTTTTTAATTTCCTTCATCGAAAAACCAAGGCCGCGGGCCTTTTTAACAAAAGATATAATATGAACGTCGCTTTCTTTGTAAATACGGTAGCCGGCATCAGAGCGACTGACTTTTGGAATAATGCCTATCGATTCATAATGACGAATGGATTTTGGATTAACGCCTGAAGCGGCGGCAGCTTCACCAATATTCATAACAAATCCCCCTCAAATTTATTTTTCGACTTAACGACTTGCCGGTTTCCATCGTCTTAACAAAAGTGCATTACTCACAACACTAACACTACTGAGGGCCATCGCGGCACCGGCGACCACTGGACTTAAAAAACCAAATGCCGCCAACGGAATGCCGATAATATTATAAATAAACGCCCAGAAAAGATTTTGTTTAATTTTTCGATATGTGAGTCTGGAGATTTCAATCGCATCGGGAATGAGTAACGGATTGCCTCGCATTAATGTGATTTGGGCAGTATGCATGGCCACATCAGTTCCGGTTGCCATTGCAATCCCCACATGAGCTTCGGCCAATGCCGGGGCATCGTTAATCCCGTCCCCCACCATTGCGACAATCTGCCCTTGGGCCTTGAGTTCGGCAATGATCGTCGATTTATCCTGAGGCAAAACTTCGGAGCGTACTTGGCCAATCCCCAAACTTGCGGCCACTTTTTTAGCAGCACCGGCATTATCACCAGTGATCATCACCGTTTTAATCTTTAAGGCGTGAAGTTTGCTAATCGTTTCTTTGGCCGTCGCTTTTATTTGATCACTAAAGGCAATAAGCCCCAACAGTTTTTTTTCATCGGCCAATGCCAGGTAAGAGATTGTGTGACCATTATTTTCCAACTCCATGGCCTGGGTGTTGAAAATTGAAACATCAATATTTTTTTCTATCATCAAACGTTTTGTTCCAATAATATATTTTTGACTATCAACAATGCCCTCTACTCCGCGACCGGGAAGAGCTCGTACCTCTTGGGCCGCCTGGATCTCAATCTTATGGTGTTTGGCCCGCTCAACAACTGCTTTGGCGAGCGAATGTTCACTCCCATTTTGTATGGCACTGGTAATTCTTAGAAGTTCTCCCTCAGTCATTTGATGCGTGAGTATTTTATCAACTTCCGGATGACCTTCAGTCAGGGTTCCGGTCTTATCAAAAGCAACTGTTGTTACCGAATGAGCAACCTCTAAGGCCTCAGCATCTTTAATCAAAATTCCGGCCCTCGCCCCAAGCCCCGTTCCAACCATGATCGAAGTTGGAGTCGCCAGTCCCAAAGCACAGGGGCAGGCAATGACCAGTACCGCAACGCTATTAATAAGCGCTTTTTCCCAATCTCCAGAATAGAGACCCCAGCCAATTAAGGTAATCACTGCCAACAAGATAACAATCGGAACAAAGATGGCACTGACTTTATCCACCATTCGTTGAATAGGCGCCTTATTGGCCTGGGCACTTTCAACCAGTCTAATAATTCGCGCCAGTGTCGTCTCGGCGCCAAGCGCAGTGGTCTCAACTTCCAAAAAGCCATCGACGTTGACTGACCCTCCAGTTATTTTATCTGCAATATTTTTAACAACAGGCAAACTCTCACCTGTAATTAAAGATTCATCAACCTGGCCCATGCCATTGACCAGTAGGCCATCCACCGGAATTTTTTCTCCCGGTCTGATCAAAACAATATCGTGAAGCCTAACATCACCAATGGGAATTTCGATTTCACTGTTATTTCTTTTAACTCGAGCGACATCTGGTCTTAAAGATTGAAGTGCCGCGATCGCCGAAGTGGTTTGTTGTTTTGCCCTTCGCTCCAGAAATTTTCCCAAAAGAACAAGAGTGATAACCACGGCAGAACTCTCAAAATAGAGAGGACCGAATCCACTATGCCCAGCGTGCTCGCCATAGAGATAAATATGATACAAACTCAAACCAAAAGCAGCAGAAGTTCCAAGAGCAACCAATAGGTCCATGTTCCCAGAGCGCGCCAATACTGCCTTCCAGGCCGAAGTATAAAATTTAGCTCCTAACCAAAATTGCACTGGGATGGCCAATAGCAGCTGAACTTTCGCCGAGAGCATGAAATTCAATCCGAAGGGTTCAAAGATCATCGGGACAATTAAGGGTGCTGAAAGCAAGGCCCCGGCCACAACTTTAAACCATTCTTTTTTTAAAGCAGCTTCTTTTTCATTAGACTCTAACTTGGGATTTTCTATGGCAACAGACGCAGTATAACCGGCCTTGACGATTGCTTTAGTAAGAGTCTCTAGCGTGAGCGAGCCATCAATATATTTAACCAGTGCTTTTTCCGTGGCCAAATTAACCGAGGCACTAAGCACTCCGGGAATTTTCATTAGCGCGGACTCAACTCGATTAACACAAGAGGCACAAGTCATCCCTCCGATGCTTATCTCTTGCTCCTTAGTTACAACTTGAAAGCCACTTTTTACAATCGCCGCGATCGCGGGCTTAAAAGCTTCGGGGCCGGTTAATTGAAAGCGTGCCATCTCGGTGGCCAGGTTGACATTAACCTCCTGAACTCCCGAAACTTTTTTGACTTGTGATTCAATTCTATTTACACACGACGCACAGGTCATGCCTGAAATTTTTGCATTAAATTCGCTGCTTGCTTGTTTTGATTGTTCCATAACCCCTCGTGCTAATATAATTTAACACTATCATAAAGCTTCCAATGATTGGAAGGTCAAGCATGATATATATTTTTTTCTTGACCTTCCCATATGGGTAACCTTTAAAGTAAGCTCAGGAAATAGACCAACAAATCAGCTTAAGGAGTTCAAAATGTATGAAATAAAAGTATCCGGCATTACTTGTGGCGGTTGTGTCAACAGCGTTACCAATGCCCTAAAGGCACTCGATGCTAAGGCCGACGTATCGGTGGACCTGGCCTCCCAAACTGTCCGCGTAACAAGTGATAAAACGCAGACCGAAATAAATGCCACCATTGAAGATGCGGGTTACTCCATTGTTGATTCAAAAATCATCAACTGAGAGAATGGCAAATACAGTTACAAAGACGACTGCGGCCTCTTGACGAAAAAACTTGATATTAAAACTGATTGAGATCAGATTATAAGTTCTTTATTATAGTATTATATAATAAAAATAACGCATAATGGATAACAAGAATATTTAAAAACAAGAGGCCTTTGCCGTGAAAATGAATAGGAAACTTCAAAGAACCAAACAACATATTTTAAAATCAAGCGGACAACTGGAAGCTTTTTCTGCCCGAAAACTGCAACGATCACTGCAAAGGACTGGACTTAAACCCAAGTATTGCAAACAAATCACTGAAGAAATTGCCGAGAAAATTGAGCCCGGAACCACGACCCGAGAGATCTATAAAAAGACCTTTAAACTTCTGCGTAAAAAATCGCCTGTTGCCGCCACTCATTACTCCCTAAAAAAATCCTTAATTGAACTTGGTCCGACTGGATTTGAGTTTGAATATTTTGTTTCCAAATACTTTGAGGCCATTGGCTATAAAACATTTGTGGGAATTACACTTCAAGGCGAACATGTTCGTCATGAAGTGGACGTCGTGGCCAGTAAACCCAATTACCAAATTTATGTGGAATGCAAATTTCATAATAGCAGTGGCCGTAAAAACGACATTAAAACGGTTCTCTATGTCAGGGCCCGATGGGAAGACCTCAAAAATGGCCCCGATGGAAAATACCTACGCGCCTATTATCTGGCCAGTAATACCGCCTTTACTCAGGATGCCATTACTTATGCTAAGGGAACTGGTTTAAATCTTCTGGGAGTCAATGCTCCGGAAGAAGAATCCTTCCTGGACAAAATTAAAAAATATAAACTTTACCCGATAACATCCCTAAAAAATCTCAAGAAAATCTACTGTAAAGAACTACTGAGAAAAAAAATAATTTTGTGTAAAGATCTTTTGGAAGAAAGAAGTTTTATGCTCAAAATGGGAATGAGCAACGATGAGATCAATGCTGTTTTCAGAGATATTAACAGACTACTAGAATAAAAAATAAACAAGAAGATTCATATGCAATTAAAATTCATAGGCGCAACCCAAGACGTAACCGGCTCGATGACCCTTCTCGAAAATGCTAATGGAAAGATCCTAATTGATTGCGGTCTATATCAAGGGGTCGATGAAATTGTAAAACGGAATTTGCACCCCCTTCCCTTTAATCCCAAAGAAATAAACGCCATCGTATTGACTCATGCCCACCTCGACCACTCAGGATTTATTCCTCGTTTGGTGAAATTAGGATTCCGGGGAGTCATTTATTGCACCAAACCTACCATGAAACTTGCTCGCATCATTATGTCAGACAGCGCCCAAATAATGGAAAAGGCCGAACATCATATCTTGGCCTCCTTTTATGAACCCGCCGACGTTATGGTTGCCTCCTCTTTATTTAAAACCAAAAAATTTCATGAGAGCTTTGAAGTTTTAGGAGCATCGATCACTCTTTTTCCGGCAGGACATATCTTGGGAGCTTCGTCGGTGCTGATTAAAGACGAAGGTAAAAGTATGGTCTTCTCAGGCGATTTGGGACGATCAAATGATCCTTTGATGTTTGCTCCAGAAGCTGCTCCTCCGACTGATATATTGGTGATGGAGTCGACCTATGGGGGAAAGATCCGACAGGGAAACCTAGAAGATGAGCTCGCGGCCTTCCTTAAAAAAATAAAAAATGAATCAAAAATTGGAATTATTGCAAGTTTTGCTGTGGCAAGAGGCCAAATGCTAATCACCTTGATCAATCAATATTACCTGGATCATCCGGAAGACAAAATTAGATTTGTGATAGATGGCCCGATGATGACCGAGGCCAATAAGGTTTACAAAGAATTTGCCCATGAGACCAGACTCCCCATCGCGTTAAGCCAGGCGCTGGAAGGAGTGGACTCTATTGATCATGTGCGGGAGTGGAGTTCAATTCGTAAGAAGGAAGGACCGCTGTTGGTTGTCAGCTCAAGCGGCATGGTTACCGGAGGAAGGATTTGGCGCTATCTGGAAAATTGGCAAAATGAACCTAATGCTTGTCTCTTTTTACCAGGTTATCAGGCGGAAGGAACCCCAGGCAAAGCGCTGAGTGAAGGAAAAAAATCGATCCATGATGAAGAGGGCCAGGTCATTAATTGGTCTGGTGAAGTCATTTCCTCAGGAGCCTTTTCTTCACACGCCGACCAAAATGAATTAATTGCGTGGTTAAAAAATATTCAAAAAGACACTCAAATATATCTTAACCACGGCGAAGAAGACTCAAAAAAAATGTTTAAAGAAAAACTTCTAGGGCTCGGCTATTCAAACGTAACAATCGCCGCGCCCTAGAAGCTTAAGGTTTCAAAAGTTTTTTTAGTTTTGCAAGTTCTCTCTTTTCCCCTGCTGGAATATCAGTTCCGGCAGAACCAGTATAAGCAGCTTCAATTGAATCGGCATATTCCTGATAACATTTTTGAGCATAAGCAGAAGTAGGATATTTCTTAATACAATCTTTTAAATAAAGATCTCCCAGCGAAAAGAAATAAGTTTGTCCCATACGATGCTCGATCAAAGACAACCAATAAAGAATTTCAGGGGCCAGCTCAGTGTCAGGATGCTCAACTAAGAAATTGAGTAACACTCCGGATGAAACCAAAAGCGTGATGTCGTCTTCACCTGGGAAGGTTAAATCTTTTTTAATATCCAGTGGCGATAAATGCTTCTCGATGAATTCTGGCATGGACTTAATGGCGGTAGAATCAAACCCCTTCCACTTTTTCAGATTTTCATTCCAACGATTAATCATCTTTTTATCATTGTTCAAAAATCTCGAATCTTTTTGCCATTTCTCAACTGAAGCCTGGGCCTTACTATGGTCAAATTTAATTTTGGTATCAATTGAAAGTATTTTATTCAAAGAAGAAACAACTTCTTTATTAGAAGTTTTTCCAAATTTAACAAGTGCCTCTTCAATTGCTTTTTCAAAATAAGTTTTTGACTCATCAAAACGACGGACCAGATAGAGATAATTAGCGTATGAAAAATCGGAATCAAAACGATCCCGGCCTTCTTTTTTAATATTATCGCCAAATGCATTTTTTGAAACCGACTCTGGCAGCTGGGTGTGACAACTTACACAGAGTGCCCCAATAACATTTAATCGTTTTTGAGCGAAAACATAATTATTAGATTCAACTGTTAGAATCGTGGCCTCTAATTGCTCGGAGATTGTTTCCAGACTTGGTCTAAACCCAGGACGTTGAAAAAACTCAGCATGCTTGGCACTTTTAAAGAGTTGAGATAAATCCGTTAGATTTTTTATCAATTCTTCTTTTTCTTTTTCTTTCTGCTTTTTATTTTTAAAATCATTTAACTTATAAGTTGATGAATAGATATAAGGAATAATTTTGACGTAGGAATCATAAACATTGCTCATGACGGCCTTGGCCTGTTGCTCTGATGGCGCGATGGAAAAGGACAAAGATGGTATGGCCATTGCTAAAACAAGGCTCAACCCAAGTAAATGGTTCTTCATAACTAATAAACTCCTCTATTGACACATATCTACTATATAAAAACGATAAATCACTTTCGTATCTTAATCAACTGCTGGGTAAAGCTGGAGGCCAGGTTGCTGGCGACGCGCTGATACTCTTCTTGATTAGACCAGGCATTTTTAGGAAAGAGGATGGTGGAATCAATCTGATCAATGGCCTTTGGAATTTTCAAATCAAATATTTGATCTTTTAGAAACTCAACATCATTTAATTTATTGTCCTGAATCTGCCGAATGATATGTCTGGTAATCTTCAGAGAAAAACGTGTGCCGGTGCCGTAGCTTCCGCCATACCAGCCAGTGTTGATAAGCCAGACTTTTATTTTATGCTTGGTAATAAACCCCTTTAAGAGCTCTGAGTAAACCTCGGGATGACGAAGCATAAAAGGTGCGCCAAAACATGAGGAAAAAGTGGCCTGGGGAGTTTTTACTCCGACTTCAGTGCCTGCCAATTTAGCACTATAGCCTAAGACGAAATAATCCATTGCTTGTTCGGGGCTGAGTAAACTAACCGGTGGGAGAACACCAAAAGCATCTGCACTTAAGTAAAAAAGATGTTTAGGAATTTCACCCGCCCCGGACTCGACTCTATTTTCGATAAAATCCAAGGGATAACTTGAACGTCCATTTTCAGTAAGAGTGTCGTCAAAGAAATCAATCGTGCTTCTATCATCGGCCAATTTTACATTTTCTAAAAAAGAAGCAAAACGGGTGGAAGCCGAGAATATTTCGGGCTCAGTCTCCCGCGCGAGTTTAAACGTTTTGGCATAACAGCCACCTTCAAAATTAAAAACGCCATTGTCCGAAAGACCGTGTTCATCATCACCGATCAGTTGTAAACCGACATCGGTAGAAAGCGTGGTTTTTCCAGTTCCAGAGAGTCCAAAGAAAACAAAACTTTCTCGCTTTGAATTCTGATTGGCCCCGGAGTGCATAGGAAGAATACCGATATCGGGAAGGAGGAAATTCATAATAGAGAACATGCTTTTTTTAATTTCACCAGCATAAAAAGTTCCAACTATAATTGTGGTTTTCTCCTTAAAACAAGTGACAATCACCGTCTCTGACCTGACACCATATTTGTTAGGATCAAGTTTAAAGCCAGGCGCATGAATAATCTTGTAAACGTCTTGCTGAGCGCCTTCCATCAAAGGCTTAAACATGTACTGAGAAAAGAAGGCGGCCGTTGCCTGACTTGAAATAAATTCTATCCCCAAAGAAAAATGAGAAGATGATCCGATGGAGCGTTCAGTATAAAACAATTCATCCAAAGAATCTAAATAAGTAACAACATCTTGCCTGAGAATCTCAAAGGTCGATTGCTTCATTTCATGAATATTATTTTCCCACCAAATCTTTTCTTTACTGAGCTCATTCATGACCACGTATTTGTCATTGGCCGATCGACCAGTGTGGGCCCCCGTCGTGACAATCAACTCTCCATGCGGTCCGAGGGTCCCTTCCTTTTTCAGAAGGGCCTTTTCGATCAGAAAAGATTTATGAGAATTTTTATTAATGCGAGCATGCTTAAAGAGTGAAATAAAAGCGGACATACAATTTTCCTAAAAAAATACTGATTAGACTTTCAAAACAAGAGTTGGCAAAGTTGTTTCACGTAGTACTTGGCGAGTGATACTTCCGCCCAACAAGGCCTCTAGTTTATTAGACTGCGCCGCGAGCGCTATAATATTAGCACGTGATTTTTTAGCAACCGCTAATATAGTTTCCGAGATAGGTTTTACTTCATACTCTGTATAGACAGTGCACTTGACTCCATCTTGGGCCATTGCTTTTTCTAATTTCAGAACACGCTTCTGATTGAGTTCTTTAAATTGATGAAGTTCCATTCCAATTTCTGGCACCGGAACATAAACGATCGTTAAGAGCGCATTCCATTTTTTGGTGTATTCAACTGCACGCTCAAGTCCCTGAGTTCCTTTGGGCGAAAAATCATGGGCGTAGAGCACGTTTTTAGGAGTCGCTAAATTGAAGGTTGTTTTTTGATGAAAAATCAGCAAATCGCAAACGGACATATGGACAATTGTTTCTGCAAAGCTTCCAAAAATCATTCGTGGCAAAAACTCTTTGCTATTGGTTGCGATCAAAATGAGATCAACTTTTGATTTTTTGGTGTAATCAATAATTTTCTTAACAACAGAAGTTAATGAAAAGCTTTTTTCTTGAAGAACTTCAACTTTAACGTTTTTCATTTGCATTTTTTTAAGTTCGTCTTTAATTAACTTGGCCGGATAAGTAGTATATCTACTTTTCACAGGTATATTGAATGCGGTTGCCAACTCCACTTCGGCATTGGAAGCGACGTAGACTGCTTCGATCGAATCTTTTTTATCAAACAAATGAGTTAATATATTTTTTCCGAATAGGTGCAATTCTTTATTTTTTTCAAACGGGTCAAATGTCCACAATACTTTCATCCAATACCTCCAAACTAAGAATGATTACAAATCAGCGATTTTGTTATTCTTTGGAAAATCATACAGTTTAACTAATTTATAGTCTACACTTGTGGTGGATAAATGGTCCGGATGCTCAAAAAATGATCGGAGTGATGAGGGTGGACGATAGTGGAAGATGAATCGGCAGTTGAATCGGAAGTTGAATCCAAGGCTAAAAAGGGACAAACGCTCCTGGCGGCAGGCGGCCTTTCGCTTACAATTGTCTTACAACGCCAAGAACAAGAAGGCTTTAATGAACTGCCCGCTGGCCGTCCTAAAAGATTTTATCATTTTATTTTAAATGTCTTAAAAGAACCCATGGTCTACTTACTGTTAGCTTGTGGAATAACTTATTTATTCTTAGGCGATCCCCAAGAGGCCATTATGCTTTTGGCATTTTTGTTTCTGATCATGGGGATTACGGTGGTTCAGGAAGCTAAGGCCGAGCGCTCGCTCGAAGCGTTGCGGGAATTATCAGGTCCCCAGGCTAGCGTTTTAAGAAATGGGAATAAACTTCGCATCGCGGGACGAGAAGTCGTCAGAGAAGATATTATTTTTATCAACGAAGGCGACCGAATTCCCGCTGATTCTTGCTTAATCTCCGGAGGCCATATTGGGGTTGATGAATCGCTCTTAAGCGGAGAATCATTGCCAGTGCAAAAATCAATTGGCGCCATGCTTTTTGCTGGCAGCACGGTGATCTACGGCCAGGGAATCGCCATGGTAGAGGCCATCGCTTTAGACACCCAAATGGGAAAAATTGGAAAATCAATTCAGGGGATAAAAGTTATTTCCACCAAGCTTGAAGAGCAAACCAGAGGGCTTGTGACCCGTTTGGCCTGGATTGCAGCAGGTCTTTGCCTGCTAGTGGTCTTTGTTTATGCTCTAACCCGAAACAGTTGGCTCGACGGAGTTCTCGTTGGTTTGTCTTTGGGCATGGCCATTTTGCCCAATGAACTTCCTGCCGTGCTGACTATCTTTTTTTCTTTGGGGGCCTGGAGATTATCAACTCGTAAAGTTTTAACCAGAAAGATTTCAGCTATCGAAAACCTGGGCTCGATCACTGTATTGTGTGTCGATAAAACCGGAACCTTGACGCTTAATAAAATGGTCATTCAAATGATCTATTCCCAAAATCAGTTTATTGATCTCTCCGATTCCACGACAATCGTATTTCCAGAAGAATTTCATGAGACTCTGGAGTTTGGAATTCTCGCCAGCCGAAAAGATCCCTTTGACCCAATGGAGCTCGCCTTCACCAATGCCGGGATGAATTTTTTAAAGGATACCGAACACCTTCATCATGATTGGAATCTTGAAAAAGAATACCCGCTCACCCCAGAGCTACTGGCGGTGACCCATGCCTGGAGGCCCAATAGCGGAGGATTTGTGATTGGGGCCAAGGGAGCACCTGAGGCCATCATCGATCTCTGCCATATGAGCGCCGAACAAGAAAAGAAGATGCTGCAAATTGCCGAACAGATGGCAAAATCCGGTCTGAGAATTTTAGGTGTGGCCAAGTCAGGCCTGAGAACTTCCCCCCTGCCTCAAATTCAGCATGATTTACCATTTGAATTTTTAGGCTTCATTGGCATCGCCGATCCCGTTCGCCCAGGAGTTCCGGAGGCCATTGCTGAATGCCATAGCGCAGGAATTCGAGTCATCATGATTACAGGTGACCACCCCACCACGGCAAGTACTATCGCTCAAAATATCGGACTCCAAAATCCTAATGAAGTGATGACTGGCCCCCAGATCGAAAAACTATCAGACCCCGACTTGGCCAGCATCACCAAAAAAGTAAGTGTCTTCTCCCGGGTCATGCCCGCACAAAAACTTCGTTTGGTAAATGCCCTCAAGGCTTCGGGCGAAATCGTTGCGATGACCGGAGACGGAGTCAATGATGCTCCTGCGCTCAAGAGCTCTCATGTCGGAATTGCGATGGGAAAAAGAGGTACCGATGTGGCGCGAGAGTCGGCCGACATTGTCTTGCTGGATGATGACTTCACTTCAATAATTGTTGCCATCCGCGCCGGAAGAAGAGTCTATGCCAATATAAAAAACGCCTTAACCTACTTATTTGCCATTCATATCCCGATCGCAGGAATGTCCATCATTCCGGTTTTAAGTGGCCTGCCCTTAGTCTTATTGCCTGCTCATATTGCATTTCTTCACCTTATTATTGAACCCGCATCTTCCATTGCTTTTGAAGTCGAAGAGGCCAGTGGTGATATTATGAAGAAAAAACCTCGCCCCCCCAAAGAACCGCTTTTTAACCATGAAATCTGGCTTACCAGCATTTTGAACGGACTCACATTATTGCTGGCGCTGGTTGCGATCTATATTATCTCATTGGGACGCAATCAAGGTGAGACTGATGCCCGGGCCTTAGTTTTTACAACCTTGATCTTTTCCAACACCCTTCTTATTTTATTAAGCCGAGGTGCGGACGTTTCTTTCACTAAAAAAATAACCACTGCCCCCAACAAGTTTGTGAGGTGGATTACCATTGGCTCTTTTGCCTTGTTGGCCGTCTCTCTCTATCTTCCGAGCGTTCGCAATGTCCTGCGCTTTTCTTTTTTGCATCCCCTCGATCTAATCATTTGTCTGAGTATCGCACTGGCCAATATTTTATTAAGTGAGTTTTTGATTAGAATCATTAAAAAATATCGATAAATTTAGAATGTCACATTTTCGATAGGCGTGTCGTATACCCATAAAAGTAATTATTAAGGACAGGAAATGCTAGATCGGATTATTAAAATTGCTCTTACCCAGAGATTAATGGTTATTTCACTTGCGGCCATGCTTATTGCCTATGGTGGTTATGTCTTAACCCATCTGCCAGTTGACGTTTTTCCGGATCTCAACCGCCCGACTGTCACCATCATGACGGAGGCACAGGGGCTGGCACCAGAAGAAGTTGAAACACTGGTCACTTATCCGGTAGAAACCGCTTTAAATGGTCTTCCAGGCGTTGAGCGAGTGCGTTCGAGCTCCGGAGTTGGCTTAAGTGTCATCTATGTTGAGTTTGCATGGGGAACTGAGATTTATAGAAATCGCCAAACGGTTCAAGAAAAATTAGAGCAGGCCAAAGAAAAATTACCCAAAGGTATTACACCGGTGATGGGCCCCATTTCGTCCATTATGGGCGAAATTCAACTTGTAGGTCTAAGCTCAAGCGATGCTTCACTCTCGCCGATGCAACTAAGAACGATCGCCGACTGGACAATAAGACCTAGACTGCTGAGTATTCCCGGCATCTCTCAGGTTATTTCGATTGGGGGCGGGGTTCGTCAGTTTCAAATCCTTCTTTCCGCAGAAAAAATACAAAAATATCAATTGAGCATTGAAGACATCGAACATTATTTATCTGATATCAGCAAAAACACCACTGGTGGATTTATTGATATTGATCGCAAAGAATACCTCATTAGAAATATTGGTATTACTAAAAACAAGGAAGACATCTTAAAGTCCGTGGTCGGAAATCATTTGGGAAAACCAATTTTAGTGCGCGATATTGCCGTGGTTGAAGAGCTGGCCCAAACCAAGCGCGGAGACGCCAGTGTCAATGGCAAAGAATCAGTTATTCTAAGCATTCAAAAACAGCCAGGAGCTAGTACCATTGCCCTGACTCATGAAATTGCAAAAGCTCTTGAGGAGCTTAAACCAACCCTGCCTGCCGGGGCGATCATTAACCCAAATCTTTTCAAGCAGGCCGACTTCATTGAAAACTCCATCAGCAACGTGGAAGAAGCTCTGAGAGATGGAGTCATCCTGGTATTTATTGTTTTATTTTTATTTTTACTAAATTTTAGAACTACCCTGATCACTATGACCGCTATTCCTTTATCTTTTATGTTAACCGCCATTGTTTTTAAATTATTTGGTCTTTCGGTAAACACCATGACGCTGGGAGGTTTGGCAATCGCCATTGGGGAACTTGTCGATGATGCCATTGTCGATGTAGAAAACGTACTGCGAAGATTAAAAGAAAATAAAGCGCTCCCCAATCCTAAAAATACATTTGTCGTTATCTACCAGGCCTCAAGTGAAGTCCGTAACTCTATTATTATTGCCACGATCATTGTTTGCTTGGTCTTTATTCCACTTTTTGCCATGAGTGGAATAGAAGGAAAGTTATTTGCTCCATTGGGGATCTCTTATGTCATTTCGCTGATCGCTTCAATGGTTATTTCTCTCACCGTTACTCCGGCACTCTGTTCTTACCTTCTGACTTCTGGAAAATTCCTTGAGCACAAAGAAGGAGCGTTTGTCGTTTTCTTAAAAAACTTGGATCGAAAAATTTTAAATTTTTCTCTCAATCATAAAAAAACGGTTATTGGTTTTACCGCAGGATTATTTGCCCTCGCTCTGCTTTCTGCTGCCAATATGGGGAGAGATTTTTTACCAAAATTTAATGAAGGAACGGCAACCATCACAGTTCTGGCCCAACCAGGAACATCGCTGATCGAATCCAACCGGATTGGAACAGATGCAGAAAAATTCATTATGAAAACGCCGGAAGTCAGCTCCGTATCGCGTCGTACCGGACGTGCCGAACAAGATGAACATGCTGAAGGTGTTCATTATTCTGAAATAGATGTCGATTTTAAAGAGGATGGTCGTCCTCGCCAAATCGTGTTGCAGGAAATTAGAGAAAACCTCAACAAGCTTGAAGGAGTCAGTGTCAATCTCGGTCAGCCGATTTCGCATAGACTAGATCATTTGCTCTCAGGAGTTAAGGCCCAGATTGCTATAAAAGTCTTTGGTCCGGATTTAAAAATCTTGCGCCAGAAGGCCAGCGAAATAAATAATACGCTAGAAGGAACGAAGGGCCTGGTCGATCTTCAAGTTGAACAAATTGTGCTGGTTCCCCAAATTAAAATCCAACTGCTTCGTGATGAAGCGATGCTTTACGGGATTGTCCTAGGTGACTTAGCAGGGCTTCTGGAAAAGGCCTTACAGGGCGAAGTGGTGGGCCAAGTCTTAGAGAATCAAAAAACAGTTGATGTCTTAATGAGATTTGATGAAAAATCCCGCTCCGACTTAGAACTCATTAAAAAAATGCCGATCAAAGTTCTACCGGATGGAACAAAAATCCGAGTCGAACAAATTGCGGATGTCTATGAATCAAATGGGCCAAATATCATTAACCGTGAAAATTCTCAACGCCGAATCGTGGTGCAGGCCAATTCACAAGGGCGAGATATCGAAGGTCTGATTAAAGAAATAAAAAATAAAATCGAAACTAAGGTCAAGATGCCTGCAGGCTATTTTGTCTCTTTCGGCGGACAATTCGAAAGCCAGCAAAAGGCCACAAGTCTGATGCTCTTTCTGGGGATCATGTCTATTTTGGGAATCTTCCTTGTTTTATACATGCATTTCAAATCGTCCTTTATTTCGCTGCAAATTATGCTCAATATCCCCATGGCCTTTATTGGAGGAATTATTGGTATCTATCTCACTGGAAAAGTTATTTCAGTTGCCAGCCTGGTCGCTTTCGTGACCCTTTGTGGGATTGCTTCCCGCAACGGTATTATGATGCTTTCTCATTATCTTCATTTAATGGAGCATGAAGGAGAAACTTTTTCAAGAGAAATGGTTATCAGAGGTTCACTAGAGAGACTAGTCCCGGTTTTAATGACGGCGCTAACCGCCATCTTAGGACTTATCCCACTGGTCCTGGCCGGAGGTGATGCGGGTAAAGAAATCCTTCACCCGGTGGCGGTGGTGATTGTCGGTGGTCTAATCAGCTCAACCCTGCTTGATATTTTTGTCACCCCGACAATCTTTTATCATTTCGGAAAAAAATCAGCGCTAGAATCAATCAGTCGAACAAATCAAAAAAATATTTTTGAAGGAGAAAAATAACCATGAAAAAAACAATCTTCACTCTGGCCCTAAGTCTGCTCTCCCTGATCGCCTATTCTCATGAGGGTCATAACGTAACCCCTGGTTCACTAAAATCTCTTCATGGTGGAACCGTTCAGGCCGGAAAACAACTCAATCTAGAAGTGATCGTTAATGGCAGTGAAATTACCATTTATCCAACTAGTCATGAAGCTAAAGATATTCCCTCAAAAGATGTAAGGATCGAAGCTATTGCCAAGCCAAGAAAAGGTAAGCCCTACCCCGTCTATTTTATCACGGACAAAGGCGGTGGTCTCACTTCAATCATTGAACTCAAGGGGGCCAACCGGATCCCGGTAACGGTTAAGACGACCTACCAAGGAAAAAGCGACTCGTTTATCGTTCAAGTAGAAGAATAATATAATTGCAAGGAACTTCGCCCATGCCACGATCACTAAAATTCAGCTTAAAAAACACAGCGCCCTTTTTATTGGGAATGCTTACGTTCAGCACTCTGAGCGTCGCCCAAACATCATTATTAGAGAATAATTTAGAATTGAGCTCACTCAACTCTAAAATCGAAAATCTAAAACTGGATAAAAAAATAATTAACAGCGCTTTTTTACCTGAACTTTCACTCAATGGTGGACTGGGATCTGAAAAACTAAGAGATGATTCTTACGAAACGAAAAAAGGGCCATATGTCTTTATAGAAAGTAAATTAAACCTCTACCGCGGAGGCAGGGATTCAATTGCCCAAGACAATACACAAACTAAAATAACGATCGCAAAAATAGAAAAAGAAATAAAAACAAGAAACCTAAATATTGAAGCTTTTAAATTAATTTCTCAAATCGAGTTAATGACTAAAGAAAATAAATTAATCGAGGACGAAATATTAGACAATGCCACTCATCACTCAATGGCCAGAAAAAAAGTAGATGCCGGACTAACTACTTCCGTCGACTTGCTTGATTTTGAATTAAAACGTGAGAACTTATCTAACGAACTTGATAAAAACTTGCTGACAATCGACATTTTAAAAAAAGAGCTCGTTAATCTCTTCGCTGGTAGCTTCAGCTACAGTGAATTAGAAAAAACACTTTCGGGCCAGAAAACAAATGCCTCAACGCCAATAGAGAGCTCTCTGCAAGACACTCCCAACCTGATGCTTGCTCAAAAGCAAATTGACTTAAACAATAGCGAGCTCTCTGCAATCAAAAGAGAATATCTACCCAGCGTCGAGCTCGAGGCCAAATGGGGACAAATCACCCCGCAGGAAAAATTCCTGGATTCCAAAAAAGAACATGCGGTCCTACTCAATATCCACATTCCTCTTTTTTCGGGACTTAGCACTTCCGGGAAAATCCAGCAGTCCGTCAATGAATCAACTTTAAAGAAAAGAGAACTCAAACAAACTGAAATTGAAACTGTTGCCCAGCGTGATTTAGAAAGCAAAAAGATTGAGCTCTCTAAAAGGATCTTGGCCAGTCTCCAGCGGACCCAGGCCCAATCCATCCGCTACAAGAATCTGACGATTGGTGAATACAAGCGTGGCGTAAAAAACTCCCCAGACGTTATTTCGGCCTCTGATAATTTACTGGAGATTGAAAGAAAATTACTCGAAACCCAAACGGAACTATTAATCTCTACTTATAGCTTCAACCAAACGTTTAAACCTTATTCCGGAGAATAAAATGAAAATATTTTCTTTACTCATTCTTTCTAATTTATTTGTCTCACAGGCGTTTTCTCATGGAGAAGACAAATACGGACCTAATAAAGGCTACATCAGAATGCCTGGAACCTTTCACACTGAAGTTGTTCCGCAAAAAGATGGCTCTTATCAGGTTTATTTGCTGGACGTACAAAATAAAAACCCAAAAGTGCAAGACTCTTCGGTCGCCCTCGAATTGAAAACTCCGAGCAAAAGCATTAATTTTGTCTGTGCTGCCCAAAATGAAACTTATTTTCACTGCAAAAGTGACGAAGTTAAGAAAGAAAGCAAAGCAGGACAGGTCATCTTAAAAACTAAACGTAATGCAATAGCGGCCAAAGAGGCCATTTATAACTTGCCTTTTAAGCTGGAATTTACCAATCAAAGTAAAGAAGCTAGTTCCCAGACTCACGATATGCACAACATGAAACACTAAGGTTTACCAAGGTTTATAAAAGATGAAAGTTATTTTGATATGCAAAGACTGTGGTGACCAATTTTCGTCACCACATCCCGAAGGCAAATCGGCGCAATGGCGGGACTTAGCGGCCCAAAACAGCGAACTAAATGTTTACCTCACTAGTTGTATGGGTGTCTGCCCCGAACAAAAAATCAGCGTTATGGAATTAGAAGACAATAAAACGAACACCTTCAAAACAAAATCGCTGCTCCCCAGTGAGATCGATGCCTTGATTTGAAATAGTGCTTGAGTTTACTTAAAAAAATTTAGATAATGTGATCTAGTGAAATACTTATATTTAATCACAGCTTTTATCGTCATCATGCTCTCAATTGATTACTCAATTGCTGATGAATTGCACTCCCAAAAAGCGGAAAGCATTCTCTGTTCCATAAATTCTGTTCAGGCATCCGCAGAAGGCAATTGCACTGACGTTTGTGATCGCTGTTGGTCTTGCCTGAACGCCGACAATATTATTATTTCCCACCCCATTACGCTCTCAAACTTATTTTTGAGACCACCCGCTGCCAGCTATTATTATCGCCCGCTTTTATTAATTACAAACCACTTCAGTTTTGAGCGGCCTCCGGCCTAGATATTTGCAGTTAATCTAGTCCTTTATATATTTTAATTTTACTCAAGGATATCCCATGCAATCCAGATTCTTATATCTCGCCTTTGCAGTCTCGTTAATGGCCACCGCTGGAAGCCTCTTTTTTAGTGTGGTGATGCATCTTCCTCCCTGCAATTTATGCTGGTGGCAAAGAATTTGTATGTACCCCTTAGTTTATATTTTGGGATTGGGTATCATTGTGAACGACCAAAAGGTTGCCCGCTATGCTATTGGACCCGCCATATTTGGATGGATCATCGCCCTTTATCATAATTTAATTTATTTTGATATCATCTCACCGGATATCATTCCCTGCACTTCAGGCGTGTCATGTACCAGCAAACAAATCGAGTGGTTTGGTTTTTTATCAATTCCCCTCATGTCCTTTTGGGCCTTTTCACTACTAATCGTCTTTTTAATTTTAGCTTTTAAAAATAAGGAAAAATAAGGAAAAAATATTATGAATAAAAAAATGATCATCATTCTCGGCTCCATTCTACTCACTATTGCTCTCTTCTTTGTGGCCAAAAGTCTATTCACCGCCAGTAGCACCAACACCGCCATTGAGTCTGCCGCACCCAACGTCAACTTAGTGCGAGAATTTAATAATAAAAAGGGGCCAGCAGATGCTAAGGTCACCATCGTTGAATTCTTTGATCCTGAATGCGAAAGCTGTAAGGCCTTTGCTCCTCATTTAAAAAATCTGCTGGAGCAATATGAAGGAAAAGTGCACTTTGTTGCCAGATACATGCTTTATCACACCAGTTCCTTTATGGCGGCCAAGGCCAGTCAGGCAGCTGCTAAACAGGGAAAATTTTGGGAATACCATGAAACTCTTTTCAACAAACAGGGCGAATGGGGACATAAAGAAACACCGGATTTAAGTTATTTTATTAGATACGCTGAGGAGCTTGGACTCGATCTCAACAAATTTAAAACGGACATGGAAGATAAAGAAACTGAAAATCAAATTGGGATGGATATTGCTGATGGCAATGCTTTGGGGGTCAGGGGAACACCGACCATTTTTATTAACGGAGAGATGGCCCAGGACTTAAATATTCCTGCCTTAAGCAAAATGATTAACGACAGATTATAAAACAAAAATTTCAAACGGCCCCATTACGGTGGGGCTTTTATACTATCTTTATTGTTCACAACCCACATTTTTACCATCACCCAGCGGATGCTTCTGGCAACAGTCGGGAAGTTCATTCTTAATTAAAGTCATGGCCTGATTAACTTTTTCTAGAAAATCGAGATGGCTATCTACAAAAAATCGTCGTGGATGATCTTGCCAGGCAACAGCAATGCGCTTGTCGATCTCTGCGGCCTGCTCGGCCGATTCAGTTCTGACCGGATTCTGGTGATTATAACCTTGCTCAATTGGCGGAGTCCGCAGATGAATTACCACTGCATACCGAGATAATTCAATTTCTTTCGAAGAGCCTACTTCTTTCCAGAAAAGTTTTTCATCACCCGGCCAATAAGCAAGACTATCAAGTGTCCCGCGATCACAAAGAGCAACGTTAGTCTGTTGTTCTTCTTCCACTAACTGTTCAAGTTCTTTTTGAATATGAAAGATGGCCCGTTGGGCGGCCTTTTTAGCAGGTAGGGTATTATGTCGCCAGAAGCCTCCACTAAAGATAATACTTGCGGCCTCAGGAAGAATAGAAATACGTTCACAAAAATGTTTGCGGGCAATTTCCAGAATGGCGGTTTTACCTGCACCTGGTCCGCCGGTAATAACCACACGCTTAGAGGCCCCAATCACAGGTGCACAGGAACATTTTTTGACTAGTGGATTAATCTCCGACATAAAAGGCCCTCAAATAAAGATCCAGTAACGTACTGATATTATTTCAAGCAAGGGAAAAAAGCAAACATTGCTCCTGATGGCCTCTGTGCGTACATGTGGCCTTACGTTTATAATAAGTTTCGCCCTATTAGCGCCATGAGGATTAACCAATGCAAAAAGAGTTTTTGAATGATTTAACGGAAGAAGAATTTTTAACAAAATACTGGAATAAAAAACCTCTCCTTATTAAAAACGCAGTTAAGCAGGCAGAAGATTTATCAAGCTTTGATGATTTTACCGATTTGGCAATGGATGATGAAATTGAAACGCGGATGGTTTACCAAACAGGTGGCGATTATCCCTGGCAAGCAAAGGCCGGACCAATGAATGTTGCTGATTTCAAAAAAGATGCATTGTGGACTTTAATTATTCACAATCTGGATTTAATTAATTCCGATTTTTTTGATCTCTCAAAAAATGTTAATTTTATCCCCCGCTGGCATTTTGATGATGTGATGGCCACCGTTTCTAAAAAAGGAGCATCAGTCGGCGCTCATATCGACGATTATTCTGTTTTTATTTTGCAAGGTACTGGACGCAGAAAATGGTTACTTCAGGAAAATCCCAATCCGGAATACCTTCCCGATTTAGACATAAGACTATTGGCCGAATTCACCCCCAACATCGAGTGGGTTTTAGAACCGGGAGACATGGTTTATATTCCGCCTAATGTTGCTCATCACGGAATTTCGCTGGAAGACAGTGTTTCTTATTCCATGGGATTTAAGTCCATTCGCTATAAAGATTTACTTGATGTTTTTGTAACGGATCTAATGGTGAATTTAGATGAGGCCAGTTTTCATGATGCACAGATGCCTATTCAGAAAAACAGTTTAGAAGTTCAAGACTATGTTTTGGAAAATGTTCAGCGTGACCTGCTAAAAGAACTAGCTAACAAAGACATTTTCCAAGAGGCCCTTTTAAAATATCTCACCCGCCCGAAGAATGAAATAGTGGCAGTAGAGAAATTGGAAAAGGCAGAGATTCAATCGTTGCTGATTGATGGAACTAAATTGAAACGTGATATTTGGGCCAAGATGGTCCTCTCTTCTCTTAATGAAGAAGAATCAATGGTGGGAATTGCTGGAAATGCCTTCAAACTTAGTGCAACTAAAGCTAAAAGTTTAGAAAAAATATTTTTAACCGATCCTGATATTTCTTTTAGCTTTAAAACTTCCGAGCTAAAAGACACCACCTTCCAGAGTTTAGTTATTTTATTAATAACAAATGGTGTCTTTTATTTTGTAAACGAATAGTCATCTATTTGAGGGGTTCAAATCTGGCGGTAAAATGTCTTAAAAAAGGCGGCTCATAAGTCATTCGCATCCCTTTAAATTCATTTTTCTTATGCACTAACTCCCCCATTCCTTCGATGATATAATCGAAATGTGATTGAGTATAAACCCGTCGTGGAAAGGCCATGCGTACCAACTCCATGCTGGCACCAATAAATTTGCCGTTATCGTATTTACCAAACATCGCCGAACCGATCTCGCAGGATCTAATTCCTTCATAGCGATAAAGCTCAACCGCCATTGATTGTCCTGGAAATTCATGAGGGGCAATATGTGGTAAAAACTTTTTGGCATCAATGTAAACTGCATGGCCCCCCGCTGGTTGCATGGTGGGAATTCCGAGTTCATTGAGTTTGGAGGCCATGTAATGACTGACAGCAAGTCGATAAGAAAGATAATTTTCATCCAGCACTTCATAGAGACCAACGGCCATGGCGGCGAGATCTCTGGCCGCCAATCCTCCATAAGTTGGAAAGCCTTCAGTTAGAATCAGGATATTTCTTAAATCATCAATCCACTTGTCGGTTTTTAAAGCGATAAAACCACCAATATTTACCATCGCATCTTTTTTGGCACTCATCAGACAACCATCTGCCAGCGAGAAAATCTCGTGAACAATTTCTTTTACCGGGCGCTCTTTTTGTCCTTCTTCGCGAAGTTTGATGAAATAGGCATTTTCAGCAAAACGACATGCATCGATAATAAAAGGAATGCCATATTTTTTGTAGATTGCGGCCACTGCTTTTAAATTAGCAAGCGATACCGGCTGCCCTCCGCCGGTATTGTTGGTAATGGTGATCATCCCAAAAGGAATGTTCTTTTGGTGTTCTTCACAAAATTTTTCCAAAGCAATGAGATCGATGTTGCCTTTAAAAGGGTGTAAACTAGTCGGATCTTTGCCTTCGGCAATAACCAGATCCACTGCTTCTGCTTTTAAAAATTCGATATTCGCTCTCGTCGTATCAAAGTGATTATTAGAAGGAATTTTATGATTTTCTTTAACCAACTTACTAAAGAATATTCGCTCTGCGGCTCGGCCTTGATGGGTCGGAATGACAAAAGAAAATCCCATCACATCTGCAATCGCCGCTTTAAATTTTTGAAAACTTCTTGAACCAGCATAGGATTCGTCGGCCGTCATCATCGAGGCCCATTGCTCTGCACTCATGGCGGTTGTGCCGGAGTCAGTTAAAAAATCAAAAGTAATTTCATCACTATTTATGAGGAATAAATTATAACCGGCAGTTTTTAAAACCTCATCACGGTGTTCACGAGTGTGAAAGTGCAATGGCTCTACCATTTTAATTTTAAAAGGCTCAATAATGGTTCTATGACTCATGCTAATATTCCTTGTAAACGCGACGATCTATGTCTTAATGAGTTCTATTCAACTCGTTTTGAGTGACGATTACAACACGGAATAACTTAATATTTATCAGTAAAATAGATAGAATTTAACTCAAGATTAAGTCATTTGGCACAGTTGTTGCTCATTGTTGGAAGGAGTATTTGAATCCAACCCAAACCAGGAGTTCAGCATGAAAAAAAGCATGATTTTAGCAGCGATGATTACCATGGCCTTATTGACGACCACCTCTTTTGCCAATGATAAAAAGAAAATGATGGCCATGACCCCAGAGCAACGTCAAGAAATGGCCACTACACATGAGAAAATGGCCACCTGTCTGCGCTCTGAGAAAACGATAGAAGATTGTAAAAAAGAAATGATGGAATCCTGTGAGCAGACCATGGGAAAAGACGGCTGCGAAATGATGGGGAAAAAAGGAAAAATGGACAAAATGAAGAGCAAAGCAAAAGAAATGAAAGAAAAAACCAAAGAGATGATTCAAGAGAAAAAAGAATAATTTTAAATTTTAAAATTCAAAGGATTGTGGAGCAGATCTACAATCCTTTCATCTTTTAATTTTATCTTTTCATTAGCTTCTGTTAAATTTAATTGAGATTCTATTTTCACTTGAAGAAGGCTTTTCATGATTATTTTTATTACAGGTGCAACGGCAGGCTTTGGTGCTGCCATGGTCGATCGATTTATAAAAAATGGTGATTTAGTTATTGCCACCGGCCGAAGGATTGATCGTCTAGAGGCCCTGAAGGCCAAACATGGTCAACAGCTTCATATCATCCAGTTAGACGTCAGAAATCGTGAAGAAGTCGAAGCGGCGATCAGCTTACTGCCAGAAGAATTTAAAAATATTGATGCCTTGATTAATAATGCGGGTCTAGCGCTGGGGATAAACTTGGCGCAGGAGTCCGCCTTAATAGATTGGGAAACAATGATTGCTACAAATATTAATGGTGTACTCAATTGCACCCATTTTATTCTTCCAGGCATGGTTGCAAGAAACCATGGCCATATCGTCAATCTGGGCTCCGTGGCCGGAGAATTTCCTTATCCCGGTGGAAATGTCTATGGCGCCACCAAGGCCTTCGTTCACCAGTTCAGTCTCAACTTAAAAGCAGATCTATTGGGAACAGCGGTGCGAGTAACAACTATCGAACCAGGCATGTGTGAGACTGAATTTTCAGAGGTGCGCTTTAAAGGAGATCAATCCAAAGCTTCGGCGGTTTATGCAGGAATGGAGGCTTTAAGCGCGGAGGATATTGCGGAAACCATTCATTGGGTTCTCTCTAGACCTGCTCACGTTAATATCAATGCTATTTCGCTAATGCCGACACGACAAGCTTTTGGGCCGTTTGCAACTGACCGCTCAAAATGATTTAATAAAATCGAACTTTAAAATTCTTCAGTTCGACTCCAATATCTACTAAGGCATCATCACTCATAGTATAAAGCTTATCACCACAAGCAACATAACGAACTTTATTTAAAATATTAGTCTTAGGTTTAATATCAAAAAACACAACTGGCATTAACGTCGAATTCATTGGGCAAAGAGATTGAAATTTCTTCTGCAAGACCAAAGAATCATATGAATCAACATGATTATAAACAGATTTAGAGGTGAAAGTAACAAAGTTCTTAGAGGCGATTAAATCCATAAACTCATAAGATGAAACCTCATCACCACGATTACGATAACGAATTCCCATACCTTCAAAAATATTTGTAACCAGTAAACTTGTCCCAACACAGTCGCGGCATACTTTTTGATCAAGGATGCATTCATTAACCAAAGAACTTCCCGGGCAGAGATCGGAACACATACTTTCTTCACCTTCACTACATGAAAGTTTCAACTGAGGTCTGTATTCAGAAGACCAAATTTCTTCAACACCCATTGCAAAAACATAGTTTTGCAAGGCCATAAAAGATATAAGAATTAAAACTACTTTCATAAAAAACCTATTTTAAAATCGATTGGCAATTTTTAGGAACAATTACTTCACTTACGCTGCAAGTTTCTTCTTGAATCCCATTATTATCGTTCACAGTGCGAGATACTTTTAAAGAGAGAGGCTCCGAGCAGCTACTAACCTTCACAGAAGCTTTTCCTCGATAGGTATCGTTGGTATTTGCAGAAAGAAAAGATCCATTAATTTTGCGATAGAGAGTCTCAACAATAGAGGCTTCACAGGAATTTGCCATACAAGCTTTTCCATTTCCAAGAGATCGAACACAAGAATCTGGAATTTTGCCAAAACGATTAAAAGTAGCAAGCACATATTCTGGATTAGCTTCCCATGACCTTGGAATATTTAATGTATCCGAAAGACCACGATAGAGTCTAACCAGTGCTCTCACTAAGAAAAACTGTGGTCCGGCTGTCTGTGAAAGAGTCGCAGCGGAGGTAGATATTGTTTCGAAGTTAAGTGCACAAACCACACATTGTGAGGACTTCTTTTGATCATTAGGAGTGATATCGGAAGCAGAGCTTACATTTACAAGATTACGCTCTTTTTCATTACAGGCCCGGGCCGAAATTCCTGAGAATTGGATAATATCATAAGGATTAATTTCACCATTGGAGACGGTCACAGCACACGGAACTCCGAGAAGATTACCGAAATCTGCCGTTAAGCTCGCCTGAACTTTGGCCTTGTTATATTTTGTATCGTAGACAATTTTTCCATCTTTAACGAGTTGGTTAAAGCTTACGACTTGACCAGGTTTCAAATCAAATTTTGCAAACAAGACCCCAGGAGTCACTGTTGCGAGAGCACCTTGGGCCATGTCGGTAAAAAAGTGAAACATTGTCTGTTTCGTTTTATACCAAGGATCATACACTCGACAGGCGGTTCTCTCAGCATAGGGATTAAAAATATTTGGCGATTTTAATTTCTGATCAAGTGACCAAAAAGTATCCGCATATTGAAGTGCCCCATAAATATCGACAATCGACTTAAGCGTTTTTCTGGCGCAGTCAGTTTCATTAGCACAGAGAACATCATCTAAAGATTTAGATATTTTGTAACTAGTGTAACTCAAAATTGGAGAATTAGTCGCCAGATACGCTTTTAAACGATCGTTCTCGGTTGATTGGATTTTATTTTCATAAACTTTATCTAAATACCATGAACTAAAGCCGGACTTATCTAAAGTGAAGTTCTTATCCCAGATTTTATCTTGATTAACTTTAGCACAGAGACCATTAACTTCTTTTGAGAGTTTTTCGAAATAAAGAAAAAACTCACTCGATTTAGAATCAACGATTTTTCCAGTTACCTTATCGAGTAAAGTTAAATCCTTTAAAAGGTTTAGTTTCTTTTTAATAAAACTCAACTCTTCATTAGTTGCAAAGGCGTACTCAGAACAAACATAAAAAAGTTCATTTTTTAGGTCATTTCTCACTTTCGGATCAATCGAAGAATTCATCGAGAAGACAAATTTCTCTGTCAATTTTGTAATCAGCTTAGAAACATTAACATTCTTGGTAACGATATCCAGGTGATTAATCGATCTCAGCAATTTCCTTTTAACAATCGCACGAGTGCCGGCAAAGTTTTCGCGAAAATTATCCAACCAGGCATCACTTGTCTGGTAGTCGGCAAGGCCGAGAATATCTTTATTAACAGCGGTAAAAGGATCATTTAACAAATCGGCCTGTGCACCATCTGGAACGCTATCCAAAATATCTAAATTCATCGCTTGCTTCTTATAAGAAGACTTGGAAAATTCACGTATTGCGTTTTGATTTAAATATTCGGCCTCACATTTAGGGGCCGTTATGCTCTTACAACCATTGGGCACAATCAATATTGCATCCTCAATTGCCAGCGCCTTGAACAAATGCGCAAAGGGAGCTCCCATCTTCTGAACTTCAGGAGCATTTCGAAATGCCCAAGAGAAATAGATCTTTACCGAATTCCAATAATCAAACCCCTGATCATTCCACTTTGAGGTTCTCAAATTGGGTATTTTAATTTCATACGAAGCAACTTTGAGATTTTCTTGTTTGCTGGAATCATCACAGCGGGCAATATACTCTTCTTTATTCATTGCTGCGCGGGCCAGCGATTCCAATACGGACTTATCTGGCTTAGTTCCAAACAAATGCGCTTCTAGCGGCGAGAATTTTTTTAAGTAGTGACAACGGTAACTAAATTGTCTTTCATCATCTTGAAAAACATCATTCTGGATAAAGTTTTCTTTAGAATGAAAATTATCAAGTTTATAAAAATCTGTCTGGCGTTGAGCAAGAGAGCGACCATCACTCGAGATGCTCCATATTTTTTCAATATATCCATCAAGCTCTGCACAGTAGTCATCACTTGAACAGCCTTCCATTACCTCACGGTAGTTTTCTGGAACATGATATTTTTTTGAAGTTGTATCCGCAACCAAAAGTGGAAGCTCGCGGTTGACTATTTTTTTATGAATAAGTTGCAATAAACCCAAGGCCGTCTGACGGTAAATCTGAATTCCTTTTTTCGTTAACTCCGTTGAATTTTCGTTGCGGTTTTTGGCCACGCGATAGATTGCGCGGGCGATATCCATATTATTTAATAAAATAAAAGCTGACTCTGAAGGTTTTTCAGAATCAATCGCACAACGAGCACGATTAGTGAATCGCACATCGTTTAAAGTCAGCTGATCTTCCGATGCAAATAAAGCACTCGAAAAAACAATAGAAACAAGAATTAAAACGTTACTAACATTCATAGTGCCGAACCCTATCAAAATATCTATTTACCGTGTAACTATTTGTAAGAATTGTAATTTTTACAAAAAAAACGGGCCCAAGGCCCGTCTTACTATTTGAGAACTTAGAGCTTATTTGCCACCAGGCTGACAACCGTTGGCCTGTTTCATGATTGTTGTATAAAACATAATCATTGCTTCATCAGCAGGTGTGAAACCTCTTTTAGTTTCGCCGATTTCCGTCATTAGACCGTACATATATCTGTTCATTGAGTAGTATAGCGATCTTGGGACCATAACGGTTTGAACACACTGGCCTGAATGGTAAGCAACTGTTAATCCCCAGTTCATACGATCACATGTATTACATGTTTCTTCTTTTCCACCGTAGCCACCAGTAATTATAGTTGTTCCTGAACCAGTATTAACGCCGCCACCTTGACCAACGTTGAATGCCACTTCCCATCCCTTAGAGTCTGTTCTAACTGATGAAAGTTTACATTGACCATCGTTTGAGCAAGCAATACGAGCATCTTGGTCGATTTTTAAAAGAATGCCTTCGTTAGAAAAACGATCGAATTCGAATTCGCCTTGTCCTGGATTGAAGATATCATCGATATCATCAGCAAAAGTTGGCATTGAAAGGGTGCTTAAAAGACTAAGAGCAAGTAATAATTTTTTCATATAAGTTCTCCTATGATTGACAATTTTATTCGCAAGTATATTCAGGTTGTTCAGATATTTTCTTAGTATAATTTCCAAGTAATTCAGAAGTGCGTGTGACTGTAAGATCTTCAATCGTCCATTGCTCTCCGACTCTGAATGAAGCTGTCAGCTTGGCAAATCCTTTATTAAATTCAACACATTTCCCATTCACAGACGAGCAAACATTTTTATAAATCGGTGGCCACATGGTTGAAGAAAAATATCCACCAAGTCTTCTTCTCGCTGTCGCAAGACCGACGATAGGATCTCGAAGTCTAAGGCCAGCGATTGGATCAATTTCAATCATGTCGTCAATTTCTTCCAAGTCACCGATTGTCGAAATCTCTTGGATCTCGCCACTTAAAGTAATAACCGGGAGACGTGAGTTGATTTTGCCAATTTTATTTTTAATTCTTCCTTTAAAATAATTAAAGTCGTAATGAGGCTCTCCAAAATGGAGCTCAATAGAATAGCGCTCTCCAATTTTCATCCAATCTTTAGGAATTTGAATTCCTTCACCAGAAATAATACCTTGCCACTGTGCCTGAGCGACGCCCCCATCAAACCATGAGATCAAGGTTTGATTTTTCTGATCTTTTAAAAAAGCTTCGGCCACAACAGGGATAGCATAATCACATGCTGAAGAAATCAATCCCGATCTTTCAACTTCCTTACAGGTATGATCCACAATGATCGGCGTCTTAATCGCAAGATACTCCGGCCCCATTTCGTTAATAGAAACTTTCCCCATGTGTAGCTCAGTTACAGGATAGGATATCGGAAAGGTTGGTCTTACAATCCCAAAATCATCTGAAGGCTCCAGGAGCTCTTTTACAACATTGGTAGAAGTGCGAACAGGATGAGTTCCAATCGCAGTAAGTCCACCGAGCTCACCTTCTGATTGAGAAGATGTATAAAAGCTGATGTTTCCAGAAACATCAGTTAAGGGGACGTGATTCGTTTGGTAAAATTCTTTAGTCGTACACTCACTCGCCAAGCGAATAGTCACATTATACGAACTGTCGAAATTTGGTTTAAAGAAGCAATATCCTCCTTTAAACACGGCACTTTTAGGACTTACTATTATTGCGTTACATCCTGATTGATCTGGTGCAACCACGATTGGTTTGCTTCCCATCTCTGTCACGTGAACTTCTACGCAATTTTCAATATATTTCCACTTCTTAAGAAAATTCTTCTCAAGTGATTGGCCATTAAGAATATTATCCAATGGATTGTTTTTAATTTTACAGCTTGATTCTACGAAACTCTTATTAAAATTTGTTCCGCGATAGTTGTCCTCGGCATCTATAACCTCAGGACCAAAGGCAATCATAAGAAATTTTTTCTGCTGAGCAGTTTGAATACAATTAGTAACTTCGGCGTAAGGAATTTCATCCAAAAGACTTTTTAGTCCGTAAGAAAAATACATATTATCGGTAGTTGTTGCTGCCAAATTAACCATCACAGGAGACTTCACTTTGCAGGCGAAAGCAGGAGTCATTGCAATCAATGTAATAATAAGGGCAAATACACTTTTCATCTTTTTCTCGCATTCCGCGCTTTATAAAACGGAGGAGATTTCTCTCCTCCACTTATAAAAACAAATTATTCAGCTAATGGTTCGTTAATTTCAGTATATGTACATGCTTGAGCAGCTTGTAGTTTCCATTTTCTGAAAGAAGTAGCATTTTCTTTAAAGAAGTATCTTACAACACAAAATCTTGGTGTTTTATCGTTTCCAGATTTCATAGCTCCATCAGTAAGAAGAGTTTTCTCTTGTGATGTTCCTGCAAGAGTTTGATAGTTACCAGAATTCTTAGTGTAGTTGTAACCAAGAACTGAAGGAATTGTATCTACCGCTGGATTTATTAAAGTTGTTCCACCACAGTGACCAGTTGCTTGGCAGTATTCGTATTCATCTTCCATGTAACACTTAATTTCAGCTTTTGTAGATAGATCAGAGACAGTTTTATAATCAACTTCTTGACCATTACCTTTAGTAAGATTGTTAACTGTTACTTTTGCTTTTAGAGCAAAATTGATTCCAGCAACATCTTTGTAATCAATTTGTGGTCCACGGTAACATACGTCTACGAAGTACTCTGCTCCATAAAGCTCTGAACCTAAGTTTACGGACATTTCTGTAAGTTGTTTCCCATAGAAACCAGTGCTGTTTTGAGTAAATACAGTATTGAATGCTGTTAAGCTTTCATTGGCATTGATTTTAGTTGAAGTTTGTGAACCGGCATCTTCACCGTTATCAGTCCAATTAGCATGTTTAACGTTTAAGAAATCTAAACGGTATCCACCTTGGTTGTTGTTATCTCCACCAGAACAAACACATGATTCAGGAGTTGTACCAGTCGTACATAGAGAAGCGTCTCCAGAAGCACATCCCAGAGAACAAGAATTTCCTGTCACTCTGTCTTGACATACGCGTCCAGTATCACCGTGTTTAAGACCAGCATTACATGGATAGATTGAAGGTCCTGAACTGTACACGTCAAACTTGAACGTCAAGTTGATCGCGAAAGCGGATTGAGCAAATGCCATAAAGCATGCTGCTACCAAAAGTAACTTTCTCATCTTTTTCTCCTTTTTAGAATTGATGAATGATTAATAATTTTTTCAACTTGACGCTTTTATTTCCAAGGAGAGAGAACGTCAAACTAAATAAATTAAAGAATCATTATTTTCTTCTAATTCCCGAATGCAATAAAAAAAAATTAGGATTTACTTCTAAAGCAAAGTGATATTTATCATGAATATTTTGACTGTGTGAATTTAGTGACAATTATTTCTAGAGGGTAAAAGCCCATAACGAGCTTCAATTGCATCGTTTGGGTTAGAAGACACTGTACCAGCGCTCAATCTTTCAAAAAAGTATTTTAAATTCATATTAACAGAATCACCATTTGACTTAGAAAAACTCACTACACATCTTTTTGAGAGTGCACTTTTTGCCTCTGGGCCCCTATCTTTACCGATGAAAAAATCGAGTCCCTGTACTTCTTCGCTTGAAAGATCATGAGGAATCTTTTTTTGGGTTATTGTTAACCACGCGTTTTTAATTCGTTCAAGTTCCATTAAAAGATTATGATCCCGTGAGGGGGTGGAGTATTCATCGTATTCAGCAGATGAAAAACAGCGTCCATTGCGCTCCCCTTTTAAACGAATAGCTTCCTCGACAACTTCGCGACGAACGTCTAGTCCAATGCAAACATTGGCAAAACGTCTTTCAAAATTTTTTTGATAAGAATCTTCCTCTGTCTTTAAGAGATTCTTAACTCTCGTATAGAACTCATTTTCTCCAAACTTAACCCAAGTGTATTGAATTAGATCCTCACTTATTACAACCTTAGAAGCTCGCTCTTTAAAACGACGAAAACCAAAAGGAGCACTCGAAAACAACTGCACAGGCATGCCTTGGCGTGTGGCAAGAACACGTTTTGCTTTTGGGGTAGTCGAAGACAACAGAACTAAATTCCCCGTTGGTAGAATGTCTTTGATTAGATACGCGTGTCGGTTCTCTTGCCCTTTACTATTAGTCCATTTGACGATGTAAAAGTCACCTGGACGAATATCTTTAGGATGAATGGAGAATGTGTTTTTTAAGGCAAGAGACTCGGCACTAATCTGATCACCCAGATCATTTAAAAAAGAGATAACACGTCTTTCCTGTTCAATATGATCATATTTCATAGTTTGATTACTAAGCATGACGCCATCAATATTAAAAAATGAAAATGGCAGCTTGTTCTCAAAACTATAGATGGCACGAACCACTAAAACGGCGTCGGCACAATCTGTTTTTATTCCGTAATAAGCACTTGTTGGATCTGCAAAAACATTTGCAGATAAATCTTCATTAATCCAGCGAGAAAATTCCATTTCCGTTTTTTCGTCCCATTGGTTCTCACTCGACCAAACGGCAGCAAGTGTAACGCTTGAAAAGAGACTGACAATTATGAGAAAAGTGAATTTAAACGAAAAAGAAATCATTGAGCTATTTTTCACTTATGGTTGAGGTGTTTTACATTTCGCTGGACAAGCTCCACGATAACTAGAATTACGGTGCCCAGTATTTCCAGTTGCCACGATAAACGCTGTAAATTCTTCCTGGGTTGAAATTGTCACATCCTGACAATGGCCTGTAACATTTTGGATGTAACAGATATCCACTGGTAGATCATCGCCTGCTGGCTCAAAACCGTCTAAGGTAACTTCTGTTTGATTTTGAAATGTCACCATTTGCAATTTATTAGGTCTAAGTTCGGTTTGATTTTCATTTTCTTCTAGGGTAGTTCGAATATAACAAAACTTCTTTGCCGGAATTACTTGCTCCCAACTCATCCCCGTTCCATTGTAAGAGCTGAGTACGGTACTCGCTACTGGATTAGAGGCCACCGAATAATTTGAAGATGTGTCCGCTGAGTGGTCACAGAAAAGATCATATTTTTGCTTCAATTGAGCTTTTTGACGATAAAGAGCACTATTTTCAGAGATGATTGTGTTTTGGTGTTTGATCTTTATTTTCGCACTCGTTGGCAAATCCCCAACATATCTAAAGCATGTATCGACGAAATATTTATTACCAAAGCGCTCTGAACCGAAATGAAATTGCAAGGTCGAGTTTGGCTCGAGAACAAACTTTCCAGCGTCCGAAGCAGCTTCAGTCACAACGCTGTAACCACTAAGTATGGCATGTTCCGTGTACCCCAAAGTTTCAAAATCAAATGTATCTAAATAGAACTGATCACCTTCAAAAAAAGGAGCTATCAGATAGCGAAAATAGTTTGCTTCATATTGCGCTTCGGTCGCTGGACTATTAGAGCAAACACAGTTTGTGGATTCATTACAATTGGCAACGATCGTATTGGTGTTTATATCACGACATATCTTCTGAGCACTTGGTGAAAATGACAGGCCTGCATTACATGTATAAGAGATGATATCTGCATCGGCACCTCCACACTCTCCGTAATAGTCTAATGAATGATTCGAGAAATGCCCCCAAAGAGCAGCGAAATCAACGCAAATATTCACGTAGTTTGGATTATTTTCACTACCTGCATGACAAACAGGAAATTTATCCGGATCTATACACGCATTTTTCGCTTCACCATTTACGGAGGTAAGTAAGAGTCCGCAAAATGCTATGAGACAAATTGATATGTACTTATGAAAGTTGAACATGAATGGCCTTGATTGATGAATTGTTGATCTATTACAAAATAAATCCTATTTTGTCATTAAAAGATAAATTCATATTGAAAACTTTACTCGATGAACGACAAAAAATGCACTGCACCCCACAAACCAAATAAACATAATTTATTTTCAAAATGTCCGCGCCAAATGCATGCATCACTAATTCGCTAGTGGATTCAAGGCAACGTAATATCTATTTTTTGGATTTTGATCCATAGACCAATTTATTTATTTCTGCCATTTTCTTTTGAATTTCAGCAGCATTTTTTGAAGCAAGTGCTGCATTGACGCAACTTTGTAAATGAGAATCAAATATTGCGGATTCAACAACTTTCAGGCCTGCAGTTACCGCTTTTAACTGATTAATAATATCAACACAATACCGTCCATCATTAATCATTTTCTCTATACCTTCGACCTGACCTTTAACCCTAGCTAATTGTTTTAAATGCACTCTATGATCGGGATGACCATGCTGGTGCTCATGAAGATGCTCATGCCCTTTTTTTACAACTTTCTTTGTGGCCTCAATCGATGATGTTTTTTTATTATTTTTCACAACTTTAATTTTCATGATATATCTCATTTCCTTTATACCCTACTGGGGGTAGTGTATTGTCCTAATTAACAATTACACGGGAGCTCTTTATGAAGTCAATCAAAAAAATCTTTACACTCTTATTATTCGTAAACCTAGTTGGATGCGCATCTCACTCTGCAATGAGAGGAAGTGTAGCAATGAAGACCAGTAACAATGAAGCGCATGTTTGCATGGGTGATACAGAAGTTAAAGTTGGCGATAAAGTTAATGCATTCAAGAACGTTTGTATTAATGAAAGTACTGCACCTATAAAAACTTCAAGATCTGGAATCAAGACGATTTGTAAGAAAGAAAAAATCGGAACCGGAATAGTAACAAGCTTAATAAACAATCATTACTCTGTTGTAAAATTTGACTCTGAATTTGATTTCAACGAAGGAACAGTTGTAGAAAAACAATAATTACCCAGAGGTTTATATGAAATTTCTTACTAGAATGGCCCTGTTACTTATGACGTTGTTTTCGACTTCTCTTTTGGCCAATGAAGAAGCACAAACTGTCGGGTTTGAACCACAGATTTTTTCTAATCAGGCAGGACATGTCACTTACGAGTTTCAACTTATCGATTTGAAAAAAAAGACATTGATAAAGGATTCAGATCTGACGATTGAAAACGAAAAAATATTGCATTTTATTGCTTATGATTCGGCCCTTCAAGAATTTCAGCATCTACATCCAATTTACACTGGCAAAAACTGGTTGATTGAATTTGATATGAAAAAAGATGGAGATTACTGGATTTGGGCACAGGGAGTTTTGACAAGAACTAAAACAGAATTTTCATCTTCTAATAAGTTATCTATTATGGGTGGTACTGAAGCTAATCCGGTTCCTGCCAAATTAGTATTAACTAGATCAGGCAATGATTCGGTTTCGGCCATTACTCTAAGTAACTCCAAAATTACTGCTAAAAAATCGGCCATGCTCGATATAAAATTTACAAGGACAGATGGGGCAGTTGCAGACATCACAAAATACCTTGGGGCAATGGCGCATATTATAGCAGTGACTGATGATGGCGACTCAATTACGCATGTGCATGTGATGGATTCATCCAAAGCAAATGAAGGGATGATTCATGCAACTTTTAAAACAGCAGGAAAATATCGTCTTTGGATTCAGTTCATGGATAATAGTATCTTAAGAACTGTTCCACTTGCCATTCAGGTTTTTTAGCAACCACTCGCTCTCGAAATTCATTATCGAGAGCGATTTTTTATTTGAATGTTCCGCTGCCTTTTAATCTTTCTCAATTCGACCAGCGTTACAGGTATCAGCGTCAAACCCAATAACACAAAACATTCAGTCCAAGAAATAGGAATAACCTTGAAAATTTTTAAGAAATAACCTGAATGATGAAGCCACACTTGAAAGACTACTGGAATCAAAACGGCAATTAAATGATAAATATTAGATGTAACACCCAGTTGAAAAAAAGTTTTCTCTTCGCTTCTGCAAGCAAACGAACGAAACAATTCCGTAAATACTAAAAACGAAAAGACATGAGTCCTTGCGGTTATTGCATCTGTTGTCTTAAACATATACCCATAAACTGCAAGCGCCATGACAGCTGTAACTCCACCAACAAAGACCAATTCTTTATAGAAATGTTTATCAAAAAAAGTTTTTGAAGACGGCACCTTACCTTTCAATTCACCTTTAGGAACAGGCTCTGCGGCGAGGGCCAAAGATGGGAGTCCATCTGTCACCAAATTTATCCATAACAAATGAATTGGTGCCAATGGAGATGGCCAGCCTGCAATAGCTGCTCCTAACATGATTAAAATCTCTGCAAGATTTCCGGAAAGAAGATACTGAATGGTCCTGCGAATATTGCCGAAGATCGCTCGCCCCTCTTCCACTGCGTGCACTATGGTTGCAAAATTATCATCAGTAAGAATGATCGAAGAAGCCTGCTTTGCTACCTCCGTTCCTCCTTTGCCCATTGATACTCCTATTGATGCTTGTTTCAACGCTGGAGCATCGTTAACCCCGTCACCAGTCATTGCAACGACGTTCCCTTTAAGTTGCCAAGCTTCAACAATTTTGAGTTTGTGCTCAGGCGAAACTCTCGCATAGACCGCAATACTCTCTACCGTGTCTGCTAACTCCTTCGGAGATAATTTATCTAATTCTATTCCAGTCATGACACCTTCGAAATGGCCAACCTCTACAATCCCCAACTCTGTACCAATCGCTTTTGCTGTGGCCGGATGATCCCCAGTAATCATGACTATCTTAATTCCTAATTCCTTACAGGCTTTTATTGCTGGAATAGTCTCTTCTCTCGGAGGATCTGCTATCGCCACCAGACCAAGGAAAGTTAAATTATTTTCGACGGAATGACTTTCCTTGTATTTATCGAAATCAAAATTAACGATCTTTTTTGAAGCGACTGCCAAAAGTCTTATTCCTTCTGAAGACAAGGTCTGAATCAGGGAATGAGCATCTCTAAGCTGTGCTTCATTCAAATCACATAATTCTAAAACTGATTCAGGAGCGCCTTTACAGTGAAGAATGACTTGTTCATCATCTTTCACCGCCACGCTCATGCGCTTTCGATTGCTATCAAAACTCCACTCAAAAATTCGAGGGTATTGTTCAATCATTTTTTTAACATCAATCTGATTCTCAAGGGCCATATAAAGCAAGGCAACTTCTGTGGGATCTCCAGTTGAACTGCCATCTGCATTTAAAGAAGCGTTTGAACAAAGCACACAAGATTTGATTAAATCTTGCTTTTTTCCATTGGCCGGAAAAATATCTCGCACTCTCATCTTTCCCGTCGTCAGGGTTCCAGTCTTATCAGTACAGATAACTGAAGTTGAACCCAACGTTTCTACTGCAGGAAGATGCCTTACAATGGCATTGCGCTTAGACATTCGTCTTACGGCCAAGGCCAGAGCAACAGTCACAACCGTGGGAAGACCTTCTGGAATAGCGGCCACTGATAAACTAATGGCGCTCATCAAGACATCTAACCATTTTTCACCACGTATGAATCCTAGTCCTGCAACCAGAATCACCACAGCACCGCAAAAATAGAGAAGTTTATTACTTACTTGTTCCAAACGTTTCTGTAATGGAGTCTTAAGCAGCTCTACTGAATCCAGAAGGCCTGCAATTTTTCCAATCTCACTATCCATTCCAATGGCAGTGACGATCGCCTTTGCCGATCCGGTGGCGACGGCAGTACTAGCAAAGAGCATATTTTTTCTTTCGGCCAGATGTACAGTAGAAAGTAACGTGGTAGTAGTCTTTTTAACTGGCATAGATTCACCAGTCAGCACAGCTTCATCAGCAGAAAGTTGACTTTCTTTTATAATTCTGGAATCTGCTGGAACATAGTCACCTGCTTCCAATACCAGTATGTCGCCCAGACAAACTTCTGAAGCTTTAATTTCTAAAACCTCGCCTGCTCTTAAAACTTTTGCTTTGGGGGCCGATAAATTCTTTAGTGCAAGAATGGCTTCTTCAGCTTTTGCTTCCTGCAGAAATCCAATAATGGAATTGATGAATACAATCAAAATAATGGCCATGGAATCTATCCATTCACCTAAGAATCCAGCAATGATAGCGGCACCAATTAAGATAAGAATAACAGGACTTTTGAATTGAAGTATGAACTTCCCAAAAGTGGAAATTTTCTTTTCAACTTTCAAAATATTTTTTCCAAACTCGATTAGACGATTGGCAGCTTCCTCGTTGGAAAGTCCTTTGAGTAAATCAGAATTAAGTGAATTTACGACCTCTTCAGCTGACTTTGACCAAACAGAGTTTACTTTATCCATTATTCGTACCAAGATTTTTATCTTTCATCAAAACTCTCTTTTCATACAATAAATAAATCACAGGAATCACAATTAGGATGAAGAACATCAGTAGGAACAATCCACCAAACATAGGCGCAGATAATCTTTTCATCACATCGGCCCCAAGCCCCAAGGCAAGCATAACAGGCAGTAATCCAATAAAGTCAGTCAGGAGATCCATGACAATAGATCGTAAACTTTTAAGTGCACCATCAGTCGTGGCCAAAAAACAATCCTGTGAATTGTTCAGTTCACCAGCTGCTTTACGCTTCTCCCAAGCTTCATCAAGAAAGACCACCATGACCATGGTATCCTGAACAGCAACTCCCATCAGCGCAATGATCCCTACCCAAATGGCTACACTCATATTGTAACCGAGCGCCCAGATAAATAAGATACTGCCGACTGCGGCCAGAGGTAATGAGACCATAGTCATCAATGTCTTAGAGACTGATCGCATAGACATATATAAAAAGCCAAAAATTAAAAATATAGTTATTGGTAGAACGACCTTCATCTTGGCCTGCATTCTTTCCAGGTATTCGTACTGCCCAGTCCATGTAATAAAATAGCCAGGCGGTAGTTTTAATTCCCTTTCAACAGCTATTTTAGCGTCAGTCACATAGCCTCCAGGATCGCGATCTAGTAAATCAATATAAACATAACCAGCAAGAGATCCATTTTCATCCAGGATCATTGGCGGCCCCATACGAGTGGAAATTTTTCCCAATTGACCAAGCGGTACTTGGACCCCCAAAGGAGATGTCACCAGGATTCGACTAAGTTTTTCAACATCATCCCGAAGTTCACGAGGATACCTTACGCTAATGGTATATCGTTCTCTCCCCTCGACGGTTTGAGAAATCTCCATCCCTCCGATCGCCGTTTCGACCACCATCTGAGCATCACCTACGTTTAGACCATACCTCTGTAAAGCTTTGCGGTCTGGCTCGTAATCGAGATAATACCCACCAGCTATTCTTTCAGCATAAACGCTGCGTGTTCCTTTTACCTTGGTTAATGTGGCTTCTAATTTCTGACCTATCTCTTCTATGACGTTTATGTCTTTTCCAAAAATCTTTATTCCAACCGGTGTGCGAATACCTGTGGAGAGCATATCGGTTCGACCTCTGATCGGTTTGGTCCAAGCGCGATTCATCCCAGGAACGGCCACAGCAGAATCGAGCTCTGCAAGTAATTCATCCTGGTCTAGACCCTTTCTCCAAAGAGTACGGGGCTTCAACTTAACGGTGTATTCAAACATGGAAAGAGGAGCTGGATCAGTTGGAGTTTCATATCTTCCCGCCTTCCCAAAAACAGTTTCGACTTCTGGAATTTTTTTGATCGCTTCACCTTGGCGTGTAAGAATATCGGTGGCCGTAGTGACAGATATTCCGGGTACAGTAATAGGCATATACAGTAGGTCCCCTTCCCATAAAGAAGGCATGAACTCTGACCCCAAACGAGTGAAGGCAAAACCGCTTAGCAAAACCAGCCCTAAAGAAACACTGAGAACAGCTCTTGCATGATTAAGAGACCATTTTAATATTGGTTGATACCAGGACATAAGTTTTCGCTGAACTGGATTTTCGTGCTCAGTTCTAATACGCCCCTTAAGAAAAGTAGCGATTAGAGGAGGAACTAAAGTGATAGTCACCAAGGCAGTAATAATCATGACAAATGTTTTTGAGAAAGCTAGCGGATGAAACAATTTTCCCTCTTGAGCTTCCAATGTAAATATTGGAAGAAAAGATATGGCGATCACTAAAATGGCACTAAAAAGACCTGGTCCAAGTTCCCTGCAAGCGTCATAGGCCACCTCTTTTAAATTGATTACGCCTTTATTTTCTGAGATTTTTTTGTGAGCATTTTCGACCAAGATGATGCCTCCATCAACAATATCTCCAATGGCCAGGATAAATCCTCCCAAAGACATTATGTTGAGACTAATTCCCATATAATAAAGTGGGATGATGGCAATCAAAAGCGAAAGAACGAGTGAAATGACTACAACTAAGGTACTGCGAAAATGAAGCAAGAAAATATACATAACAATACAAACGAGAATGATTTCTTCAAACAAGTTATTCCATAATGTATCAACCGCTTCCTTTATGAGATTAGATCGATCATAGATTATTTTTAATTCTAGACCGGGAGGAAAGGCCCCCTTTACTTCAGCTAACTTTTTTTTCACGCCAGCAATCACTTTTGAAACATCTTCACCTTGTCTCATCACAATGACGCCACCGACGGTGTCTCCTTTGCCATCTAGATCAGTGACTCCCCGACGAATATTGGGGCCAATATTTACTTTTCCAATATCGGCAATACGTATAGGTGTTCCATTAGGTCCAATCCCTAAAGAAATATCTTCAATTTCGCGCGGGTTTTTTATATAGCCCAGGCCTCGGACATAATGCTCTTTCTCAGAGATTTCGATTGTCCTGCCTCCCACATCCTTATTATTATCTTTGATGGCACTGATGACTTTTCCAATTGAAACTTTAAGTGAAGACATCTTATTGGGATCGACTTCCACTTGATATTGTTTTTCAAAGCCACCAATACTCGCAACTTCCGCCACTCCTGGGACTGAGGCCAGCCAATACCGTAGATACCAATCCTGAAAGGTCTTAATCTGAGAAAGATCATGCTGTCCGCTGGGATCTACCAGCGCGTATTGAAAAATCCATCCAACCCCCGAAGCATCCGGTCCCATACTGGGTGCGACTCCGGCAGGAAGTTGTCCCGAAATTTTTGAAAGATATTCAATCACTCGCGAGCGGGCCCAATAGAGATCGGTTCCATCTTCAAAAATGACATAGACAAAAGACATACCGAACATGGATTGCCCACGAACTACTTTGACTTTGGGTGCCGAGAGCATAGATGTGACTAATGGATAGGTAATTTGATCTTCAATAAGATCAGGACTTCTCCCCATCCATTCGGTAAAAATAATAACCTGTGTTTCAGATAAATCGGGAATAGCATCTATCTTGATGTTTTTGAGACAATAAAATCCCCATAGACCCAATAAAATGGAAATAACGTAGACGATTTTTGAATTATTGATACACCAACGAATGATTTTTCCAATCATTTATGACCACCGTGCCCGGAAGGTGTTGGCGTTCCTTTTAAAGCAGAGGCCTTTAATTTACTTTCAGCATCTATAAAAAAATGAGCGCTGGTTACGACTTCTTCGCCGACGTTAAGACCAGAAAGAACAACAAATTGATTTTCAACTCTTGGACCGGCCTTAATTTCTCTTGGCTCAAATCGAGCCAGGCCAGTCTTAACAAAAACAATTTTTCGAAGACCTGTATCTAAGACAGCTCCTTCAGGAATAATGATAGCTTGCCCTAGCTCTTTTTTTAGTATGACGTTGACATACATACCGGGTTTAAATTTTTTACTCTTATTGTCTACTTCAATCCTGGCCTTGGCCGTTCTTGTTTCAACTTCAATTTCAGGAGAGATATAACTGATTTTTGCATTGAAGTTTAATTTGGCATCATAGGGCAATTGCACTTCGGCAAGATCACCTACTTTAATAATGGCAACATCATATTCATATAGCGTCACAAGTATCCAAACTTTGGAAAGATCGGCAATCCGGTAAAGCTCCATTCCAGGAGTGATATACATACCTTGAATTGCGCTTTTAGTTATAATAAATCCAGAAATAGGCGATTCAAAGGAAATCGTTCTTGAAGCTTTTTTCGTTTTTTTAAGCCTGTCAATTTCTCGTTGAGGAACTCCCCACAACTTCAACCTGTCTAAGGCCGCTCTGGCAAGCTCCTGGCCTATGCCAATTTGTTTACTGGCCGAAATATATTCTTCCTGAGTCGCGACCAACTCCGGGCCGTATAAATCAAAAAGAGGTCCACCTTTCTTCACTTCCTTACCAATATAATCAGCATAAATTGTTTCAATCCACCCATTGAGCTTAGAATGAACGTGAGCTTCAGCTCTTTCATCGGCAGTAACGGTTCCGACTGTTCGGATGGTATGGGCCACTAATTTCTTTTGAACGATTGTCGTTTTAAGTCCGATTCTTGTTTGTTGCTCTAGAGGAACTTCAATCGGAACTCGGGCCTCTTCTTTTTTTACGAAAGCCAATGGTTTATGATTAGTGTGATCAACTTGAGACCAAACATTAGCACTCATTAAGGAAAATACGATAAATATATAAAGATACATTACATTCCTCCGCCCATGCCGCCTGATGAAGATGAATCATTTGGGCCTGAGACATTTTGTTTTTGAGTTGGGACACTGATCCCTGAGCCCATATTAACAGGGCCTGACGAATCCATTCCACCACCTCCAAAAAGTGTAGGACGAGTTGGTGCAAATCTTGTGGCCGGCGGATTAGAAAGAAGCTCAGTCATTCGCGTCTTAGCAACAACGACGTCCATTTGCGCCGCTAAAAGCTCCAGCTCCTGAGTTCTTTGGGAACGAAGAGCGTCCAGTAACTGCCTCATTGGTAGCATTTTTGAAGCATAAGAAATTCTAGCATTTTTTACGGCAATCTCAGTGATGGGAATGACATCGTTTTTATAAAGCTTAACAACGTCCAACGATGTTTGCAGCTGAAGTTTTGCGTCTGCAATTTCAGTATTAAGTCGATTTTGTAGTGATTGATACTCGGCCATAGAAGCAAGTCGATCATTTTCTGCGGCAGCAACTAGTTCAGATTGTTTTCTCCAAAAATAAAGAGGAATAGTCACGCCAACCATAACTCCCCAATTGGCCGGTTCCGACATTTCGGCATCTTTCATGGTTGGCTCCATTGCCATTCCTTGAATCACAAAATCGGGAGCGTAAGACAATTTAGCTAGTTTTAACTCTGCTTCTGACACTCTCTTTTGAGCAAGCCATCCCTGCAACTCAGGCTGTGTATCTAAGTTGACCTGAATTTCACGGTCATCATCAACGGCTTGCAAAAGTCCCTGATGATCAATTTCAATCTGAGTATCAGATGTTTTATTTCTTAGTTCATTCAATAGCGCAGTTAATGTTTTCTGTGTCCGTTTTAATCGTAAAAGTTCTACATTGAGTACAGACATTTCAAGCTTGGCCAACAACCACTCATGGTGAGTGGCATCTCCTGTCCTATAACGCGCTTTCGCGCTGGCCGTAGTTTCCTCGATAATTTTTTGAATCTTTTGGTTAAGTTCTATTTCCTGTTTATTGTAACTTGCCCGCAAAAATACCTGAGTGGCAAGAACTTGTATTTGCCTGGCAACCGTCAGGGACTCAAATTCAGAAGACTCGGCTTTTGTCTCAGCAATTTCAGATCTGGCGCCAAGTTTTCCTGGAAAAGGAATGGATTGACTAATTTGATAGCGGCGAATTTTCGCTTTTCCACCAGCAAAGGGAATCTCATCTAATCCAGCAGCAATAAAAGGATCATCAAATGTAGAACTTGGCTTTATTTTGTGTTTGAGAGACAGTGCGCGGAGCTTTGATGCTTCAATTGAAGTATTTTCTTTATTAACTTCAACCAAGTACTCATTCAAGCTCATACCTTTAACGGAAGCGTAAGCTGTTCCAAATAAATATCCAGATATAAGAAAAAATTTTAACAAGTTCATATAGCTTCTTTTGTTACAAGTGAGATGAGCATAACAAAAAATATCAATAATAACATGAGGACGATCATATTTTTACCCCCAACTATTAGGCTTATAACTTTTATCTATATGTCTTGATGTCTTGATGGTCTAGGCTTACTTTAATTTCAGTTCCAAATTAAGCTCTGCAATTATGGTGTCATCAATTTTCGGAATTAATGGAATGATTTCACCATTCATTACGATCTTCCCAGAAAACATCTTTTTGATGGCATCCAAATTCCCAGCGTATAACTCTTTAACCGATTCATCGCCGGCGTTGAGAGAGAAATAGCTTAACACCTGTGAAGAGAGTTTCGGTAAAAGAGGCTCAAATAAAGTCGCCAAAATAAGAATTTCCATACTGGCATGAGCGATAGTGAGCTTTGCGACTTCTGGATCTACTTTAAATTGAGACCACGGGGCCAATTCAGTAAAATAGGTATTCACCGACTGTCCCATTTTCATGAGATGCTCTAAAGATGATTTAATTTCAATCTGATCCATTAATGTATTGAAGGCCAGAACTTCTTCTTTCATCACTTGAGCACGTTTAGTCTCTAGAAATGAATGCAATATTTCAGCATCGATACCTTCGCTCCAGTTCTTCTGCCAAAATTTCAAGCAGCGACTGACGAGGTTCCCAATATTGTTTGAGAGTTCACCATTTACTTTGGCCTGAAAACCTTCCCAGGTAAAAGATGAATCGGAATACTCAGGCAAAATGGAAAGTAAATAATAACGAAGAGCAGTCGATCCAAATTTATCGACAGTCGATTTGGCATCGATATACCAGCCCGTACTTTTGGAAAACTGTTTTCCTTGTAAATTTAAAAATTGATTGGCCGGTAGTATGTCCACGGGCCGAACAAACCCTGCCGCCATAGACATAATTGGAAATATAATCGAGTGAAAAATAATATTGTCTTTCGCCAGGAAATTATAAATTTTTGTCTCTGGATTATTCCACCAGTCTTTTAAATAATCTTCTTTTGATCCTGTGACTCTTAGATATTCCTTAGTATTGGAAACATAACCGATGGGGGCATCAAACCATACGTATAGTTTTTTCCCTTCAGTATGAGGCAATGGAACGTCAATCCCCCAATCAAGATTTCGAGTGATGGCCCGATCAACCATTCCATCTTTATTCAACGATTCAACAAAAGGATAAACCGTTTTTCTCCACACATTTTTTTTGGTATGAAACCATTCATTGAATTCTTTTTCGTATTTTGTCAGCTTCAGATAATACTGAGTCACTGTCGCGGTCTTAATGTTTTTAGATGAACATATTTTACAGACTGGATTTATTAATTTGAGAGGATCAATAATAATACCGCATTGAGGACACTCATCTCCCCGGGCAGTTAAAAAGTGGCATTCATAACACTCACCTTCAACAAAACGATCGGGCAACATGTTTTTACAATCCAAGCATTGCAATTGTTCTTCATCACGAGGTTCAATAAATCCTTTATTGTATAAAGATTTAAACCATTTCAATGTTTCTTCTTCGTGATATTTTTCAGAAGTCTGGCCAAAAAAATCAAAACTTATTTCGTAGTCTTTCATCAATGCTTTATGTTCAGCATGCCATTCATCTACATATTCTTTATAAGGACGTTTCGCTTTATTAGCATTTAGCATAATGGCGACACCATGTTCATCTGAACCACAGATGTGAATGACTTTCTCATTTTTCATTCTTTTATGGCGTACAAAAGTATCTGCCGGAAGATAAACTCCGGCCAAATGACCAAAGTGCAATGGTCCGTTTGCATAGGGAAGAGCAGATGTAACGAGGTGACGTTCATGAGACATGGCTTAAACCTTAAATGAATTTAATAATAACTCATTATCATATTGTTTTTGTTGAAGTAAGGCAAGATCAACAATGACCTCATCTTTCTTATACCAAAAATAGTCGTGCAAGAACAAATCTTTTCCCAAGAAGAAGACATGAGTGCAACGCAGCAACAGCAAGAATCAATAAAACTGTCTATCCTCAGCAGCGATATCCAGAAAACGCGATTTCATCTCGGCAATTTCTTTTAAACCAATGATGTCTTTTTCAAGATTATAACGGGCAGTAGTATCAAAAATGATTCCCACCACAGCGATTAATGCTCCGTCAGAATTGGATATCGGCCCTACACTCATCCAGACACTTCGATCGGCAAAACCAGATTGGTGAAGAATTAATTCTCGACTCATTTCTTTGCCATGAGCGATTGCCCAAAAGAGCGGAACTTCCTCCTTCGAAAGAGGAGTGCCATCAAGTTGTCTCATTTCCCAAGGAGATAATAGCTCGGCAATATCGAGATTCTCCTCAGCTACTTGATATTTAGCACCAAACATCTGAATTCCTGCGTGGTTTAAGTGTTTTACTTTTTTTGAGTGAGCGTCGACTATAATAATCCCAGCGTGCGTTTGGTTTAAGGCCACATCGAAAAGATTTTTTTGTTCAATCAGTTTTTCTTTTAATTCTTTTTCACGAGTAATATCGCTAAAATTAAAAATGACCTGGAACAACTTTCCATCATCGTTAAACTCTGGACGAGCGCTACCCAATATCCAGACGGGAGTATTGCGATCTGGACGTACTATCCCCATAACTTGATGGTCGACGGCATGGCCCCAACGACAAGCTTGGCTCACAGGGTGTTCTTCGAATGGCATTAGCGTTTTGTCATCTCGGAGATAGACAGTCTGCATCTGCTCCTTGTTCAAACCAAGCAATGTTGAAGCCGCATCATTTGAATAGATAATTTCGCTGTTCGAATCATAAACAATCACTCCGGTGCTGAGGTCTTCGACCAAGGTGCGAAACCTATTATCAAAGGCGGACGACGCATTTAACAAATTACCATTTTTATCAATTTCGACATTTGTTTGAACCATTCTCATCTCCCTTTGTACGCGAAGTTTCAAGTTATAGCACAATGAAAGACATTCAATTTAATGGCCAAGTGAATGTTATGCATGAATGTTCGAGGAAAATAAATTGCTATACAATTAAATTTGGCCGAAAAATATCCATCTGCTTGCTGGAAACGCCAGCGCCTCGGGCACAATTGGCCTTAAACTTGAAGTGACTTATTAGGATACATGCAAAACCTAAAATACTTTGAAGTAATGGAGGTCTCTATGATTTGGTTATTATGGGCGTTGTTATTAGGTCTCGTTGTTGGGGCGGTATCGAAATTAATTATGCCAGGAAAGGATCCCGGAGGTATTTTAGTCACAATGCTCTTGGGAATGATGGGGGCAATATTGGCACAATTCTTAGTGCAGCTATTTGAATGGTATCCACGGTATAAAACAGTCGGTTTTGCTCCTTCTGTCATAGGAGCTTTCGTCATATTGGCAATATATAAGTTAATCAAAACAAGACGAAATCATATTCAAATTAAGTGACTCACCGAAAGCGAGGCCATAAAAATGGTGACACTTGGAAATATTACGCTTAGAAAATTTGCTCGAAGAAAAAAATTATATACACCAATTGAGTTTAGAATAATCGATAGATTCTATTTGCATTTTTTTAAAACAATGTTCTAATTTTATCTGGTCCTTTTTTTGATTTGGAGTTTCAATGAAAACACTCAGCATTCTCGCTGGCCTCTTTTTCTCACTTAACTCTTTTGCTAATTTTCCAAAAAATAATTTGAAAATTTCTGAAAATGCACTCTTGCGCAACGATATGACCGAAGAGCGTTTTAATGAAATTATTAATCTGGCCGAGACGACCTACGCACCGATTGTAAAGGCCAAGAAAGCAGTACTGGTTTTTTCACGCAATTGGAAAGATGAGACGGTCAATGCGTCTGCCAACCGTTTTGGCGGCACTGCCTGGTTTGTGAATATGTACGGCGGTCTTGCTCGTCATCCTTTGGTAACTGACGACGGATTTTTATTAGTTGTTTGTCATGAGCTCGGCCATCACCTATGAGGAGCACCCACCAAAGGTGGAATCAATGGATTTTGGGCAGCGACCGAAGGGCAGGCCGATTATTTTGGAACCCTAAAATGTATGCGTAAAATTTTAGTGAATGACGACAATGCCTCAATCATTGCTAAAATGGTAATTGATCCGGACTTAAGTAGCCTTTGTTCTAATTCTTATCATAATGAGGCCGAGATCGCACTTTGTAAGCGCATTGGAATGGCCGGAAAAAGTTTGGCGATGCTCTTATCAAGTTTAGGCGACAATGCAGCCGTCAATTTTAATACTCCCGATACTTCTATTGTTAAAAAATCAAATAAAGACCATCCCAAAGCTCAATGCCGGCTGGATACTTATCTGGCAGGTGATTTATGTCCAAAAGATTTCAATCAGGAAACTGGCAAAAAGGATACCCGTGTTGGTGTTTGCGTAAAAAGTGAAGGTTATGACAAAAAACTAACACGCCCACTTTGTTGGTACAAACCAGCTCGAGGCGAATGAGTTAATAATTCTTTGAATGGTGTAAATTTTACACTTCATTTTATATGGTTACACCTATGTAAATATAGCTCTACATGTACAATTTTTCCCTAAATCTGCTATAACAGAAAAAACGGTGAAAATTAATTACACGTAACTAACAGGTGAATAGTATGAAAAAGCAATTATTAGTATTATGTATGTCTTTATTTACTATTTCAGCCTTTGCCAACAACGCCCCACTTTTAAGTGATTTAAAATTAGGAAATTTTAGCGGTAGAGATATCATCAGTGAATGTAATCTCTCTGTAGAAGAAAATAGCGAGGGGAAAATTGTCGCTACTTTTAATAAAGGCGGACTTACGTTTAAATCCACACCAATGAATCCAGACTTGAGTGTTATGGTTAGTAGCAATCAACAAGTCTGGGTTACTTTTCATATTGAAGGAATGATTCATGTGAATCTAATGCTTGATAATGAAACTGATCTTAACCCCTCTTCGTATGTAGTATTAGAAGGTCGAAGTAACACAGTCTATAAATGTAGAAACCTTAAATAAGAGAATATAGTCAGAAGTCATTTTAGCACAACTAGCATCAGCGCAGGTCAGTGGAGACAGTCACTAATTATTTTATCGCCGCATTCTTTTTGCAAAAGATCCTTATTGTGATCTAAATCTGTTAAGACAAGCAGTCTCATATGATCTGCAATTTCATCATTTTTCTTTAACCAACTTGGATTTTTCTTCTTTTTCTCCCACAGGGCCAAGTCGAATCGTGGATCAGTTATGGATGGGGCTACACCTTGGGTATCACTGTAACCAAAAATCCTTGACTCTACCGTTTGTTCATAATAATTTTTAAAATAAATTTCACGACGAGTTTCTTTAATTTTATCCAATTCTTTTTTATCCCAATGGTTTAGAGCAAGGGATTCATTTTTCTTTACACAGTCGACCGAACGACAGACTCCATAAAACTCTGGCTCAATTGAGCTTAGACCGTAAACATCATCGATATTAATTTTTGTGGCGGAAAGCTTCGATGCCAGACTATTACTTACTTCGCTCGGTATAAGATCAACTTGATAATAGAAGACCAGCTGTTCTTTTTTATCTAATTTTTTTTCCAAGCGAGAGGCCGAATCGGACGGATAATTTTCACCAGCAAGAAGTTCCTCATAGCTGATGCCCAACAACTTGGAAGCCTTTTTCAACGTTGCCTTCGGTGGAGTTATAGTCATTGAGGGGTAAGGACTCATCATCGATTTTTGCAACCATTTTTCCATATGAGTCGGAATACTTGATTTACCAAGATGCGGAAAACCCGCATCAGAGAGAAGCTCCCCTAAGGCGCCGGCACAATTATTGTTCAAAAATGTATATGTTCCAAGAGTCGCTGGATTTTCAGACCTATTTTGAAAACTGATCAGGAGATCTTCTCTCATTTTTGCAGTAGTTGGCATAATGATTCGATTCAAAGGCCTGCCTTCTCCTTTAACATACTGACTCCAAAATTCACCAAATGTCTTCGTTTCCGGGAGTATTGGATATCCACCAAAGATGGCCTTTCCTAAATTTAATTCTTCTTCGTTTTGGTCTAAGACAAAACTGATAACGTAGTCATTCCTCCAATCATTATCACTATCGACAAATCTTAACATCGCGTGCCCCCAACGGCTCGCAACTTCTGCCTCATTGGGTCCGGCCACAACTAACTCTATTCCGACAATATCTTTCTTATTTAAAAGATCTTTAATACGATTGCTATTTATTGCAAGTTTCATATCACGGGTAATAAGATATTCACTCTTTTGAACAACTTCCACTAATTGATCTAGTGGAGTCCTCGAAACATTCGGATTGCATGGCCCACCAATTGTATCGTAGGTACCAGCATAGACAGAAGTTCCACTGCCTGTTAGCAAAATGAAAAAGGAAATGAATAAAATATAAGTAAAATACAATAAAACCTCACAATCTATGTATGCCTTATCGTTAAAAAAAAGCAAAAAAGTAGGTTTTAATGCTTATTTGTTTTTAATTTATTCCGAAAGGTAAATAGTTCAAATATTCAGGAGGTTATAATGAAAATTGTATTATTGAAGGCAATCTGTCTATTTACACTTTCCACCCATGCCTTTGCTGGCAGTTGTGTAGATATTTATATGCAAGCTGTAAAAGATAACAAACGAGGCCCCAGAGAAAATGCAGGAAATGCAATGTTAGTTGGAGCACTTTCGTCTACTGTCGCCATTGTTTCATTTGGAACAGGTGGTCCTGGTCTGATGCTAACTGGCCTTAGTTCTTTTGCGGCCAGTGGGTATATTGCCGGGACAGCAAAAGAAAAACGGGAAGAAGCGCAAGCAGTACTAAATCTTATTAAAGATGCAAAAGTTAAAACAGGCTATTATCTTCGGGACGCGACCACGATGATTCAACATCATTTTCAAGACCCAAGTATTTCGGAAGAAGAAGTTGCAGATCATATTCTAAAATTAGATGAGTCAATGAGCTTTTGTTCAGGAACAAAATTGCAGGGTCTATCTGGCGTCCTTATGAGCGTCGGAAAATCGGTTATTGTTGGACACGCTAAATCAACTGGAATAAGTATAAATGACAAACAAAGAAACAATGTAGAAAAAACATCGATTCCAGTTTCAACTCCGAACTCACTGCCTTCAACTACAATTGGACGCTAATTTCAAAGCCATTCGAGTATTTTAATTTTCTCTTGTGTGTGAGTGATAAAAAACAGGCCAAGCCACACAATGTGCTTACTAAAACGTAACGCAAATTTTAGTAAGCACAAAAAGCCAATCGTAGAAAGTCTGAGACAGTTAGCGACAGAATGAACTTAAAAAGAACTACCTCAGTCATAGAAACCTAAGTGTTTAATAATAAATTTTTTTTGGATGTAGAAGGTCGATACGTAAAATTATCACATGTTTTGATATTTGGAGGAGACTGGCGGATTCGCACCGCCGGCTTTACGGTTTTGCAAACCGTTCCATTGGACTGCTCTGGCAAGTCTCCACAATGAAAAATACTTATTGGGATTCTGCTAGAACCCCAATAAATTGTCAATGTAAAATTAGGTATTAAGCTTCGCGGATCACGTATTTATCTTTGCCTTCATCCACCATTTCTTTCAGTTCTTTACCAACTTTAAAAAATGGAACTTTCTTAGGTGGGACTTTTACGATCTTACCGGTCTTAGGATTTCGTCCTTCGTAGGCCTTGTAATTTCTGTTGGCAAATGATCCAAACCCTCTGATTTCGATTCTCTCGTCCTCATAGAGTGCTTTGATCATGCTATCAAAAGTAATATTAATTATGGTCTCAGCTTGCTTGTGAGTCAGGTTAGCTTGCTTCTCAAGTGCTGCGATCAAATCTGCCTTCGTCATGGCCTATCTCCTTAAAACATTTAATTGAGCATTTCTATTATCGGTCGGAAGTCATGGAAACTTTAGGCGCCTCATTTTTAAGGCTTTAATATCTCAAGAACAATTAGCTAAGTAATTAAAAATTATAGAAAATTAGGCCATTTTCTCCTTTTCGCCACGCTCCCCATCCTTTTTCCCACTGCCAACAATTTCGGACATTCTCGGCGCTTGGGTGGCAATTAGGAAAAATGCTTAAAACTCTCCAACTATTGAATTTCAATCGTCTTATCACTTGAATACTAAAAGCTGATGGGCCGAGGACTAGCAGGGCGTAAAATAGACTAAGAAAAGGCTAAAGCTTCAATGCTTTAAAGTCGATTCGATTAGTAGGAGAAACACCAAGACCCTATGAAGAGAACATTTTGTAAGTCTTTATTCACTCTTATTGCCACGGCAAGCTTTATGCTTGTTTCCGGCTGTGTTACCGATCCGGGTGTTTCAAAAAAACGCGGTCTGGTTAGCGATTTCTCACGCACTAAAGAGAGTGTCGGCTGCGATGCTAATTTTCTAATTTTATCCGAACCCGATACCTGCACTACCGGATGTGGAACTGATAGTGGTCTGCACTTGGCAAGTGCCACTGAACTTGCTGATGCAAAATCAAAAGCGGATGAAACTTTGCTCGCTAAAATAAATGCCTCGGCCGGACTTTGTATAGATGACGTCGTCAATGTTGCCCGTCCAACAAATCAAATCGATATCAAAAGTGATTTCTGTTCTTGCATCAATGGAAAATCTGATTTGATCAGTGACTGTGCTTCATTTTGTGCAAACGCGACGGAATCCCCTTCTCCTACACTTTATTTAAATACCATTATTGGAACGGATATCGCCCTTAATACAAAACTTAAGGACCTGGCCGGCTGGTGTAATGTTCAGCTGGAAGGTGATACAACTTCTCCTCAGTGTTTTTTAAATGCTTCAGACGGGACAAATACAATCGCCAACATTCCGGTAACGGTTAGTGGAAATTCTCTCACCGCCAATATTCAAAGTCTGGCGCTTGATAAGACCTATATTGTGAAAATAGTGGAAGGAAAAACGGGTTCAAATGCTCAGTCCAAAGAATTCCAGCTGCGCCGTAAAACTCAATCGACGGAAGACACTAGCATCCTCGGAGCGCTTAAAGTTACACCGATCAATCAATACAGTTGTATGACTTATGGTGGAACGGCCGATGCAACCACTGGGGTTATTTCCAGAACTTCATACGCGAGAGTCTTTTATTATTTTGCTTCAAACGAAACACCTCCTCCCATTCCACCGGTAGGCGGAACAAATCAGGCCACTGTCGTCTGCCATGATGAACAACTTCACCCTGGAAACGACTCCGCGGTCTACCCTCGACTGGAATTGATCCCGCAACTATTTGCGATGTGGGATAAATCTGACCCCAGATTTGTAAATGAAAACAACACCGGTCTAACTATCAATAAAACCTTAACCACTCGTCTCTACAATGAGTATAAAGTGACTGCGACGATTGATATTTTTAAACTGATCAATTATCCCAACCGCCCGACAACTTCTTCGACTTCGACTGCTAATATCGCGCTGGGATACATGATGGTGCCTTTTACCGACAAGTCAGGAAAAACATTTTGTCCGACTCAAACCGATTTCAACGCCGCTGATCAGCCACTCTACAACCTTTTAAAAGAATATATGGACTCGACCGAAGGACTCTACCTGGCCGAAAAAGAAGCAGAAACCATTCTGGATAATAATACCTATAAAACGATTTATGGAACCATGTTCGTCACTGAATCAGTTGTTAAACAATATGGTTTTTATATTGAAAATGGGTTGAAAATCAAGGCCGACCAGTCATCAATGAATACCAAGACGATTTACTACTACTGGCCAACCAACGACACAATGGACCCATTGGCCCAGGGTAACCGAAAACTCTTCACAGTAAGGTCGCCAGACACCTTAAACGGGAACGTTCCGACTGGTCAGTCAACCACTCAAAGAACCTCAGATAAACGTATCGGTTGTGTGCCTAAGTCTATTCGCTAAAAGTATTAGTTAAAGAAAAGTCTGGGATAATATTCTAAAGGTCGGCGAAATTTCAGTGCCGAAGAAAAAAAGAACAATCGCAATTCGCAGCCCGGTAATAATCACAAAACGAAAAAACCACAACGAAACCGCCTTGATAACCGGACGACCTTCTTTCTGCATGAATTTTTTCAATAAAAAGGCCAGCAAGATTGTCGAAATCATAATCCCCGCAAAACGAATAAACTTCTCTTGATCGTCTGCTATTTTTGCCAAAAACGGCACGGCCTCTTTATCTTTTATCAAACGCACGGTGAACACCGCTATTTTGGGGTAGCGATCAATATAATCAGCGGCCCCACTGCCTTTGGTATTTTCAACCAATAATTTAATGAGGTCGCGCTCTGACATTTTTTGTAGAGGCGCCAATGCCACCTTCACAGCTTCCGAGTACTTCACCTTTAGCGGATTGCCGTCGGCCCCTTTCTTTTTCAAAAAATTGGGATCAAATATTCCGGTGCGTTTTTTGGTTCCGAATGGCTTGGCATCGCTTTGATCAATCACAGCTTCATCACCCAGCTCGCCTTCTGGCAATTCGCTGGTTTCATCCCCGGGTAACATCTTCTCGGCGTCTTTTAGAACTTGTTGCTGATCTTTGCCGTAGTCCTGGAGGAGTTTATCGAGATTTTTAGTGTCGTGATCTTCTTGTACTTGCTGAACTTGTCCTTCAACTTGAACGTCTTGGGCATAAGAGAGACCCCCTGTTACCAGGAGGCCTGTAATCAAAAATGAGAAAAATAAATTAATTAGTAATATTTTTGGCTTCATTGAAACTATGGGCACGATTTTTTTTAGAAAATTTATCTGATAACACAACGAAGCCCGCAGCAACATAAACAGTTGAATAAGTTCCAAGGATAACCCCGACCGAAAGAACAAAGAAGAAATCCTTAATCGCTCCGCCGCCCAGAAAATACATGGCAATACAAACGATAAAAGTAGCTAAGGCCGTCACGATGGTTCTAGATAATGTGTCATTAACCGCATCGTTGATATTATCAATCAGGGACTTCTCAGGATTTTTAGTTTCGTATTCGCGAATACGGTCATAAATAACAACCGTGTCGTTAACCGAATACCCGATCAGAGCAAGGAGGGCACCAACGATTTGCAGAGAAAATTCCATACCAGTAAAGGCCAGGATTCCACCAATCAGAAGCAAGTCGTGAATAATCGAAACCATTGTTCCCGGAGCATAACGGAAGTCGAAACGAACCGCGATGTAAATCATAATGGAAAGGATCGCCCAAAACATCGCCTGAACCGCAGAAGACCTTAACTCTTTTCCGGCCTTAGGACCAACGATGTCAACTTTTTCAACCGATGCTGGATTGCCAGTAAAGGCGGTTGCTAAGTTTTTTGTAATTCCTTCTGTCACCTGATTAAGTTCGCTTTCATCGGCCTGAACTTTAATCAACACAGAATTATCTTTTTCATCCCCGATGGTCTGAACACTGACGCCTTTAAAACCCGCTTTATCCAGAGCTCCACGCACACTTTCAAGATTCTCGCTTTGAGCAAACTTTACCTGTACTTCAGCTCCGCCTCTAAAATCCACTCCGTAATTCATTTTATTCAAAATTCCGTAAGCAGAAATAAGGCATAAGACTAAAGAACCAAAAGTAATATATTTCATTTTCCCCATGAAATCGATCTTCGTTCCTACCTTAATTAATTCGAACATATCCTTCTCCTGGTCATATCCATGACCCATTCACTAATAATTAAATACTAAGAGACTTACCTTGGTTCTTATTCATATAAAGTTCAAAAAAGATTTTTGAAACTGAATATGCTGTATAGAGAGTTACTGCTACTCCGATTAAAAGAGTCACAGCAAATCCTCTAATGGGACCTGTACCAAAATTTAAAAGACAAATACCGGCAGCGGCAGTTGTGATGTTGGCATCAAGCAGAGTCCAAAGAGCGGAGTCAAATCCCATCTGAACAGCTTTGGCATAACTAATACCACTTCTGACGTCATCGCGAATTTTTTCAAAAATAATAATGTTACCGTCAATCGCCATACCTACCGTAAGCGCAATCCCCGCAATCCCCGGAAGAGTCAAAGTCGCATCAAGTGCCACTAAAATCGCCATGGTGAAGAGAACGTTTAACATAAGGGTCAGAACTGCAATTGCTCCAGAGAAGCGGTAGTAAACAACCGCGAAAATAAAGACCAGAACACAGCTGACGATTGAGGCCAGTTTTGCTTTTTCAATTGAGTCTGTTCCAAGATTTGGACCAACTGTTCTTTGTTCTAAAAAGTCCAACTGAACTGGAAGAGCACCCGCTCTTAATACCAACGCCAGATCTCGTGCCTCGCCCATAGTTTTATTGAAATTAGCACCACCGCCAAGAGTGATCTGAGCTGACCCTCCGCCGATTTTAGCTTGAATAACTGGAGCAGAGTAAACATTCCCATCAAGGATAACGGCCAGACGTCTTCCGATGTTTCCACCAGTTGTTTCTTCAAAACGTTTAGCACCTGCCGTTTTAAAATCCATTGAAACATAAGGATCATTTTTTTGTGGGTCAATTTGAACGCGGGCATCTGCCAAATCATCCCCAGTAATACGTGGAAGTGATTCAACCACGAAAGGAATATTGGCTTCTACGCCCGTAGTGGCATTCGCTTGTTTTTCAAAAGCTAACTCATGACCTTCAGGTAAATCAGCTTTTAGAAATTCGTTCATGTTTTTTAAGTATTCAGAAAAACGATCGCCCTTTTTAAAAACGATTCCGGCCTTCGCCGCTTTATCCAACCAGCCCATCATAACGTCTGGAGCAACTGTATCATTGACTAGCTTAAATTCCAGTTTTGCGGTCTTACCAATCAGCTCTTTTGCTCGTTCAATATCGCGTACCCCAGGAAGCTGAACGACGATGCGGTCATTTCCTTGGGCCAAAATTTCAGGCTCAGTCACACCAAACTCATCAATTCTATTTCTGATGACTTCGATTGATTTCCCGACCGATTGCTCTTCAATTTGTTTTTTGATTGTTCCCGAAAGGGCCACTTCTAACAAAGTGCCTTCTTCTCTCGTGATGCGAATAACACCTGCGTAGAATTCTTTGATTTTCTTTTTGGCCGCTTCGACATCCGAAGCTTTGGCAAAATTGATCACTTGTTTTGGATCCATTAGATCTGAGAGATCCATGGTCCCAGGAGTTGCTACGATCTCCTGATCTTTTAAGACTGCTTCAATTTTTCGGGCGTAAGTCAAAACTTCGTCCTTGTAAACCTTCTTAAAATCAATTCCCATAATCATATAGAGCCCGCCCTGAAGGTCGAGACCCAGATTGATTTTAGACTTGATCGGATAAGACCCTTTCTCATCAAATTTCATGACGGTTGGTAGAAGGACTAAGACCGAAAGAACGATAAAGACAAGTAGCGCACTAAAGCGTACCCACCAGCTGGTTTTCATCAAAAAACTCCCTTTTATAGACGACGTATCAATTACACTTTTTGGTTTTCACAAAAAAGTATAGTTGATACGTTTATTGAATTGCAAGGCTAGAATTAAGATTGCTTAGGAGATTCTGGTTTGGCTTCTGTGGCCGTAACGGTGGGTTCACTTGTTTCAACTTTTACCGCAGTCACTTCTACGTCTTTTTTCGCCTCTGTACTGCTAGCGGTAGTTGAATGAGGTTTGTTCATTTCATTCATCATTTCATCGCGGGCCTTTTGGAATTCACGAACTGCCTGGCCTAGACCTTTGGCAAGTTCCGGTAATTTTTTTGGTCCCAAAAACAATAAAGCGATAATAAAGATGAGAAAGAGTTCCCCGGCGCCTAATCCAAACATATAATCCTCACTATTTTATTTTTTTTCAATTTCAAGAACTGATTTTGCTAAACCGGCAATTTGGCTTTTTAAAACCTTAAGTCTCACACCGTCAGCAACTTCTAGGTCTACGATCTTATCATTGATTCCAAAAATAGTCCCAATGAAACCAGACTTAGTATAAACTTCATCTCCCTTGGCCAACTTGCTGATCAGCGCTTGCTCTTCTTCGAATTTTTTCTTTTGTGGTCTGATCATTAGAAAATAAAAAATGACAAAAACGACAACCAGTGGAAGAAATTGAAGCATTGGGTTTTGAGGGGCCGCAGCTGCCGCAGCTTGAGCGTTGGCTTTAGTTGATAAAAGTTGAAGCAAAAGAGAGTTTAACATGTTCATTCCTTGTGATTAGTTTATTAATTCCAGATATTTGATTGATAAGAGTTATAGAACTTAGTGTAAAACTCGTCAAACTGATCGTTAATAATTGCCGTTCGTGCGTTACGAGTCATCTGCAAATAAAAATAGAGATTATGATAGGTGATCATATTGCCCGCCAAATATTCCCCCACCGTGTAAAGATGTCGAATATACGAACGGGAATATTTTTTACAAACTTTACAATCGCATTGAGGATCCGGCGGCAGGAGATCTTCTTTAAAGCGTTCTTTTTTTATATTAAGCGGGCCATTAGCTGTCAAAAATTGTCCATTTCTGGCATTGCGGGTAGGCAAGACACAATCAAACATGTCGATCCCCGCTCGAATCCCATTTAAAACATCCAGTGGCTTGCCCACTCCCATCAAATAGCGCGGCTTATCCTGAGGCATGGTATGAACAAAATTGTCGAGAAAGCTCACCATCTCTTCGTTTTTTTCTCCCACCGAAAGTCCGCCCAAGGCAAAACCTTCAAACTTCATGTCGATTAAGCGCTCCATACACTCAGTACGTAGATCAGCATGCAGCCCTCCCTGGATAATTCCAAACAGGTTCTGATGATCTTTGAGTTGATAATTTCTGCATCTTTGGGCCCAACGCAATGTCAGCTCCATACTCTCCCGCAAGCGCTCTTTGGTGGCGGGCAAGGCGGGGCACTCGTCGAAATTCATCACGATATCAGAGCCCAGCGCCCTTTGAATTTCCATCGATTTTTCAGGAGAGATCAAATGGCGCGAACCATCAAGGTGAGATTGAAAGGTAACCCCTTCCTCCGTGACTTTATTCATGCTGGAAAGTGAAAAAACCTGGTAGCCACCACTATCAGTTAAAATGGCGCGATCCCACTTCATGAAACCATGAAGCCCGCCGCCCACCCGTTCAATCAGCTCATGACCGGGTCTTAAATAAAGGTGATAAGTATTGCCTAGAATGATTTGGGCATTCATCTCTTCTAAGTCTTCTTGCCACATGGTTTTTACACTGGCGCGAGTTCCAACCGGCATAAAAATTGGGGTTTCGATATTGCCGTGGGCAGTGGTGATGATCCCCGCTCTGGCCTTTTTTGATTGGGCAATTTTTTTAAATATCTTTTTTTCACTCATAAAATACCTGTTGGTTATCTAATAATTAGCATGCCATCGCCATAGGAGAAAAAACGGTATTTCTCTTTGATGGCAATGTCGTAAAGCTCCAAAGCTTTTACTCTTCCGATCATGGTCGAGACTAACATAAGAAGAGTCGATTCGGGGAGATGAAAATTAGTGATCAATCCATCGACGCTTAAAATTTCTTTTCCGGGATGAAGAAAAATGGAGGTACTATAGACTTCATTGGGTGAGAGCTTCTTGCCAAAACTCGACTCCAAGACTCTCAAGCTGGTAGTGCCGACTGCAAATATTTTTTTATGCTTATTTCGCGCCTCATTGATCACTTGATCATTTTGCTGATCGAAGAAAAAGTTTTCAGAATGCATCTGGTGATCTGCCAAATCGCTAACCGTCACCGGCCTAAAAGTTCCAAGCCCGACATGCAAAGTGACATAGGCGCTCTCGATGCCCTGAGTTTTTAATTTATCCATCAATTCGTTTCCAAAATGCAGTCCCGCAGTAGGCGCGGCCACTGATCCCACTTCACGCGCGTAGATGGTTTGATAATTTTTTTTATCCAACTCATCACTTTCTCCATTTCTGATATAGGGAGGAATGGGAATTTTGGCATGGGCCTCCAGATAGTCGGCCAGCTTTTCTTTATTAAACGAGACCCCAAAAGTTCCGTCATTATTGATCAGCACCAAGGTAGCGATCATTTCATCGGGAAAAAGATAAGTATCGCCTATTTTCTTTTTTGATCTTGTTTTAATCAATGCGGGAAAAACGCCATTTTGACTCTCGGTGGAGAGGATGAAAAGTTCTGCCTTACCACCACTTTTTTTATGGCCTAAAAGTCTCGAAGGAAAGACTTTGGAGCGGTTAAAAACCAGCAGCGAATCACAGGGAAGATAATGACCAATATTTATAAAATGATCATGGATGATTTCATTAGTTTCTACTTTATAAACTAATAATCGAGAGCTGCTGGCAGGCCTTTGAGCGATAAGCTCTGGGGGCAAATCAAAATGATAGGACGACAAGGCCGTGTCAGCGGGGTCGAATGGAGGCTTAATTGAACTCATAGTCGTTTTTTATCATAAGGCCCTAATATTGGCCCTTTATAAAAAAGAAAATCTATGGAAAACTTAATTTATGAGTAAATATTTATTTATTTTTTTGGCCACAATCCTGATTCATACTCTGAACTTGGCCTTGGCCGCAAACGACTTTGAGGCCGAATTGCAATTGTTGGAAAAAAATGAATTGCTGCTTGAAGAGCAGCGAATGTTGGTGATCCAAGAGCTCTCGGCCAGTGAAAATGAAAAAATAATTCAAGATTCAGTTAGTGAGTCCCGCGCCTCCGCCCAAAAGATTGTGCCGGAACCCCAAAAAACACGTCGCATTCGTTCCAGGTAATGCTAAAATACTCACATGTTTAAAATACTTTTTGCAGTGCTCTTATGCTCCCAATTATTGCCCAATGCTTTGGCCCAAACATTCAGCTTTGGTAAATTCTCGATCGGTGAATCGAGAATTCAAGTGCAGCTCAACGACTTTGTGATTCAAACCAGCAGTCGGGAAGTGCTGGCCAGCTGGGTGCCGGATTCTGTTCAATGGCTCAGAAACGAAAATAATCTTTTAGTTCCTCGTGCCTTGCTTAAAATAATCATCGCCAAAGGTGATCCCCTGATTCATGTCGATTATCAACATACGACTATCATTCCTTTTAAAAAAATTAATCAAAATTTTGAAACAGAAATATATATCGACCTCTTTAATCCCGCAGTTGTCTCTATTTTTAGAGGAGACAAGCTGCTGGATAAAATCGTAATCGAGGCCCGTGCCGTAGAAAATGCCCGTTCTAAACAACTGATCGACTACTCCTGTGCCCCCTTCGATTTAAAAATTGATGGGATCGACAGTGAATACCTCTCAGTGGGTTGCAAGATGAATCGCCTTGGCCCTTATTTCAAAGGGTATCCTCGTCTTGAAATCACCATGAGCTCTACTAATTTACGAACCATGAATGGAACCAAACCTCCTTATACCATTTATCTGGAAAACAACTCTCCGGTAGAAATCAAATTGAGCGGGATTACTGAATCGATCAAAACACTCAAACTCGAGGCCAAACTTCCAGAGCGCTTACATCGCTTAAAAACTTCCGTTGGCTTCGGCCCCTATATATATCAAAGTGAATTTCAAGCAGATAAACAAACGGCCAACCTCGCACCGGCCTTCATGCTTTATGCTAAATACGATTTAACCGAAACGGCATCCTTTAAAGCTTTTGATGCCCTCCTCTATGCCAAATCGCGTTTTAATAATTCCGGTCTCTATTTTTCTTATGATCTGGCAGAGGCCTTCGACGGCAGAGTCTTACTGAATACATTGATCGGATTTCAGGGATTGCATTATAAATATTCCTCCAAAACTCCTACCGAATTTCGTTTGATATATCCCCAGGGCTTTGAACTTATTTATAAACATGCCTTCATTGAAAACTACCATCTCACTTATGGAATGTTTCTTTCCACCAGCTCCGAAGCCTACACCAACGCCTGGCTACGTTATGGAAAAAGTGGTTTTCTGGAACTCAATTATATCGATTGGGGTCATGAAAGAAATCACATCAAAATGTGGGGACTTTCGGTCGCCTTCCCACTGTTTAGTGTCTTTTAAAAGCGGCTAAAAAACGGGTCTATTTTTTTACTTGGGTCATTTGTTGAATTTGAAAAATAATTTCAATCACTTTTTCAAAAAGTTTATCAAACATTTTTTTCACTTCAATAAAAACGGCATAACTTTGAACTTGCGAGAACAGGATTTGCATAAAAGCTTCCAGCATGGGAACCATTTTATCCAATCCTGTTTTTTTCAAAATTAATTCTAAAATTCCGCTGGCCTCTTCCACGTCCACTCCGTTTTTTCTGACAACATATAATGGGTTAGTGCTTCTTCTACTGTTACCTGTGCTATTACCTGCGTTCATTTGACCATTCCTCTATTCTTTGGGCCACTCCACTAAATTTTTCCTGGAGTTCGCTGAATTCCTGATTTTTAAAATCGAAAACCGATTTTCGACTTGATAGTGATTTTACGAGACCTGCCTTGTTTAGGAAAGGAGAGAATACTTTTCCAACTCCCAGTTCTGCATCGATGGATTGAATAATTTTTGCCAAATCATCACTCTCTTGCTTACGACGTAAATCAACCAGATTAGGCACATGCAAAAAAACTTCCGGTGCTTTAACGATGCCCATCTCACTGATGTCGGCTATCACTTGATAAAAATGCTCAAGTCCTTTTAAGGAAAAATCATCCGGTCTAAAAGGCACGATAACGCCATCACTCGCGCACAGGGCGTTGATCACCAAGAGCCCCAAGGTCGGAGGGCAATCGATAATGATAAAATCGTAACGATCAAGCAGACCGCTGAGTTCCATAAATTTTTTGAGAACCAACTGCCTAGGAGCATTAATCGCAGCGATGGTTAAGTCAAAACCGGAAAGCTCTTGTCCACCCGGCAATAGATCCACTGCTCCCCGGGCCATCACAGACCCGAGCATCGCCGGGACGTGCAGCATTCTGAGTTCTTTCACTGAATTCACCAGCAGGTGATAAATATTCAACTCATTTCCCGCTTGAAATAAAAGAGTGAGATTGGATTGAGGATCGAGATCGATGGCCAAAACTTTATGTCCCTTGCGGGCCAGAGCATGGGCGGCATTGAAGGCCATGGTAGTTTTGCCAACGCCACCTTTTTGGTTAATGAAACTAATCACCTTTCCCATATGAACCCCTAAGATTTAATTCCGTCTTTAAAAATAAAAAAAGCTGCGAGCACCAGGCAGACGCTGGCGTATAAAAAATTTTTAGTCAGTGGAACCTTCATGTAAATGATGGCGAAAGCCGCAAAAATAGTCATGGTGATAATTTCTTGCAATACTTTCAACTGAGGAAGAGTAAAAAAATGGATTCCAATCCGATTGGCCGGAACTTGAAAGCAGTACTCTAAAAAGGCGATGCCCCAGGAGACCAGAATAACCACCCACATTTTAGAGAGTTGATGGGATTTCAAATGGCCGTACCAGGCCATGGTCATGAAGAGATTGGAAATGAGAAGTAAACCAATAGTTCGAAACATACCCAAATGGTAACGCGAAGAAATTGAGAATTCAAATTTAAGTTATTAAGTTTTTAATAAGAATAAGAATGAAAGCCCGGATCAGCTGGAATGTTTGTCGGATCAATAGGAAAATAGCATCTAAATCCGATATCAGGACGAACCTGTGAGTCCGGCACTAACTCAGAAGAAAATCTTCCCGCGCGGTTACCCGAGAGATAACTTCCACCTTGAGCAAAGCTACCCGTTTGAGTCGGGTTACTGACAATATCATTAACATTGGCCCCGTTGACGATGATTCCGTCTTCATGCAACTGCTCTTTCGTGATACCAGCGGTATAATTAATCTGTAACAGAAATGGGATGGCCGGTGAAGTTGATAAGGCGGTGGAAGCAATTCCATCATACATTGGCATACCCATTGGAAAATTAAATTTCCCTGCGCCATTTAAAGAAAGATAAAATTCCCAACTGGTTAGGAACGAATCCCCCACACTGGCAAAACCGTCATTATTATTATCGACGTATGGACCGGTCAATAGATCGAAAGAATAAGGATTGGCCGGAGTATTGCCATAAGTTCCATCCACAAAATTATATCTTCCCAGCTCGGTGGCCACTCCCACTGCTCCACCCACTGCCTGACAAACGTAGTTGTCATTATCGGCCAACAAGACAGCGCTGGCCACAGCGTGAGCTTGTGCCGTGGTGGCATTGGCCCCTCTGGTCAGTCCGGTAAAAGTCGTCGCCGTCTTGCCAGTATAAAAAATATCTTCTGCACCGATGGTCAGTGTTCCAGTGGCCGGAAAGCCGGTAGTGGAAGTAACAGTGATCGTGGCATCAGTTCCATCAACAATTAAAAGACTAAGCGCTGTGCTTTGAAGAACATTACAAGTCATGCTGTCTTTTACCCATTCCGCAACGTTCCCATAGATATCCTGAACCCCATAACGAGAGCTACACGTTTCAGTTGAATAATTATTTCCCCATGGCACCGAACCGGTATAGAGCGAGCGAATGCCGGAAGCAGCAGTTCCGGGAAGTGAATAGATAAAACTGGTCGATGGGATACTGGAATTGGTAAAGGCCGCATCTATTCCATTGGCGTTTGATGAATTACAACGTGATTGACCATTGAGCGAAAAACCTTGTTCGGTAGACTCGATCGTACTGTCATCCATCAAGTACGGAGCGGCCGAATAGGCCATATATTCTTTTTTGCTTGGCAAAGACAGAGTTGCACCTGCTGCCACCGGAGCTGTTCCGCTTAGTGCTGCTGAAATGGCCGCCCCAACTGTACGAGTTGTACAAACCAGTTCAGCATTCGCCTTGGAAATATTGACCAGTGGCGGATTCAATGCGCTTGAGACTTTTTGGGCCGCCATCAAAGCAGCACCGACACCAGAATTGGCATCGACCCATGCGCCGGCATTGCGATACCAACAAGATCCTGCGCTACGGTCGTAATAGACACTGCCATTAGGAGCAGATAAATTTAATCCTGCAGGAGTTGGATCTCCGATATCAATACATCCATTGCTGGTACAATTGACAGTTGCGGTCTCTGAGGCCGGGGTGTAAGGACATCCCGCTTCAGAAATATCCACCAATAAATCTTTACCGATATCGTAATAGTTCACACCACCAGATGCGACTTGTCCCGGGCCTTCATACGGGCAACGGAAATTTTTAGTCGGATCAACTTTATTGGTCGTACTGGTAGTCATGTGCATACTATTACAAACTTCCTGATTCACCATCCAACGATGGATAAAAGCATAGTTTTCAACCGGAGCGACCACTCTGACTTCTGAGAATTTTTCAGGAGTACTAATGGTAAGCTGTCGAAGAGTGCTGTCCACCGGACGAACAAGGTAGTAATAAACTTTACCGGCCACCGCCGTTTTATCGATGAAGTTTCTAGTATACGCATCGTCGACACTCATAGTGTCGGCGCTATCAATTTTTAAGAATCCCGATTTGAAATCG
>Ga0208115_1000026_pt1 | contig 65263 bp, 70 predicted proteins | sample LakWasMeta4_LOW4_2_FD_183856 | JGI IMG/M metagenome (GOLD analysis project Ga0208115, IMG submission 183856) | Freshwater sediment methanotrophic microbial communities from Lake Washington under simulated oxygen tension - Sediment Metagenome... | ecosystem: Environmental > Aquatic > Freshwater >...
AAAGTTTAAGCAACAAATACTCCGTACCAAAAGAGCTGATCTTGGGGATCACCAGACAAGAGTCGGCCTTTGTTGCCAGCGAGCGCTCGTGGGCCGATGCTTTTGGCCTGATGCAGATCATTCCTGAAAAGGCGCTTGAGCTTTCTAAAAAGCATGCGATTGCTTATCGCGACTTCAACGATCTATATAACCCTGAAACCAATCTGGAGATGGGGACCGCTTTGTTAAAAGACTTACGTGAGAAATCCAATGCCAAATTTATCCAATCGGTGGCCGCATACAATGCCAGCGAAGAGGCCATTGCCGTATGGGAAAGAGAGCGATTTAACGGTAACTATTTCGAATTTATCGAAATGATTCCCTACGAAGAAACTCGAAATTATATTAAATTAGTTTTTAGAAATTATATGACTTATAAAAGAGTCACCAATCAAACTGAATTCATGATTGATAAAAATTTCTTTGCTCTGCCTTTCTAATTCGTTTTTTTAGTTTTAGGAGGTGCAACGAAGTTAAATCTTAAAGTATTTAACTGGGTATTGACCTTTAAATCCATAAAACGAAGAGTTGATTTTTTACCGTCGGGAAAAAGCAGATCAATTTTTTTTAACTCGGAAAATTCTTTATCTTTGGCCGAATTAAAAGTGAGTACCGCTTCTTTAATCCCGAATTCTTTTGCGGTCTTCGCCTTAAAAGTGAGGACATGCATTCCATCTCCTGCGTTTTTTACATCATAAAACGAGTTGGAGGACAGACCATTTTTCAAGGAATCGAAAAACTTAATATAAACACTGCTCCCCTCTTTAGCCGAAGATTCGGTCACTTCTCCGTCTTCCCCTTCAATAAAAGGAGCTCGATAGTACCAGGACTTTACGCCATTGCTGACGAAAACCACCTCACTGGGAGTTGAGGTTTCAAAACGTATATTGCTAGGGTATTTGTACTCAATCGATCCTTTCCCCTTCTTAGTGGTTCCTTTTAGGATACTGACATATTCTTGTTCAAATTTGGCCGAAAAACTTTGCGGTAAAAATTCTGCTCTCGCCACTGATAGACCTAGACTCAAAAATACAAACCAAGCTATTTTCACTCAAGCACTCCTTAATATTTCGTTTTCTCAATTATAGTGCCGTATCTGGGATGAAAGCTCAATTTGTGAAAGGTCAAAATGGCCCTAATTTTTTTTAAAAGGCTGTAAGATTGTAAATAATACTGACAATCGGGGCGAATAGTTGACTAGAAGTTTTGCTTTTTCATATGGTCAAAAACAAGAGCAAAAACTTACCAGGGAACTTCTAATGAAGATAAAGAAAATAATAAAGAGCTTAATACTTTTTTGGGCGATGGCGGCAGGCGCCTCTATGGCCTCGACCATTGATAGCCATACCTTTCCCATTTTCGGCAACGACAGTGAAGAAAATTTTTTACTGAATACCACACAAACCAGAACAGCTTATCGTCAAGAGACGGTGGCACGCACATGTTATCGCACAGAATTTGATGGTTATCGAAATGACTGCAACTACTACCCGGAAGTTCGTTGTTATGAAACCAGAGATTCAGCTCGTGTCTGCAACTCGGTACCGGTTTACCGATGTCAACCAGTCGCTCAATACCGCGAAGTGGCCTACACTTGTTACCAGACGATCTCCACTCCTTACGAAGTTGCCGACCATCAAGTGGTGGCCAATTTTAATGTAAAAATCACCAGCAAACCTAAAGAACCAACCAACCCAACGGGTTGCCGAGTTGGCTATATGATGGAAGGGGAAGCTCTTCGCTCCCACGCTGATTGCCCAAGCCTGTTAGTTCTTTCCAACGAAAAAAGAACAACGGCCATCGATCGTGCCGGCACAGTTATCCATAACTACAATGTCGCTCTAAAACTTTTAGATGCACAAGAAATTCTTGCTCCGCTAGAAGGCGGAGTCGCACAAATGCAGCTGGTGGGACAAACGCTTACTTTCAGAACTGGTGATCTTTCAAAAAATGCTAATTTTAATTTAAAACTTTTTGTCGAAAGAAAACGTCTTTTAAAAAGTGATGAAACTCTCATCAACCGCAACATCACACCTAGCGAATATACGTTTGAAAAAATCAATGAGCGTTTTGGAATTGTTAAAATTGACCTGAACAAACTCTTGGGTGGATTAAATCTCAAGAAAAAACATGTTCTCCAGGTAAGCCTTCAGGTTAATCTGGAAGCTGGAACTCTGCTAAACGACCAAAGACCAGTTTTGCAAAGTGATGCCGCAATTACCGTCAATAATTAATTTCCCGGGGCGGGCCTGGTGCCCACTGGTCCGCCCTCTGCTTTAATACAAAATCACTCAAGTTTCCTTTCGTTGACGTGAACGCGGCTTCCCCATAAAATTTAAGGATGGAAGCAAAATTTAAATATTACATTGGCGTTGATGGCGGTGGAAGCGGCACACGTGTTATCGTGGCGGGGCCCGACATGTTACCACTGGCCCGAGCGGAAGGAGCTCCTTCGGCCCTCGGCCAAGGAATAGAAAAGGCCTGGCGTTCAATCCTGGATGCGATCGCACTCGCTTTTGCCAATGGAAAAATCGCTGCTCCCATGCTTTCAGAATGTGCCATTGGCCTGGGACTCTCCGGTGCCAATAATATTATCTGGAAGAATGAATTTTATTTTCGCAATCCTGGTTTTAAAAAAATAATTATCGATACCGATGGCTTTACCACCCTGTTAGGTGCGCATCTCGGAGCTCCGGGCGTAATCGTCGCGGTCGGCACTGGCAGTGTGGGAATGGTTTTAAAAGCTTCAGGCGTGCGGGAAAATGTTTCAGGCTGGGGATTTCCTGCTGGCGATGAAGCGAGCGGAGCCTGGCTTGGACTACTGGCCTGTGCTCTTACTCAAAAAGCGATTGATGGCAGAAGACCACACTCTTCCTTGAGTCTTGCCGTTCAAAATTTTTGCGGAAAAACACCGGATGCTTTTTTGGCCTGGTTGGGAAATGCTCAACAAAATGCTTTTGCTCAATTGGCGCCTCTGGTTTTTCAATGCGCCGATAGCGATAATGAAGCTCTTCTGCTTTTACAAAAAGCGGGAATTGAAATCGCACAGATGGTAAAAACGCTGGATCCAAATAAAGAACTGCCCTTATCGATCTGTGGCCGTTTAGGGGAAGCGTTGATTCCTTACCTGCCAGAAGACCTCAAAAAGCAAAATCAAAAAGCGAAAGGTGACTCTACGCTTGGCGCTCTTCACCTTGTGGCCAGAGCGAGTACGCAAAAAACAAAATGAAAAATAAACTGCTCGGAAATATTTTAGTCAATGGTGCATTCATCGAAGCTGAAATCGAATTCGGTGAAAAAATTAATGTTATCAAAAAGCTGGGTCCGGCCAAATCAGGTCTGCCCCAAATCATCCCAGGTTTTATTGACCTGCACGTTCACGGTGGCGGCGGTGCCGACATTATGGGCGCAGGAAATTCGGCCCAGACCATTGCTTCTACCCACGCGCGCTTTGGAACAACTAGTTTTCTGGCAACCACCATGACCGCGCCTTATCAAGAGCTGGAAGAATCATTCCAGGCGATGAAAAATAATTTCGTCCAACGTGGCATTAAAGAAGCGCGTATCTTAGGTGTGCACCTCGAAGGGCCTTTTATCAGCTCTCAAAAATTAGGAGCTCAACCAGATTTTGCTCGGGCTGCCACTTTAAGCGAAATAAAAAAACTTCATAGCATCATTCCGATTAAAGCGCTGACACTTGCCCCTGAAGTTTTTAATCATTTGAATCTGATTAGCGATCTGGTCGCCATGGAAATCATGGTGCAAATCGGCCATAGCAATGGCAGCTATGAAGAAGGTGTGCAAGCTCTTAAGCAAGGTGCTAAAAGTTTTACCCATCTCTTTAACGCCATGTCGACTTTTCATCATCGCGAGCCAGGAATGGTTGGCGCGGCCTTGGCCCATGCTCAACATGCGGAACTGATTCCCGATCTTTTACACGTCCACCCCGGTGCGATCAAAGCTGCTTTGCGGGCCATTCCCAATTTATATTTTGTGACCGATGCAACTGCCGCTACCGGCATGCCCGATGGCGATTATAAACTAGGAAGTCACACCGTTCATAAATGCCTGGGCGGCGTTCGTTTAAAAGACGGAACACTTGCCGGCAGCGCTCTCACCATGGATCAGGCCCTGCGCAATTTAGTGGGCCTCGGTATGAGTGTGGCAGAGGCCAGCAAACGACTCTCGCAAATACCGGCGGAATTAATTGGTGTTAATGATCGCGGCCAAATTAAAGAACAAAATTATTCAGATCTTCTGGTTTTAAATGATGATCTGAGCTTAAAAGAAATTTATATCGAAGGGGACAAAATATGACGACCTTAATGAGAAGTGAGGCGCTAGCGGCCCCCAGTGTGGTCGAAGAACAATTCAGTGAAAATCAGCAAATCCTGGATGAAGTGGCCCAATACTTAAATCAGAAAAATCCCTACTCGCTGATCAGTGTCGCTCGCGGCAGCTCGGATCATGCCGCCCAATACCTGAATTATCTGGCCACCACTAAAATGGGTAAACTGACAACGTCACTTTCTATGTCGGCACTCACTCTTTATCAAACCGAACTGGATGTTAGTAAGTCGGTTGGAGTGGCAATTTCTCAATCCGGCCAAAGCCCCGACATTATCAAGCCCATCGAATATATGCGCTCTCACAATGCTCCCACCTTTGCGCTGGTCAATGACATTGATTCACCTCTGGCACGAGCGGCCGAATGGACCATTCCTTTGCATGCCGGTCCAGAAAAAGCAGTGGCCGCTACTAAAAGTTTTATTGCTTCACTCACCGCCAGTGCTGGTTTAGTGGCAGCGTGGAGAAATGATTTAGAACTCACGCGTGGTCTTCATCATTTGCCTGATGATTTATTAAGGGCCCAACAACTTGATTGGACCTCTCCCATCAATGCCTTAAAAGAAGCAAAACGAATCATGGTTGTCGGCCGAGGATTTGGATTGGCCCTGGCGCTAGAAGCCGCTTTAAAGTTTAAAGAAACATGTTCAATTCAGGCCGAAGCTTTTAGTGCCGCCGAAATTAAACACGGCCCCCAGGCACTGATTGAAGAAGGCTACCCACTTCTTATTTTCGCCAATCGTGGTCCAGCACTACATAGCATGCTGGATTTGGCCGCTGATATGAAAGCCCGCGGAGCTAACGTCATTTTAGCCGCTCCAGCTTTCGTTAAAGATAAACAGCTCGAAATCCAGTCAACCCATGCTGAAGAATTAGACGTGGTCACTGCGATTCAATCGTTTTATTTAATGGCGGAAGAACTCTCGAGAAGTTTGGGATTGAATCCTGATCAGCCGAGACATCTCTCGAAAGTGACCAGGACTAATTAAGTTAATAAAATTCTGAAGTGTCTATTTATATACAATGGCCTTGCAGGAATTTGAAATCCAGCAAAATATTTATAAGTGTCATCTTGTACCATCATAGAAGGGGGGGAGCAAATTATAAACATCGTTCATGAACAAGCTTCCTTGCGAGTGAGAAATTGCAAAGACTCTTTCTCCAGCTGTAAAAGCGTCATCATATTTATTTTTAATTTTACCAATAGTTTCCATATATCGAGGAAAGTTTGCATGATTTTGAGAATAATTAACTAATATTTCTATCTTTTTTTCAGCTATCGAGTTTAAAACAGAAGATGCAATTGTCTGAATTAAATTACCTTGAAGTAATTGGGAAAAAGCAGCATAGGCGTTTGAAACGTGAAGCGCATCTAAGTAACTTTTGGCCCAAACTCGCTTGAGATGAAAAAGATAAAAATATGAAAGATAAAAATATTATATATTTCACAAACACCTCTTTTAAAAACTTTCGGGGTTAAAGGCGCAAAGAGCTCTCTTTTTCTCTGGCGTATTCGGAAGAGTCCATCCTTCTCCGCTGAAGTTGTCGCTTGCTTTGATATCAGCATAATGACGATCTTTGGTATTAAGTACTTTTGATTTTAATTTTTGACGAAACGCGTCTCCCTCGTCAATTCCCATCGCATAATCCAAGCAAGTTAAATCGTTTAAATACCTATTGGAAGCAATAATAGATTGTTCTTTATTTGCCACACTCAAAAGATTTAGTTGCAACCCCATCGCCACTTGCTTCATCGCCATTTTAGCTTTCGGTTTATCTGCAAATTCTTCATTAATCCATCGTTGAATATCATCTCTAATACCGTCACCATCTGAATCAACGCCGGCGACTGTTTTATCGTTTAATTTTTCATTCGGCATTGGCACTTGCAATGATTCATCAACCACAAACATAACGTGATCTTTGTATTTATTTTTATATTCATGCTCTTTTTGTTTTTGATCTTTTACTTTTACAAATAACTGATAAAAACCAGGAGGCAGTTTTGAAACACTTATTTGCAATTCTTTGCCATTGGCCGTATCAACTAAATTAATTTTTCGATGGTCTGCAACTTTTTCAAAGATCCGTCCAGCGTTACTTACTTTGTAAGTCACCTCCTCGATTGCAAATCCCGCAGGTGTTTTTAATAGGAATCTTGCAATTGATCCTCTAACCAGCGAATGAATCGGAACGATATCAAACTCCGAAAGCGATTCTGGATATTTTCCAGATTCTTTTTTTTGATTATGCTTTTCCTTATCTGAACCAGAAAAAGCCGAAAGAGACATCAGAGTAATAAATATTAAAATTAAAAATTTCAAATTATTAAGCTTGGTAAGGATCGTAAGTGTCTTCAATAGTATTAGGCCAGTAAGCCTTCTCACAATAATGAGGAGCATAGACCACTTCTAACTTGATGCGATCCGGGTCTTCAAAATAAACCGAATAATAATTTTTATCCCCACTCGGGCATTTGTCATAGAGCACTGGTATCTTATTGGCGATCAGAATTTTTTCATGAAACTGATCAACTAATTCTTTGGTTTGCGCATAAAAGGCCAGGTGATTGAGGCCAATGCGTTTTCGATGATAACCATCTTTTAAAAATTCTTCTTCCACCGGACACAATATTATTTTCAATGTTCCATCGGTATAAGTTGTATGCTCAGTTCGGGTTACGATCCGCTCCCACCCCAAAGAAAGAAGAATGAGGTCATAAAAAATAATACTCTCGCGATAGTTGGAAACAAAAAGTTCAACGTGGGAAAGTTTGGTAGTTTTAATTCCCCACTGCCATCTCGGTCTTTCGCCGTAGCGTAGACACACGAGAACCAGGCCCACCACCACTAAGGGAAGTGTCGCAAAGACATAGAAGTTTTGTTCTGACTTGGATAAGTCTAAAGCCTTGGTGATTAATTTGATCGCAAGTGGAATAGCGACGAATAAAGCGGTTACTAACCAGCCTTGCCAGGTAATCGGTGTCCAGCCCCAGCCATAAGTCTTTCTTCTGAACCATAAATGACTTTTCATTTTTTTGCCTTATCGCTGAATGAGATCTTCATTAATACCAAAATAAAATAATCCTCTGGTATTAGCGGAAGAAAGATAAACTTGATTTCTTTGAATGGAATAATAGGCACTATCGACAAAGTGCCGATTGAGTCTGTTCGCGACCTGGCCTTCGGCCTTAAACACCATCAGCTTTCCAATTTTTTGAAATTGAGCATAAGGCATTTCGATCGTGCATTTGCCGATTGTATCATCAGCTTGATTTGTGAACGCACGACAGTTGATCGCCAGTTCTTTTTCTCTGATTACTTTTACCTGATTGTTGTCGTTAATAATTTTCCACAACTCTCCCGCTTCAAATGGAGGAATGAGATGATCATCCGATATTTCAATCGAGAGCACCCTTGCGTTTTTAATCAGGCTTGCTGAAAAATTATTTTGGGCCAGTAGAGGCCATGAAGTTAAAAGCATAGTTAATATAAATATTTTTTTCATCTATCATTCCTCCCTAAAAACGCAAAAAGGCCCCGAAAGGGGCCTTTTTGTAATTAATCTTAGTGTAATTGAACTGAGACCGCTTTGGAAACACCCGGCTCTTGCATCGTCACCCCATAAAGAGTGTCGTTAAGTTCCATGGTCTTTTTATTGTGAGTAATCAAAATAAACTGCGAGTCTGAACTCATCTCTCTTAAAAGCTCGTTAAAACGCCCAACGTTGGCATCATCTAGAGGAGCATCAACCTCATCTAGTAAACAGAAGGGAGATGGCTTAACCAGGAAGATTGAGAAAATTAAACTGACGGCAGTCATGGCCTTTTCACCACCGGACATCAAGTTAATGTTCTGCATTTTCTTACCAGGAGGTTGCGCCACAATATCAATTCCGCATTCTGCATCATTGATATCTCCCACGATTTTAAGGTCGGCGTTTCCACCACCAAAAATAATCGGGAATACTTTTTGGAAACGCACATTAACTTCATCGTAAGCTGCTTGAAAGCGCGCTTTTGATTTTTCGTCAATATGAGCAATAGCTTTTTGTAGATCTTCCAGAGAAGACTTAAGTTCAACTTCTTGAACACGTAAGAAATCAGCACGAAGTTTTTGACGATCGTAATCTTCAATCGCTTGCCAGTTAATATCGCCTAGACGGCCAAATTCCAGCTTGTAATTTTTAAGCTTGTCGTTACATTCTTTAAGGTCCTGACCGTATCGACGAGTAAATTCGAAATCTTTTTTATCGATTTCTTTTAGACCCTCTTCCGACTCCATCCAGAACATTGAGTTAACATCTTTAAGCTCTTGGTAATCATTTTCACCGTAAGCCAAAACTCGGCCCAGAGTATCGCGAAGATCGATTTGGTATTTTTCAAAAATATTGCGAACATTTTGTTCTTCTTCAATAATGTATTGAGAAAGCTTAACTTCAAATTCCGCAATCTCTCTTTGGTTCTTGTTGATAGAAGCAGTGATGGTTTTCACTTCATCTTCACGGTCTTTCATTGAAAGCAGAAGTTGTCCCAAGCTATCTTTTAATAGATTCAAGACATCTTCTTTATCACTTAAAACCATTGATTGTTCTTTATTAGAAGCTTCCAGCTCTTCCAACTCGGCAATGATCTGGTCAATTTCAGTATTGTAGTTCGCCACCAAAGTCTTGTTAGATTCAAGACGCTGATTTAGACGCTCGATCTGACCGTTTAAATCTTCCACTTGAGAGTTTAAACTCTTGAGCGTTGATTCAAATGAACGGGCCTCAACTTGTTTTTGTAAAAGTTCAGATCTTTCATCTTCAAAGCTAGCTTTTTGAATTTCTACTTCTTCCTGGATTTCATCAAAGCGCGAAGTCTTATCGGCAAGAGTTGAAGTCATTTCTTTTTTTTGACGAGAAAGTTTTTCTTCTGATTCGATCATATCCAGGCGAGATTTTGAAATTTCGTTCTTTCTATTTTTTAAGATTTCCAGACGGGTAAAGCCTGATTCAAAGCTGGCAAGTTTAGCATCCAGAGCAGATTTTTTAGCGGCAAATTGAGCACGCGCTTCTGCTGCCTGGTCTCTTAGGATATCGAATTCTGTTTTCTTCGCTTCTAAGATCGCTCTTTCGTTTTGTGAATTTTCTTCAAGGCCTGCAACTTCAGTTTGAAGATTGGCCACGATGATTTTCAATTCTTCAATCAGGTTATTTCTCGCCACGAAGCCTTGAGTTTCATCGCTCGCCGTTTGAATCGACACGAGCTTAGCACCACTAAGGTTCGCTAGTTTTCGGCTGCCATCCAGGCTAGTAATCGCTTTAAAACGAATATCGGCAGACAAGGTATTCATTGTTTCTGTCGATAAGTTTTCGGCAATAAAATAACCGTCTAGGAATGACGACATTTTGTTTTTAAGCTCTGGTGCCATTTCCAAAATATCACTTAGTGAGACAAGATTATCCCCTAGTGACATTTTTAAACGTGCAATTGTTTCAGAAGAGAGTTTCTCGGTGTTTACCATTTTTAGGTAATCAAGATTTTTCTGATTGTTTTCAATCCAGGTGAATAAATCACTATCAGCGTTCGCGGTTGCGACCAGAGTTTCTAAAAACTCGGCCAGCAAGGTCTGAACGGCTTTCGTGTATTTTTCATCACACTTGATCAGAGTTCCAAGCAGCGAGAAGCCTTCAGCATGATCTTTCAAAAAGGCGGAAATACCGTCTTTTTTTCCTTCCAGAGATTGGTTGATCTCGATTAGCGATTGCAGCTTGGAGTCGGTTTGAATCAAACTTTTTGACTTAGCTGAATACGTCACTTCAAGATCTTTTACTTTCGTGTTTAGTGTTTCGATTGTCTCGCGAAGGGCCAGTTCATTAACTTTGAGTTCAGTTGAATTTCTCTCTGCTGCGCCAACAGCATCCCGCTCGTTTACAATTTGAGAATTAACGCCAGAGTATTGAGCTTCCAATGCTTCAATTTCTTTTGCTAAGTCTTGTAATTGAGCTGAGTATTCTTCTAAACGCGAAGTATTTCTAAATAGATCCTGATCAATTTTATTGAAAATTTCTTTTTCTGATTCGATCTCATCTTTTAGATCGTTAAAACTTTGAGTTTTGAAATCCAGTTCTTCTTTAAGATGCTCTACTCTTTCTTCTAACAGGGCGAAGTCATTATCCTCTTCACCTTTCTTTTCCCACGACTCAAGCTCGGCCTGAAGCGTCTCTAGCTTTTCAAGTCTTCCGGTCAGCTCCAGATTTACAGTGGCAATTTCACCTTCGCGCGTTTCAATCAGTTTTTCTTTTTCTGATTGAGTTTTGCAAAGGTAAACCAGGCGCTCTTCAGCGGCCGCAAGTTCTTTAGAGATAGTATTGTATTCTTTTTGAAGTTCTTCGATTTTAGATGTTTCTTCGTCTTTTCTGAAACGTTCTTCTTCCAGACCAATTTCAATGACACTTTTGCGTGTCATGAAGTTTTCATTTTCTTCAGTGCGCGCATCTACAATCGTCTTGCCTTCCTTAAAGTTTTTAAGAAGGTCGAATTCCTTGTGAGCGTGAACCACTAGATCATAGCGTTGAACTTTTTCTTTAAGATCGCGTGCGCGCTCGGCTTTTTCCGCCTGCTTTTCCAGTGATTTTAGATTTTTTTCAATTTCTTGCTGAAGATCATTTAAACGAGCAAGGTTTTGTTCGGTTTGCTCGATTTTTTTAAGCGATTCTTTTTTTCTGACTTTAAATTTTGTGATCCCGGCCACTTCTTCAATCATTACTCGGCGCTCTTCCGGTTTAGCCTGAACTAAACGGTTGATCTCACCTTGAGCGATAATCGAATAAGATTTTGCTCCGGCCCCAGTATCCATGAACACTTCTTGAATATCTCGCAAGCGACAAGGAACATCGTTAATGCGGTATTCTGTTTCACCATTGCGGTAGAGCTTTCGGGTTAACTGAATTTCAGAAGGAGAACTAACTTGATGGCCGATATGGATGTGTTTTCCTTCATCGTTTTCAAGCACCAGGGAAACCTCAGCAAAGGCCGCCGGTGTATACTTCGATGAACCAGCGAAGATTAGATCCTTCATGCTGGCACCACGTAAGTGCTTGGCCGACTGCTCGCCCATTACCCAAAAGAGGGCATCAACGACGTTGGATTTACCACAACCGTTTGGACCGACAATCCCTGTAATTCCTTCATCGAAGTGAATAACAGTACGATCCTTAAAAGATTTAAAACCTTGGAGAATAAGTCTTTTTAACTTCACAAGCGCATCCTCTGCTGTGTGTTGTTTATAATGTGTGTGTCTCGTAAAAGAGAGATAAATGTGACATAGAACCAGTAAAGAGTACACGACAAAAACGGTGAGTTAAGAGAATGTAAGAGTGGTGCTTTTGAGAGGAGAATTTGGATTTATTTCGAGGATTGGGATTTAATTAAAAAAGTTTTTAAAAAAATGGTCGGAGCGAGAGGATTCGAACCTCCGACCCTCTGCTCCCAAAGCAGATGCGCTACCAAACTGCGCTACGCTCCGACATGATAGAATCAAAAAGATAGTTCAATTTTATAGTTTGAAAAGGACCGATTGGCAATCAATTTTAACTTCTCTGTGAGAAAAACTTTTGGGCCAAGCTTACGGCCACGGCACGATGGGAAAACTTGTTTTTCCAGTCACTAAGCTCTGCCACCGTCAGCTCGCCAGGACCTTCAGTGGGAATAAAGACCGGATCGTAGCCAAATCCACCATCACCTTGGTAGCCGTAAGCGACCACTCCGCCCATCCGTCCTTCAAAATAAAAAATTTCTTTTTCGTTTAGATAGACACACAAAATGCAGGTAAAACTCGCCTCGCGATCACTTTTGCCTTCCATCTTATCCAGCAGCAAGAGCGCGCGCTCCTTATCTTTTAAGCCCTCCCCCCCAAATCGCGCCGACTGAATCCCAAGCTCTAAAGGAAGTGCCGAGACATTAAGACCGGAGTCATCAGCAAGCACCGGTGTTTTAAATTCCTTAAAATAAGCCTGGGCCTTTAACAAAGCGTTTTCAAAATAACTCAGCCCATCTTCCACCACATCTAGCTTGTGGGGGGCCGGCTTCACTGTGACAATTTTTGAATCAAACAATTCAGAAAATTCTTGGGCCTTATGAGCGTTACTGGAAGCTAAAATCAGTTCAATCACTTGAGGACCTCGGTTTGTTTAGCGAAAACGGTATCGAGACAGGTCTTGGCACAGTCAAGCAGCGCCATCAAATGTTCGTGCGAAAAAGGCTGACCTTCGGCCGTTCCCTGCACTTCGACAAATTTTCCTGATTTAGTCATCACAACATTCATATCGGTTTCACAACTTGAATCTTCTTCGTAGTTGAGATCGGCAATCACTTTACCGGATTTGGTCACCCCGACGCTGATGGCTGCCAGTTGTTCACTCAGCGGATTTTCAGCAATCGCGCCTTCGGCCATTAATTTTTTCATCGCAATCGATAGGGCGACATAGGCACCGGAAATAGAAGTAGTGCGTGTGCCACCGTCGGCCACCATTACGTCGCAATCAATTTGAACTGTGCGTTCACCAATTTTCTTTAGATCAATTATCGAACGCAGTGAGCGACCAATTAAACGTTGAATTTCCTGTGTTCTACCACTCGCCCCATTTCTTTCGCGTCGGTTGCGTGAATGAGTGGCGGAGGGAAGCATTGAATACTCAGCGGTCAACCAACCTTCTCCCTTTCCTTTTAAAAAAGGTGGGACGCCATCTTCTACCGTAACCGTCACATAAACTTTTGTATTTCCGCACTCTACAATGACCGATCCTTTGGCATAGGGATTTGGGTTCATTGTATACTTAATATCTCGAGGGTTGCTTCTTTCAATCAAGCTGCTGGCTAATGACATAGAGTTTCCTTTGGGCTAAGGTTCGTGAATAACTTTATGAAAGAATAATAAACTGTCTAACGATTAAAAACAATGTACCACCGGCATTTTAATACCATTGATTCCACTCAGCTTTATCTCAAAGATAATTTGGAAGAACTTAAACTAAAGGCCAATGATATTCTGATTTCCTGCTCTGAACAAACGGCGGGGGTAGGGCGAAGAGGCAATAGTTGGAATACATTCCCTAATAGCCTGGCGCTCTCTTTCACCATTACTCCTCATGCCACTCCCACTCTCACTCCTATTGAACTGGCCTTAATCTCTATTGCTTTTTTTAAAAAAAATTTTAATCAACAATTGTTTCTCAAATGGCCAAATGATCTTTTAACCATTGATGGACAAAAATGTGGTGGAATTATTTGTCAATATATTGATCGCTCTACGGTGATTGCCGGACTGGGCATTAACTTAGGCAAATTTGAAATTCCCCTGGATCATCATTTTCGCCATGGACTAGGGAGTGTCGATCAACAACTCGAACTCAAAACATTTGATCAAGAAAGAATCTCCAACCAACTTTACCGCGAAATGCTAACCGCGAGAATTTCATCGGTTGAAAGTTTGCAAAAAACTTTTAAGGAACATTGCGCTCACTTAAATAAAGATGTTTTTATTTTTGAAGACGAAAAAGATCATTTGGGCATTTTTCGAGGCATTGGCAACAACGGCGAAGCACTGGTCGAAATTGATTCAACCATTCAGCAGTTTATTTCAAGCTCACTTACGATTTTAAATTAGTGTTGAATAGAATCTGAAATTTCTTTGATTTCTTTACGAATTAGGTTTTCAGCGAGATCGGGAATGACTTCCCAAGCTACTTTTTCTGCACTTTGACGGCAGAATTCCTTAACCATTTCTTCGATCATTGGCAACATGGCGGCTTTAAGCTTTTCAACCAAGGCGTCCTGATCGATTGGTGCGTATTGAGGTTGCTCATGTTTTTCTTCAAAACTAAGCTCTTCATAAGCATTACTAGCTTTGAAGGCCTGTACACTTTCAGTTAAATCGGCAGTGACTTCATCCAGGTTGGTTTCACCAATATCTTCTTCTTCTTCAGATTTACGAGGAACGACTTCATCCACCGCCCAAAAAGCTTCAGCTGAAATATCATTTTCAATTTCATTGAGCAGATTGCGATTTAAGTCTTCGGGAACTTCAAAATTCGGATCAGTTGCATCCAGGTCTTCATCTTCATATTCATCTAATTGCACAAACTGTGATGAGGATTGAAGTCTGTCGATAATATTTACTTCAGACGCTTCCTCAATTACCGGAGGAAATACTTTTTGAAATTTCTCTTCAAGCGAATTGCTGGCGGCGAAGCCCCAACCTTCAATCTCGCTGCTCAGGGGATCAAGCGCATTTTCTCGAGGTTCGTTGCCTTCTAATTCATCCTCTTCCGCTTCTCTTTCTGCTTTCTCTGCCGTGCTGGAATCAAAAGAATGCATTTGAGGGGCATCGACTTGCCAGCTGTCGAGATCATCGATCCCGCTAGCCTCTTCCTCTTCTTCAGTTTCGTTGTCGAAAGCGCTTTCTTTTTTAGAGGCGAACAACTCCGGCCGATTGCCTTCTAGCAGATCACGACATTTTTTAATAAATTTTGTGCTCTCAAACGGTTTGACGATTTTATCGGTGATGCCACAAGCTTCAAATTGTGATTCATCGACCGTATCAAAAGTACCAAGCATCACGATAATGGCGGCGTTGGGATTACTTTGATTGATTTGTTTGGCAAGTTCATAACCACTATGTGAATCTGAGAGATTGAAATCAAGAAGGATAAGATCGAAATGCTCCGCTTGAACTTTTCTAAAAAGATCAGCTTCGTTTAGGCACTCAACAAGTTCGTAGCCACTATTTGCTAGTGTAATCCCGATAACTTTCTGAATAGTTAAACTGTCATCTGCTATTAAAACTCTTGAAGTCATGTGCCTTTCCTCTTAGAACTATTCTCAACTAAAAGAGGGTCTTAATCAATGCTATTTTTAGCTTGAAGACCTACTATTTTACTCTCTTATTTAAAACTGCAGAATAAGCGCCGACTGGTTATCGAGATTGCCCCTATCGTTGGCGTGAGCAAAGAGCTTTTTGATTATCTCCAATTCGCTTTCGAGATTCTTTTCAATCGTGTATTTTATTTCACTTTCTTCCAAGCGGGCATAGACCCCGTCAGTTAGTAAGATGACCAAATCGCCCGGAGCAATTTTCAATTCCTTAACTTGATAATGGAGGTCTTCAAACAGACCCACGCCGCTCAAGGGCACAGTATTAAGATAAGAAGAAAATCGATCGCGACTCAAGCTTCTGAGCGAGTCGGGTAAAATCTCTGTGCTTAAATGGCCTTTGCGATAAAGATAAGCTCCACAGTTGCCGGTTGAAACCAAAGTCAGAACATTTTCGGCGAGTGCGGCACCGACCACCGAGCCTCCCCCACGATTATTCATATTTTTGCTTTCATTTTCACGGGTCATGTTCTGATGGGCAACGTGAAGGGCATTGATCAGGGCATTGCCCTCGATCAGATATTTATGGCTAAAAAAAAAGGGCAAGGTTGAATCGGGGTCGCCCGCCAGTTTGGTATACGAGCGCTTTAAACTATCCCTAATAATCAGTGCTGCTTTGTCGCCGATATTTGATCCGCCAAAACCATCGATTACCATGTAGAGATTGTTTACTAAATCCACTTCAACAAAATCCTCATTCAAATTAAGATGAGGTCCCTGATGAGTTAACAAACCATAGCTCTTGAGTTCAATCATATTTTTAATCCAAATAATCTTTTAATTTGTCGCTGGCCTTTTTATAGTAGTCACTGTCCACCGGAGAAATCTGCTGAACTTCCTGAAACTTTTCTTTTGCGTCCTGGAACAAACTTAGCGATTCAGAAATAATGGCTTCGCGATAAATTTTACGGGCCTTATTTGACAACTGCTCTTTGATATCTCCCACTTGATTGAGAGCTTCAGCGTTGGATGGCTCGATTTTTAAAATTTGCTGATAAACTTCATAGGCCCCTTTAAGATCTTGTCCTTCCATTAAGGACTTTGACTTTCCAATGAGCGGAGCAACAGCATTGCTGACTTCCTCACGCGAATTTCTTAACATCTCGGTGGCTTCTTTCGTTAAGTCTTCGTCCATATCTTTAATTTTTAAAAAATCATCCAGTTTTCCAGCGGCCTTAAACCATTCCTTCTGCAGGAATAATGTTTTACCAGGTTTTAGTTTTTCTATTCTATCTTCTCTGGCTTTTTTCTTAGTCACTTCTTCGAGTTCTTTTCTTGCCTTTTCTCTTTGCCAGTCTTCCAGCTCCAGTTTCATTTTGGTAACTTCAATATTCTCAGGGTCAATTTTGGCAATTTCATTAAAAACGTCCTGTACTAGCTCAACTCTACGATCCTTCACATACTCCGCGGCTTGCGAGACAAGTTGTTTAATCTTTATTTTTTTCTCAGCGGCGGCTTGCTCTGCCAGTCGTTTCTTTTCCTGCTCTTCAAGTTTGCCCAATCCTTCTTTTGATAACGCTATCAGCGACTGTAAGGAAGAATTGAAATTAGGATCGACAAAAGCTATCTTTTGAAATTCTTCAAGGCCTTCACGATATCGACCATTGTAATAATGATTTTTTCCAATTTCATAACGGGCCGAAAGAGCTCTGCGTTCCTCATCGCTCAATCTTTTGCCTGTCGCTTTACTGACAATGGCCTTCTCGACCACTTTAACTTCGGCCTTTTTGGGTTTGGCCGCAGGAGCCTTCGGAGTGTCATCCGAGAGCATTACCCAGGCAAGTGCTCCCCCGACTAGAACATAAATAGCTTTCTTTCTTTTAGCATCGTCTTTCCAGATTCGCTTGATGATCGATTTTTCTTCAGGACCATCACTTACGACCTGTCCCAGGGCATCGAAGCTCTCCCCTTCATCTGCCTGGACTTCAACCACTTCTTCAATTTCAACAGTCTGATTTTCATCCACTGCCATTAAAGTCGCATTTTCTTCTTTTAAAAAGTCTGAACGAAACTTAACAGTAAAAGTAACTCCGCCAATGACAAATTCATCATTGTGACTAAGAGTTGCTTTATTGATTCTATCGCCATTTAAAATTGTCCCGTTTGAAGAATTTAAATCCTCAAGTGTGACCATAAGATTATTTTTGGTGATAACCGCATGAACCGATGAAACTTCAGAGTCATTTAAAACAATCTGACATTTTAAAGCGTCACGCCCAATATAGGTTTTTTCGGATTCAATCAGGAACTTGTCATAAGGAGCTGTTTCCCCAAAAAGTTCCAGCTGAACCTTGGCAAAAGATTGAATGACCCGCGTGCTTTCATCATCGCTTCCGCCATCGATATTTTCCAAAGAATAGGACATGCCTTCATCGCCCTCGGCTTCAACTCCCATTTCTTCACTGGAAGGCTCTGCATTTAATCCCAGCGCCATTTCAGCTTCATTCTCAGCATTTTCGTCGTAATTAAACTCGTCGTTTTCGGTTGGGGCCGGCTGATCAAAAGACTCAAAATCCGATGGCAAGTTTATATCGGCGGTTGCTTCGCCGCTGATTTCACCGGTCGCTTCTCCCGGATCGGCAGCAGGATCAATTTGAATTTCGTTGGTCAGTTCTAAAGCATCAATCTCACGAGTCGCATCAGCATCTTTGGATGGTGGCGGGGTGGATGATTTCACGGGAGCAGTTGGCTTCGTTTTTATTTCCGCTTTGACTTCCTCTTTTGCTTCCTCTTTTGCTTTCTCTTTTGCTTCCTCTTTGGGCGCAATTGTTGGCAACTCTTCCCCATCGTCGGCCGAAGTATTTTCAATATTAACGGTGAAGCTTCCAATCGTCAGCGAGTCGCCATCATTCAACTCAGTTCGATTAAAGTCTTCGCCATTAAAAAGGCAGGCATTTTGTTCTGCCGTTTTTTCAGCAGACCACTTGCCATTTTTATGAATTATGCGCACGTGTTCCCTTGAGATTTGTTTATCATCAAGAACCACGTGACAATCCTTTGATCGACCGATCAAAAAAACTGTTTCAGAATAATCAAAAGCGAGAACATCTTTGCCTAAATCAATTTTTTGAATCGGCTGATTTCGCTTCAAAACACTTAACTTCACCTTTCTCCAGTCCTAATTCAGATTCAATTGCACTAATTTTCAACATAGCGTTTTTGTATCTTTCATCATTAGGGTAATTCTGTATTAATTGCACAACTCCACAGTAAGAAACAATCGCGGCTTGCAGTTTTTTGGACTCATACTCCTGCTTACCTTTTAAAAAATTTTTATTAATATCATCATCCAAACTTTGTTTAGCTTTAGAAAGATAAAAACTAGCATGACCATTATTAGGACTCAGCAGTAAAGCCAGTCGAAAATCTTCCATCGCCCTAAAATAATTTCCTTCACCAAATTCACGTCGACCACTATGAATATATTTTTCCAGTTTCTTTTTTGATTCGGCGTCTTCCATCGAATCTTTTTTGCTGACAGAAATTGCAAAGTCTTTGTCAAAATCAGATTTTCGCTCAGTTTTTCTACTTCCAGCAGCTGACACCGGACTTTCTTCCGTATCAAAAAAGAGAACATATACTACCGCAAGCAAGATAATCCCGATTATCAAACTCTTGGGATTGGCCTTCTTGCCTTTTGTCCCGCTCTTTTTATTACCAAAAGGATCTCCATTCTTGGCGTTGGACTTAACTGGCGTTTTACCTTTTACTGATTTCCCCAAACTCTTGGGTGATTCCACCACCTCATTTTCGTCATCCTCATCGTCATCGTCGCTAACCACCATTTCGGTTTTAGTCACTTCAATAACGTTGTATTTGAAAACGGTTTGGCCAATAACCACTTTTTCGGCATCAACCAATTTTTTTTGCTTAACTTTAGTATCATTAACCACTATGCCGTTTTGAGCACCGAGGTCGGTAATGGTATAGCCGTTGTCCGAAAAAGATAATTCCGCGTGCTCTCTGGAAATTTTAACATCAACAATTTGAATATCGGCATTTTCACCGCGGCCGATAATGATCCGTTTACCTGTCAGATAATAGACTTTACCTTTGTTCGGCCCAGTCATGCAGAGAAAACGGTAGTGCGTTCCCGCCTCTGCCGGATTCTTTAACTCACTGGTAATTCTTACGTTTGCCGATGTATTCATATTTTAATTTTTAAGTCTTTAATCTTGTACAAAAGAGATATAAAAACCTTTTGCAAAACCATCTTTCCCCATTAATGACGTTATATAAATTGCATACTGCTTTCCTTGCAGTTCATAATGACCTTGCTGGGAAGTTCCACCGTTATTGGCAGAACTATCGCACAATTCAATCAGCGTCGCCGCAAAACCTCTTTCTTTAGTAATGTCCAAAATATTCATCCCTTCCGACATCGAAAGGCGAATACCACACACATCTTCAGCTTGAGTATTGAGCTTGATTAAGTTCTTACTCGAATTCAAAATAATGACCGGCCCCTGGGCCCCCATCATAAATTCCGACAATGTATTAACGTATGATTCATCACTCTCAATATCATTCGGGTCAACTTCGGATTCATCGCGCTGTAACTCGCGAATTCGCTGCAGCCCTGTATTGATCGCATTTCTTACGGGGTTAAGTTCTTCGAATAATAATTTACTGTCGATATTTCGTCTTCGCCCCCGGAGTGCTTCCTCTGTTTGGTAACGAATTTCTTCGATTGGTCTTAAAGTCAGATAATAGACAACTCCGAAATAAAGTATTGCCACGATGAAAGAGGTGATCAAAGATTCAAAATAAAGTTTAGAGCTCTTCGAGGCTTCCACTGCCAGCGTTCTCGGTGCAAAACGAATGGCAATAATCCCTACCGCTTCCTGGGTTCCGGTTCTTGCGTTGTAGGCCAGGATCTTTTTACCAATACCGATCTGGCTGTTTTCCAATAACTGTTTTTTAACCGTTTTACTGTCTCTAATTTTTGTTGCCCATTCTCTTACCTGCACTGAGAACGGATCATTGGTGTATTCATTGAGACGCGAAATCGGACGAACAATTCTTCCTTCCAGGTCAAAAAGTTCATAAGAGACCACGCCGTCTTCGGTATCGAGAAAAACGGTATCAATTCTTTCAAGATTTTTTTGTTCCAGAGCGGTGGCATTCATCCGCCCAATTTCTTCCGCGTAGTGAGCTCCACGATTGGCAATCTCATTAATGAGAACTTCCTTTGAATCTTGTAAAACCGGAAAAATAGTTAAAGTGATCGTGATTAAAGCAAAAGCGGCGGTGAGGATGGCAAGCAATACCTTCCACTCATACTCCTGGTTAATTCCATGGATCGCCGGCATAAATTTATATTTAAATGCCCAAAATATTTTACCCGCTAAACTATCAGGAGGCGTTCCTCCGTTGAGCAGATCTTCAATTGATTCTTCTCGCGTAACCTGACTGGCCACCTTCTTTTTAATAACAACTTTCTTTTCCTGAACGTGAACTAATTGCAAAATGGCGTTTGGAAGCCCAATTTTATCCCCGCCCTTGACGGTCGCGCGCTTGATAATTTTACCATTGAGGAAAGTACCATTGGCACTACCCAAATCTTGTAGATAGACAACATCATCTGTCACCGTAAGATTTAAATGTTTTTTGGAAACTCCGTCGACTTGGAATTGAATATCACAGGCTGCCTCTCTGCCCAGAGAGTTTTCTCCATTTTTTAATGGAAACTCCTGGCCTCTCAGTTTTCCACCAACCACAACTAATTTATACATATGGCCTCTAGCTTCTCGCCCGCACTAATATTTTTATTCATCGTTCCGGCCTTCATTTCCAATACCTGATGAGCTTTAAAATAGATCCAGGTCATGCGCCAAGGCGAAAGGTCATACACTGCCTTCACCACCTTAAAATTTTTATCCAAAAACAAAACATCCAAATTATAAAGCATAAAAAAGGTATGAATCGAATTGCATGGGGCAATTAAAAAACCATCACAGGCCGGTAGTTCCTGTGAAAACATTAATCCCTTCATCCGATCTAAGATGTGATGAGCGACGATCATTTTCTGGCAAATGACTTCGCCTTTTTGGTTTTTTAAAATATAGCTTTTAATTTCCACCGACTAACTCCAACACGATTGGTGCAAACACGATTAAAAGAACTGATGGAATAATAAGAAACATCATTGGAAAAAGAATTTTGGTGGCGGCCGTTGCACCGGCCTTTTCAACTTCGGCAGATTTTTTTTGGCGAATTTCCAAGGCCAGAGATTTCAAAATTGGACCGATAGATGCTCCGACTGAGTCGGCAGCAATTAAAGTTGCACAGAATGATGATATTTGAATGAGATCAATTCTCCAGGCAAGATTGCGTAGTGCATCCGCTCGACTCGATCCAATCCTGATCTCTTTTATAACATTTTCAAATTCTTCAGTTAGCGCATTCACCTTGGCCTTTTCGTTTACCTTGGCCATCGCTGCCACAAAATCCAGACCGGCCTCAACCGACAAAGCAAGCATATCAACGCAAAAAGGCATATTCATGATAATTTCTTTTTGGCGTTCCTGGATTTTTCCCCTGATCCAAAGATCGGGATAGAAGAATCCAACCAAAGCCGCGACCGGAATCAGTCGTAAATCCCAATCTGCTTCCATGAAAACCTTTAGCACCATAAAAACAATGGGGAATCCCAAAATCAAAAACAACTTAAAGGCAAAAAAATCTTCGGGTGTTAAAAAATTGGTTAATCCTGCGGCAGCCAGGGGGCGGCGATACTTTTCCTTGAAGCTTTTTTTATTCTTCATCCCGGAAACGATGGGACTAAAGTAACGTTTAAAGAATGGACGCGAATAACGAAGAATAAAACCGTGTTTAGCGACTTCATCCTGTTTATTGTCGTCTAGTTTTTCTTGGGCCTGAAAAGTATCTTCGTCTTGGAAAATTGTCTTGGCGATTAGAAAAACTGCAAGACCAATTAAAATAAGGGAAGCGTAATATAGTAGACCGGTAGCTTCCTGATTATTTTGGCCGTTCATTTCTTTACACGCGACCTGCTCACCGCCCTGGCACGCACGGGTGGCGTATTCGGTGTACTTCGCAAGGGCACTGGCCTTTTGAGCTTCTTCTCCCAGCGAACTACTGGCAGCTACCAGCTTCTCCATGTCTTCTGGTTCTAGATCAGCTTTTTCATCTGCTTCTCTTAATTCTTTTCTTTTAGTTTTTAAAAGATCGATCGTGCTGCGAGCTTTACTGATTTCGATTGGATCCAATCGCTGATTATCTCTATACCAGATGGCAACTTGAAAACAATTTGCCATCTGGCCTTGGTCACAAGACTCTTTGTAAATTTCAAATTTTTTGTCTGTCGATAATTCTTCAAATTCAATCGCCTTCAGAATTCCTGAATTAAATATGAATAAAAAAAGAGACAAGCCCAAAAAGACTTTTTTCATTCGATCCCCATCATAACTTTATGATATCAGATAAAGGAAAAAATAAAGGAGTGGCTTTCTATGTGGAAATATTATCCCGTTTAGGATTTCCGAGCATTTACCTCGGCAATTCTTTTGCGAAGATCATCCACAAATTGCTGGCTGGCCTTGCGATTAAACTTTTTTTCAAGGTCTGGGACATAAATTGGTTTGTAATCGGTGAAAAATCTTTTTTTATTTTCTTCAACCCGTGAAAGTCGATCCGCAAATTCCTGGGGCTTAATGGTTTTATCTTTCTGCGCTTTCTTTAGGCCTTCCAATCCCAACATGGCTTCTTCCATGTCGCGATACTCGACTAGATCGCTTCCCGCTTTAATCGCCATCATGGCAGCTTCGCCCGTGCCGCGATGATCAGTAATGGCCTTCATCTGCATATCATCAGACAAAATGAGTCCTTTATATTTCAATTCGCCTCGTAGTAACTCGTGGGCAATAGGAGAAAGAGAACATGGAAGGTTTGGATCTATCTCCTCAACTATTATATGGGCCATCATGATAATATCAACCCGGGCCTTGATCGCCTTAATGAAAGGCTGGAATTCTTCTTCCCGGATCTGATCCAGCGGTTTTTTAACGATTGGCAAATCGTAGTGTGAATCTTTAATCGTATTTCCATGACCGGGAAAATGCTTGGCACACGAAAGGATGCCACTGTTTTCAAAGCCACGAATCATGGAAGAAATAAATTTCGAGACCGTTTCATGATCTGTTCCAAAAGCTCGATCCCAGATAACTTTATTTTGCTCATTAGTCCAAATATCACAAACTGGTGCCAAGTTGAGGTTGACCCCACAGGCCAGTAATTCTTCCGCCATAATCGTCGCGACATCAAACACTAATTTAGGAGAATCGAGTTTCGCAATTTCAAGCATTGGAGGAAATTGAGTGAAATGAGTTTTAAAACGAACGACTCTCCCACCTTCATGATCAGTGCAAATAAAAAGAGGATATTCTTTACGCAGTACCTGAATACTATTTACCAGTTCAGCCAGTTGGGCAGGACTTTCGTAATTTTTTGAAAAAAGGATCACGCCACCAATGTCTTCTTTTTCAATAAATTTCTTTTCGTCTTCGGTTAGAGTTAAACCGCTAAGCCCGGTAAAAATAAGTTGTCCTAATTGAATCATAAACTTCCTTCACTATAACTTTTTCGTATCTTTAATTAACTTTCTTTGGGATCCAGATAATCTCTTAAACCATCACCTAATAAATTTAATCCAATAATCAGGCCGGCCATGGTGAGGCTTAAAATAACCGCGATGTGTGGTGCTTCCAATAAAACCGTTTTGGCCGCGGAAAGCATTGCGCCCCACGAATAAGGACTGGCCCCCAAACCTAAAAAGCCCAGCGCCGCTTCACTGATAATCACGCCACTAATTCCCAGCACCATATTAACAATCATTACCGGTAAAATGGACGGGATAATAATTCGAAAAAACATTCTTAATTCGCCAATCCCCACGGCGCGAGCACCTTCAACATAATTAAGGGCCAATACTCTTTTAGCTTCTCCCCGGGCAATTTTGGCGTAACCGGGCCATCCAGTAATAATCAGTGCAAAAATCAGCCCCTGCATTGATTGACCAGCCACCGCCATGATCATGATGGCAATAAGAATACTGGGGAAAATAAAAACGAGGTTAATCAATAAATCAAAAACCAGCTTAAACCAGCTAGGAGCTTTAACGGCCATATAGCCCATCAAAATCCCAATTGAGGCAGTGGCGGCAGTGACAATCATCGAAATACTCAGGGAATAAGTCAGACCTGCAGACAATACTTCCAACAGCGATCTGCCCAGTAAATCTGCTCCCAAGATAAGGCCGTGACTAAAAGGCAACGCCAGTTCCAACTCCATATCCAAAGATGGCAAGTACGGACGGCTGATTGATCCTTTCATAAAATATCTATAAACAAACCACGCCAGTGCCCAAAGCACATAAAGCGAAAGTATCCCGCCACCCAATTTCATTTCTCTAGTAAGTTTTCTGCTCATGATTAAACCTCCTAGCTCTGAATCCGAGGATCGATTTTTTCATTGATGTAATCAATAAGAAAATAAATCAACATATAGGTTACGGTTGAATAAATAATTACCCCTTGAACAATGGGATAATCTCTATTTTGAATGCCATCAAATAAAAGAGATCCCATTCCAGGAATATCAAATATCGTTTCGGTGATCATGGTTCCCGTGATGACAACCGAAAGCTGAATGGCCACGACGTTTAAAATAGTCGGCAAACATACTTTTAATATTCTAAGTAGAATTGCAACTTCCCCTAGCCCTTTTGATTTCGTTACCATGACCCATTGAGAAGTCACTTCTTCCAGAAATTTATTACGGGTTACCCGCATAATGACCGAACTGAGCGGAATAACCAGCGCCAAAATCGGTAAAAATAAATGCTTTAACTCTCCCCATTCAGAAACGGGAAAGAGATTCAATTTTATCGAAAAAAAGAGAACCAGCAATGGAGCGAGTGAAAAGATGGGAAAAGAGAGGGCAAAGAGTGAAATGATTCTCGAAAAATTATCAAAACCTTTATTCTTTTTATAGCCGGCCAGTATCCCCAAAAACATCCCAATGACCGCCGAAAGGCTAACCGAAACTGCCGCCAGGGTCACAGTCGGTCCCATTCTTTCTTTTAATAATCCCTTTACGTCTTTGGCGCCAAAGATTGTTTTGCCCAGGTCCCCTTTGGCCATTCCTTTTAAAAAAACTATATATTGAGAATGCAGTGGAAGATTTAATCCCAGTTGAGTTTGTAATTTGATGATCTCTTCCTGCGTCGCTTTTTGCCCCAAAACGGTTTCCACCGGGTCTCCGGGAGAAAGTCGAATTACAAAAAAAATCGCCGTTAACGCGACAAAAATAGTGAGGGCGGCATAAAGAATTTTTTTAATCAGCTTACTCAAAACTTCCTCCCGAATTAGACATATCCTCAGATGAAGCCTTCAAGCTTTTACTGACCATAGATATGCCTTGTGAAACCCAAAACATTTTTTTCATCTGTTCATTTTTATCGACCACGAAAAAAATAGATTGTCCTGAGACTTTTAGATTAAATCTTCGCTCATCTTCTTTGGTTTTCCCATCGTATTCGAATTGAGCTTTAGAAAAAAGTTCTGAGGGGAAATCACTGAACGTTTCGTTCAAGTATGGGTAGCCTTCCCAGATGACGTAAAAATTCATCGAGCCAGTTTCTTTGGCAATCGCCTGACTGATAAAGCCCACAGTCTTGGCGCACTCTACCACCTGAGAAAAAAAGCAATAAAGTGCCTTGGTGTTAGGCAATTTGATTTGCTTCACTCCACTCCACTGCGTTTCTGGACTGACCATCTTCACATCGATTGCTTTCTTGGCCGGATTTAGCTTCAGCTCGGAAAAATATTTTTTTCCTTCAAACCAGACACTGTATTGTGAAATTTTTGGGCGCAGGATTGTTTTATTTTTTTTCAAGACGCCAATTTCAGATAAAACGACACTTTGCTCTAAGACATTATCGGAATCCCGATTGGTGACTTCCAGTGAACGCTTGGTGATCAGATTATTTTCTTTTTTATTGAAGCCTGAACTAAGCTTTACCAAGAAGGTGCCGTTTTTATCGGTGTAGGTAAAACGCTCTTCCCCTCTTATTAATTCTTTTTTTAAGTTAGATTTTGAAGTACCGGCGCAGGAAGCAAGTAAGAATAAAAAAGAGATCAATAAGACAGAGGCGCTGCTTTTATTCATTCTTAATAAACTCTTCAAATTCTTTTTGATAATCAAGCAAATCAATTGTTATACCTGAGACTTCTTCAATCTTGCGCTTTAGACTTGGGCTATGCTTGAAATTAATCCCCACCTTATACATTGGCACACCGGAGAATTGAGCATTAATATAATTCATTTTATAAACGATTACTGCTTCATCTAAATTAAAAACCTGCATTTCAAAATTAAGTACCAGGCTAAAGGCTTCCTTCTCCAGAACATCCAGCACTAATTCTTTTTCCTTCGCGCTGGCAAAAAAACTCAGACCATTGCTAGAGAGATCTTCTACTCTGAAGCCAATCAGATCTTCTTCATCGCCAACGGCTAGCTCTTGGGAGATAGAGGCCATTTTGTTTTTTTGTAAATTATCTATTTCCGAAAAAAAATCTCGTGTTTTCTGTTCGCCTTTATTGAAAAAAATAACATTGGCCTTATTGGCTTTTTGAAATTTCAGATAAGTATAAACTTCATACACGGGATAAGTGAGTAAACGCTCGCGGGAACGTTTTTCAACCCGGAAACAATGCTCTTCTAACTCAATCTTGATTTGAGGATCATCTTCAAGCTGTTCTACAACTTTCCCTCTCAAGAAATATTCAATATCATTGAGGGTAAAATTTAAACAAACAGTTTCGCCAACCACCCGAATGGGAATCCCAACTCTTTCCAAAACTAAACAAGTCTGTTGATTTTTTACTAAAAAAGCCGTGGCACGTCCCTCAAAATAACGGGGAGAAGTTTTCCAAAAAATCACGCGATCGTGATTTGAAACTAAAAGAGCTATCTTCGACGATAGCTCCTGAGAAGTGAGTTTTATAAAATTGATTTTTGCCCGTGAGCTTTCCACCATGAAAGCCTGCCTTATGTCTAATTAGCTAATCAGCTAATTGTTACTTGTCTTAAAAGTTCAATAGACTCTAGAACTTTACCGCAACCTCTTACAACACAGGTAAGTGGATCTTCAGCAATTGAAACAGGAAGACCTGTTTTTTCTTTGATCAAAACATCAAGGTTCGCCAAAAGAGCTCCCCCGCCGGCCAAGATGATTCCATTGTCCACGATATCAGCTGCTAGTTCCGGTGGTGTTTTTTCCAGAGAAATCTTGATGGCCTCAACCACTTCCGAAACTGCATCTGCCAAGGCATCACGTATTTCATCTGAAGTGACTTCAATAATTTTAGGAGCTCCTGCAATCAGGTCACGTCCCTTAACTTCATAAGTTTTAACTTCATCATCGAATGGATAAGCATTACCAATCGCAATCTTGATTGCTTCAGCAGTTCGCTCCCCGATAAGAAGTGAGTATTTTTTCTTAATGTATGAAGCGATGGCCTCATCAAATTTATCACCGGCAACTCTTACTGATTTAGAGTAAACAATACCACCCAGAGAGATAACCGCAACTTCAGTAGTACCACCACCAATGTCAACGATCATATTTCCTGAAGGTTCAGTAATTGGTAATCCAGCTCCAATCGCCGCGGCCATTGGCTCTTCGATTAAATAAACTTCGCGGGCCCCAGCTTGTTCAGCTGATTCCTTTACCGCTCGTTTTTCAACCTGTGTAATTCCAAAAGGAATACAGATAACAATTCTTGGCTTAATTAATTTTGAGCCAGTTAATGATTTTTGGATGAAGTATCTAATCATCGCCTGTGTGACTTCAAAGTCGGCGATAACTCCGTCTTTTACCGGTCTGATCGCCTTAATTGAACCAGGCGTTCTTCCCAACATTTCTTTTGCTTCTTTCCCAACTGCAAGTACGCGGTTAGTTCCTTTTGGTCCTTGATGAACTGCCACTACCGAAGGTTCGTTAACAATAATACCTCTGTCTTTTGCGTAGACCAAAGTATTAGCCGTCCCTAAGTCGATAGCCAAATCATTTGAAAACCAGTCTAAAACTCTCTTAAACATTGTTTATAATCCTCTTACTTAGTTTTTTACCATTGATAGTGCCGAATCGCTTCTCCCCTTTCGGCAATGTCGGCCATTGCTTCAATACCTAGTTCAATATGAACGTCGGTAAATTTGCGAAAGACCGCTTTGGCAGATTTCTTCGTTTTAATCCCACCACGTTTTAGCGGGTGATCAGAAATAAGAAGAAGTGCACCAATATTAACTTTACTCACAAAACAAGAAACAAAAAGAGCGGCAGTTTCCATCTCTACTGCTAGCACTCTCTGCTCTAATAAATTTAGTTTAAAACGATCATCGAATTCCCAAAAACGGTAATCCGTAGAATGAATCGTTCCAGTTCTGTATTCTAACCCATGCTCTACCAAAATTTGCGAGACAAATTTTTGGACCTTAAAAGTTGGGAGCGCGGGAACTTGCTCCGGTAGAAAATGCTGAGTCACTCCCTCGCCTCTAATTGAAGCGATCGGAAGAACAAAATCTCCCACTTCCAGCGATGGGTGAACTCCACCGGCCAAACCTAAAAACAATACGGCTTTGGGTTCGACTACTGCCAATAACTCTCCAATGAGAGCGGCCATAGCTGATCCTACACCAAATTCTATGATTGTAACCTTTGCTTTCTTCGAAGATGAGGCTTTGAACGCTGAGCCTTGCGTATAGTGGCTATCCGGCAGTAGGGCGTTAAAGCGTTCAACATAGTAATGGAAATTGGTAAGAATAATTTGTTTTTGAAAATCTTTAAGATCATGACCAGTATAACGCTCTAGCATATCGCGAGCAATTTTTCTCTTTTCTTCATTGCCATGAATGCGGCGCGAGCGAAGTTTTTCCTTGAGATCATCGATCTCTTTTAAAACCTCAACCCGTTTCTTAGCACTATGGCTGGCCATAGTTTCTGCTTGAGACTTTTTTGGGGTCCCTTTTTTTGACGCAACCTTTTTAACAACCATCGTTAGATCCACTGCTTACTACAAACTAAATCGTTTATAATAAAATTTATCATTTCACTCGGTTGGATACAACAATTAAATACTAGATTTCCCTTGTTGTTTTGAATACTATGTCCTCTGAATAATAACTGACAAAAAGGATTAGAGACCATGGGTGAAGGAAGAAAACAACTTGAACTAAAAATGAAGAGAAGAAACGCACAAGCAAAAAAGAAAGCTCGTATCAAAAAGAAAATTGCTGCTGCAAAAAAATAGCATTTTTTTCCATTGCCCAACTATTTTGGTCGGGCAATGGAAAAAATCCATTTAAAGAAATTTAAAGTGCTTCGGTACCATCGCGTTTGATCTTAAAGGTCGCCATCTCTTTGACCCAGATATCTTCATCCAGTTTCCACAGCCCACTCTCGCCCTGAATACTGGCTTTTTTGGCCAAGGCCAGATCCAGCTCCTGTCTAGTACTCATCGAAGAATCTTCTTCAATAATACTTGAAGCAATTTTAAGGGCATCGTAAGAAATGGTTTCAACAAATTTTGGTTGTTTATTAAATTTGGTAGTGAACTTTTGAGTAAAAGCTGTTTCGTTAACTAACGGCTCATCCATAAAATAGACATTCCCATAACGATAACCCTCATTGGTCATGAGTTCAGATCTCCAGCTTGGAACCCCTACATAGCTCAAATTGAAAGCATCAAAGTAGTTAAAGTTCGGCAAGATTTGCACAACTTCTCTTGGCAGCGCCGGGACAAAAACCCAGTCAAAATCGACTTGGGGTTGAAGGTTTTGCAGGCGTTTTATGCTCTTATTTTTCTCAAGATTGGCGATGTCATTGACGATGGCCGCTTCTTCTTCACGTTCACGCGTAAACTTAATTCCTAAAAGATTTTTTACCGGCTCCCTAAAATCAGTCGCATTTCGGTCGTAAGAAATTAATCCTGTGACATCCAGGTTTTGTTTTTTAGATCTTCTCCAGAATTCATTGGCATAAGCATCACCTAGTTCATTTTTAGGATAGATAATCGCAGGACGAGTCCCAAGTTTGTTGATCATCGCCGCAGAGAAGAGATGATTGACCTGAGATTCAATTGAAGCTGGGATTTCAATTAATAAGTGATTTTTTTCTTCTTTAGGCAAATAAACCGGAGAGAGGGAAATAAAAAGGACACCGTGTTTTTTTGCTTCAAGATATTCTTTAGTCGCGGAGTTGGGAGTTAAGCCCCCAATAACAACCGCAACATTATTTATTTCAATTAAATCCTTAACGGCAAATGCCCCAGTGGCAGCAGAGCCTTGAGTGTCTTTCATTTCTAAGCGGTATTTCTTTGATGGATCAGCGGCCAGTTCTTCCAATGCCACATCAATTCCGCTAAGCGCTCTTTCCCCTAACGCCTTTCGATCGCCACTTAAAGGAAGGGCAACACCAATATAACGAAGATCAATTTTGATATTATTATTTTCGCTTCTTACCCCAAGATTTTTAATGAGGTCCATTATCTCAGAATTAGTCCCGTAACGTTTCTCAATCCATTCGGAGTAATCTTTTACCTTGTCATTTTCTCCAGCGGAAAAAGCTGTCAGCGCTTCTTTGTAGGCCAGGTAAGGAACAGCGAGATTTTTTTCAGAGTCAAAATCTTCCAACAGACGCACGCGCTCAGACTCACTTAATTTCATGAACATCTCTTCCGTCTGTCCATAACGAGGTTCATTTTTAAGTTCTGCCAGCGTTTTTTTATCTTCAAGCGAGCGAATCATCGCGCTTAAACTTTGTTCTTTTTTTCCAAGCTGCTGGGATAAAAGAGCATAAAGCTGATGAAATTTTTTCGCTTCGTTGTCCTGAAGATTTTTATAATTGGCCATGGAAAGAGTCGCAAGGGCCTTATCATTTTGATTCAACTTGTAGTAAGCACTCCCCAGGTTGAGATAAACCTGGGCCTCCAGTGAGGGATCATCTTTAGATAAAGCCAAAGCTTCTTCGAAGTTTTTTGTGGCAGTTTCATAATTTTTTCTAGAAAAATTGATAACCCCGATTAAGTTCTTGCGAGTGCTTCTTTCCGAGCTGCTCAAGCCTTCTTCCTGCATCGAAGACAATTCTTTTAAAGCAACTTCCGCTTTTCCCTGGCGAAATTTGGCCTTAATGTCGTTCATTTTTTGCAAAAAAGATTGTTTGTATAATTTAGTGGTATCAACTTTCTCCGCCAGTTTTCTCTCGGGAGATATCATTTTGACTCCCGAACAGGCGGTTAAACTGAAGAAGAGAAGGAGCGGGATAATTCTTTTCATATTTTAGAATCCTAAAAAAACATTAAGTCTTATTAGTCTAACAAGCTCCCCCGTTTTATTAAAGGGGAGCGAGTTATTTAGTGTTTGATTGATTTAGTACGATTTAAAATGAATTTTTTATTGAAACAAATCTTTTACTTTATCGAAGAACCCTCGACTCATAGGATTAGAATTGTGATCCACTTCGGCAAGACGTTTGAAAAGTTCTTTTTGTTCACTCGAAAGCTTAGTTGGAGTCTCCACATGAACCGTGACAATTTGATCACCGACCCCGTAGCCGCCAAGGCGCTGAATCCCTTTTCCTTTAAGTCGCATTTTCACGCCAGCTTGAGTCCCAGCGGGAATCTTCAGCGCGACTTTGCCGGCCAGGGTAGGCACTTCCATCTCTGCGCCCAGCGCCGCCTGAGAAAAACTGATAGGAACAGTACAGTGAACGTCGAATTCATCGCGCTCGAAAATTTCATGATGTTTAATATTGATCACGACATAAAGATCGCCATTTGGTCCACCCAGAGTTCCGGCATCACCTTCATTCGAAAGTTTTAAACGCTGGCCTTGATCGATCCCCGCCGGGATTTTTACTTGAAGATCAACTTTCTTTTTCTTTTTGCCTGCGCCACTACAAGTCTGACAGGGGTCTTTAATCATCTGCCCAGTGCCATTACACTTTGGACAAGGCGAGGAGACCGTAAAAAATCCTTGCTGGCGACGAACTTCACCATGGCCATTACAATAGTCACAGGTGCTCGGGCTTGAGCCCGCTTTCGCTCCTGATCCGCTGCAGGTTTCACATTTTACATTTTTAGTTAAGGAAATGGTTTTTTCACAGCCAAAAGCTGCTTCGGCGAAATCAATATCGATGCCCATTTGAAGATCATCACCAGGACGTCCTCGCGAGCGACCTCCGCCTCCGCCACGACGTCTTCCACCACCGAGCATATCGCCAAAAATATCTCCAAAGATATCCCCAAAATCACCAAAATCACCGCCGCCCTGGAACCCTCCGCCACCTTGCCCGTTCACACCGGCATGGCCCATTTGATCGTAGCGGGCTTTTTTATCATCATCTAATAAAACATCGGCCGCTTCTGAAGCTTCTTTGAATTTCGCTTCAGCTTCCGGGTTATTCGGATTTCGGTCGGGGTGAAACTGCATCGCTAGCTTGCGATAAGCTTTTTTGATATCGTCCTTGGCCGCCCCTTTTTGGACACCCAGAACTTCATAGTAGTCACGTTTGGTACTCATAAATAAAAAATCCGTCTAAAATAAATTCTTACAAAAAAGTCTCCCACGAAGGAGAGACTTCTTAAGTTCTTAAAATGTAGTTAACTAATTAAACTTCTTTATAGTCGGCATCAACCACATCGTCATCTGCTTTCTTTGAAGAACCAGAATCAGCTTCATGAGCTTCGCCTCCAGCTTCTGCACCCGGTGCTCCACCAGCTTGGTACATTTCAGTCGCAACCTTATGAGAAACATTTTGTAATCTCTCAACGGCCCCTTTCAATTCATCAAGGTTTTCGATGTTCAATTTAGTTTTTGCTTCCGTAACAGCAGCTTCAAGCTCAGCTTTTGACTGACCTGAAATTTTCCCTTCGCCGTCTTTAATCATTTTTTCAGTTGCGAAGATCAATCCATCAAGATTGTTTTTTGTATCTACAATCTGACGTCTTTCAAGGTCAGAAGATCTGTTGGCTTCAGCATCTTTAACCATTCTTTGAATTTCTTCTTCACTTAGACCAGACCCACCAGTAATTCTGATTTCTTGAGATTTACCAGTTGCCTTATCCTGAGCTGAAATATGCACGATACCGTTGGCATCAATATCAAAAGTTACTTCAATTTGCGGAACACCACGTGGTGCTGGAGCAATTCCAGAAAGGTCAAATCGGCCAAGAGTCTTATTGTCTTTTGCGAATTCTCTTTCCCCTTGAAGTGCATGGATCGAAACGGCAGGTTGATTATCCTGGGCCGTTGAGAAGACCTGTGACTTTTTAGTCGGAATAGTTGTGTTTTTCTCGATGATTTTTGTAAATACCCCACCAAGAGTTTCAATCCCAAGCGATAATGGAGTTACGTCCAGAAGAAGAACGTCTTTTACATCTCCCGCTAATACTCCCCCTTGAATCGCAGCACCGGCCGCAACAACCTCATCCGGGTTAACCCCTTTCGAAGGCTCTTTTCCAAAAATTTCTTTAACTTTTTGTTGAACCAGAGGGATTCTGATTGAACCACCAACCAACACTACTTCATGGATATCTTTTAGTGAAAGTCCTGAATCTTTAATACAAGTCGTACAAGGTGCGATTAATCTATCAACTAAATCACCAATCAATTGCTCAAACTTTGCTCTGGTAATATTTACGTTTAAGTGTTTTGGCCCTGAAGCATCTGCCGTAATGAATGGAAGATTAACTTCTGTTTGGCTTACGTTAGAAAGCTCATGTTTTGCTTTTTCTGCAGCTTCTTTCAATCGTTGAAGCGCCATTGTATCGTTCTTTAAATCGATTCCAGACTCTTTTTTGAATTCGTCAGCCAGATAGTTAATGATTCGGTAGTCAAAGTCTTCCCCACCAAGAAATGTATCCCCGTTAGTTGATTTAACTTCAAATACCCCATCGGATGTAATTTCAAGAATTGAAATATCGAAAGTCCCACCACCAAGGTCGAAAACCGCGATATTTTGGTCTTTCTTAGAATCTAGTCCATAAGCCAGTGCCGCAGCCGTTGGCTCGTTGATGATACGTTTTACATCAAGACCAGCGATACGACCTGCATCTTTTGTTGCCTGTCTTTGAGCATCGTTAAAGTAAGCTGGAACCGTAATAACGGCTTCAGTTACTGGTTGGCCTAGATAGTCTTCTGCTGCTTTTTTTAGTTTTTCTAAAATTCTTGCAGAAACTTCCTGGGGAGACATTTCTTTTCCATCAACTTTTACCCAGGCGTCACCGTTTTTGTTAGCTAGGATTTCAAAAGGTGCTACCGCTTTAAATTTTTGAACTTCTGGAGCCTCTGCCTTTCTACCAATCAATCTTTTGATACCAAAAAGAGTTTTCTTTGGATTTGTTACCGATTGTCTTTTGGCAACTTGACCAACAAGAATTTCGCCATTGTTGGCAAAACCAACGATCGAGGGCGTAGTGTTGTGTCCTTCAGCGTTCGCAATGATTTTATAAGTTCCATTTTCCAAAACAGCGACACAAGAGTTAGTTGTTCCTAAGTCGATACCAATAATTTTACCCATACATTTCTCCTTATTATTAAAAAAATTTTCTTAAATTAGTTATTATTTGCCACTACGACTTTAGAAGCTCGCAGTAATCTTCCGTTCAATGTAAAGCCACGCTGATACTCAGTGATAATTTCCTGATCTTGCTTTCCTTCCGCTGGAGCTTGGGCCACAGCTTCGTGAAAATTAGGATCAAAAATTTTGCCAAGCGATTCAACCTCTGACAGTCCATTTTGTCTTAAAACATCTAGAAACTGGGTCCGAATCATATCGATGCCCTTAACAATATTTTGAACCTTGTCATCGTTATCATTTTTAAGTGCATTAACCGTTAGGTCGAAATTATCGATTACACCAACCAGACCCGACAGCACCTTTTCGTTGCCAAATTTAAGAAGAGACTCTTTTTCACGCTCAAAGCGCTTTCTCATATTTTCGACTTCCGCAGCTAAGTAATAATACTTCGCTTTAAAATCATTGCCTTCTTTTAGGGTTTCATGATTTTTAACTTCTTCCTCAATAACATCCTTCACATCCGATTCTGGGATAATTTCTTCATTTTCAACTTCACTCATACACAGGCCCTTTTAAATGATGATTTATTCTTAGTTTTAAAAATGGGGGCTAAGTAAAAAATGTCAATGGAGGGACAGCTAAAAAACTCCCTCCCTTTTTCCGTGCTTAAAAATGCTGCAAACGACAATTCCCACTAACCAACTTTCAACAACTTAGAAACAGTGCTATGGAGCGCTATGTTCACCGCTTTCTCTCCAGACTTTTTAGTTATACTTGCTTACAAAGCCTCTTCTTTGAAATAATCTGAGCTCCTATGAAATTTAGCATTGTGATTGTCACCTTCAACCGAAAAAAAACGCTTATGGCGTGTCTGGAATCAATTAGATCTCAGTCGCTTAAAATTCCTCATGAAGTGGTCGTGGTGCTCAATGGCGATCTCGCTTATCTGGAAAAGTACCGGGCCCGTTTTCGAGAGTTTTCTTTTTCCCATATTCCCTTCACCTCCCGGGCCAATGCTCGCAATATTGCTCTTAAAAAAACTCACGGCGAATATGTACTCTTTTTGGATGAAGATAGTATTTTGCCCAACAATTATTTTGAAAATATTCAATTTGATTCGGGCTGGGACGTATTAAGCGGTCCCGAACTGGTTCCGTCTGAAGCTTCTTCTTTTCAAAAATTAATAGGCAAGGCCCTGGCCTCGCCACTATGCCTGGGACCAGCTTTTAAGCGCCATTCACAAAAGGCGCAGTATGATTTTAAGGCCACTGAAGAAAGTCTGATTGTTTCTAATTTATGGTTTAAAAAAAGTCTTTTCACCGAACAAGGCTTTCAGTTTAGTAAGAACTTATTTAAAAATGAAGAGTATTATTTATTAAATGAGATGGCGGAAAAAGGTAAAATTTTTCACTACAATCCGAGTCTTTGTGTTTTTCATCAAAGCCCTCCCAATATGGAAAAACTCGGGGCAGCCTTAATACGAAGTGGAAAGTGTAGGGCCCATGCTTTTTTCTTAAACCCTAAAATGAAAAACCTGATCACCTTTTTACCACTTTTCTTTTTAGTCCTTTTTTCCTGTATGATTCTTCATCCCAATGTCTTCTGCACAGGCGTAGTTCTGCTTTATACCCTGTTCATCTTGATCTATGAAATAAGTAATTACCGTCAATTCAGCCCCAGACTGGTGCTTGTTCACTACCTCGTGCAATTCTGTTACGGCGTTGGATTAATCAAGGGTTCATGGGTTGGAATAAAAGAAGTCTATAATAATTTCAAAGAAAATAAATCACTCATCAACGAATCAAGAAGCAAATAACCTTTAGAAGTTAATTTTACAATTCCGTCTCTTTCATTCACCAAACCTCTTACTTTCCAAGCTTCGACTACTTTCATAATTTGTTCAGGAAAATCAGAGAGCTTAATGCCTTCTTCTGACCTAATCGCCATATAAATTCTCTCAAGTCGAAATTCTTGTTCATTTAGTTTTTCAATTTCCAGGTCTGGCTGATTTGGTTTCCACTTATAGCGGAGGCGCTCTTCCTGCAAAAAGCCGGTGGCCGAAGGCCCAAGCGCCGCAACCGTATGCGATTTCCAGTAATTTAAATTGTGGGCAGATTGCTTTCCCGCTTTGGCGAAATTAGAAACTTCGTAATGCTCAAATCCATTGGAGCTCAAATAATCTGCGACTTCCATAAACTCTTTTTCAATCCATTCCTCTTCCGGAAGTTTTGAAAAATGGGGGTAGTTATCTTTGACCGTAAGAATATAGACGCTGAAATGGCTTGGCCCATACGACAAGGCTTTAGAGAGTTCAGCGATTACGTTGCGCTTGAGTTCCTGCGAATAAGGAAGCCCCAACATGAAATCGACCGAAAAATTTAAATTATGGGCCTTGAAATACTCGAGGGTCTCATAGACATCTTCTATCGAATGAACCCGGTCAAGATACTTAATCATCTGGGCATCCAAGGACTGAATCCCCAATGAAAAGCGGTTGGCCCCCAACGCTCGCCATTGACTCAAAACTTCATCACTCCATGCCCCGGGATTTACTTCCAGCGTGAATTCACAATCAGCGGCCAATTCGATTTTTTTTTCTTTAAAAAAATTTTCCAAAAATTGTTTGCCCTCTACTCCCCACATCGAAGGTGTTCCTCCACCAATGTAGAGCGTCTTGAGGGCCGCCCAGGAATAACCGTTGTTTTCAATCAAGCTTTGATGAAGCTCAAAGCTCTTGTTCAAATAGTCGTGATAATTTTGAAAGTCTTGTGCTTTGTTCCGAGGCACTTTTTTGTAAAAATCACAGTAGTTACACAAGTGTGAACAAAAAGGGAAATGCAGATAAAGTGAGTCTATTCTTTTAGGCATCTTTTAAATCTTTGTATATAATTGAGATGACTTATCTTTTATAGATTAATGAGCTCTCCAAGGAATGATATCTTATGCAATACGAACTGACTAAATTAAAGAATAATCTCAACACACTTTTTGTCCATTCTCCAGGCTCAACCGCCGGAACAATCCAAATCTGGTTTCGGGCCGGAAGCGCCTTGGAGCGAGATGATCATGAAGGTATCGCTCACTTTTTAGAGCATATGTTTTTTAAAGGAACTGCCACCAGGCCAGGTGCTAAAATCGCGCATGAAGTTGAGACCTTTGGGGGCGAAATCAATGCCTTCACTTCTTTTGATTATACTTGTTATTACATCAACACGCCGACCACTAAAATTGCTGATTCTATCAATATCCTCTTGGACATGGTGGCCAATCCCGAATTTAAACAAGAAGACCTGCTGCCAGAACGTGATGTCGTCTTTGAAGAATACCGTCGCTCGATAGATAGCCCGAGCCAATTCGCTTTCAGCAAACTTCAAGACTCGGCCTTTGCCGGTCAATATGCTCATCCTATCTTAGGAAGAGAAGCAACCATTAAAAATTTCTCGCGCGAACAACTCCATTATTTTAGAAATGCTTTTTACAATCTAACCAATGCACTTTTCATTGTTGCCGGCGATATGAGCAACAAGGAAGAAATCATTAAAATAATTGAAAAATATAAACTGCCCGAAGGTCCACAAAGTTCATTTCCTGAATTTGAACTTAAGAAAAATTCAACAGTCGAAGTTCACCAAAAAGAAATCGGGATGGCCACTTTAACCATGGTGATTAAAGCGCCTCATTATGCAACGACTGAAGCGGCGAGCGAAGACCTGGCGGTCAATTGTCTCGGTTTTGGCGAAACGTCCAGACTCTATAGCGCTTTAGTTTTAGATAAAACCCTGGCCAATGTCGCTTCAGCTTCAACCATGTTTATGGCAAAAGGCGGGGCGCACTTCATTCGCTTAGTTTTCCCTCATAAACACATGGCGGAGTTACTAAAAAAATTCACCGCCACCATTTCGGAGGCGATTGAGATAGGACTTGCTTCTGATGAAATTCAAAAAATTAAAAACCAATACCTTTCTTCTAAAATTTACGAGATGGAATCGATTGAATCCTTTTCATTTTCTCTGGGCCACAGCTATGCCCAAAACGGTGACATCAAATGCGAAGAAGAGTTCATTGAAAGAATTAAAAACACCAATGCCACAGCTGTTAATAAATCATTAAAAGAAATTTTTTCCAAGAACGTTCATTTGAGTCTTCAAATCCCCAAAGAAGCTTCTTTAGAAAAATCAAAAAGCGAACTTCATAAATTCCAAAAAGCATTGGGTACCTTAAAAAACACCCTGGCGGCAAAATCTAAAATTAAACACAAGATTGAAAGATCCAAGTTCGACCAACAGGTCCAACTGGTAAAAGTGAAACCTGGAGTCTCTCTTCTTTATCGCCAAAATACCATGACCCCGACTTTTGTACTTCAAGCTTACATGCGCGGTGGAATCACAGAAGAGACAGCTAAATCCAATGGGGTTTACCACCTGCTCAGCAGTATGATGACCAAAGGGCACGACAAAATTAGTTACGATAAAGTGAAACAAGACCTGGAAGAAAGATCTTCAAGTATCAATGGCTTCTCAGGAAAAAATGCTTACGGTCTGCTAATGCATGGATTAACAACTAATCTTCACGATCTCTTGCCGCATTTCGCCGGTGCTTTAATGAATCCCGACATGCCGCTAAAATATTTAAAACACGAAAAACAACTGGCCTCCAGAGCGCTGATCAATCAAAAACAAGATCCGGTTAAACATTGTTTTAAAGAAGCTCAAAAATTATTTTTTGGTTCCCATCCTTACGCCCTTAATCCCATCGGAACTGAAGCAACGTTAAAAACCATTACCCAAAAAACACTTTTGGCGCTTCATAAGAAAAATCTCAAAAACAAAGAAATTCTTATCACTTATTGTGGTGACACCAACTTGGATGAAGTGCTTGATGCCCTGGATCCTATTTTTTCTGAACTGTCCGCTCGCCAGGTTCAAAAAGTTGTTTATAAAAAAATCAAAGCAACTGTGGGTATGCAAAAATATATTCACTTCGACCGCGAACAAACTCAAATCTTCCACGGTATTCCTTGTGGAAAAACCGGATCTCCTGAGAACCTATATTTAAAAATGCTGGCAACCCATTTGTCTGGTCAATCTTCTGAACTTTTCGTGGAAGTCCGAGACCGCCAAGGTCTGTGCTATTCCGCTCAACCGGTGCATTTTGCAGCAATGGAAGGTGGCTACTTTGGAATTTATATGGCCTCGGGCCACGATAAAGTTCCGGCAGCGATCGCGGCCATTAAAGAACTCTTGGGAAGGATTAAAGAAAACGGATTGGCCAAAGCAGATTTTGAGAGAATCAAGTTGATGATCAAGGGTCAGAACTTAATTAATGTTCAGACTAATGAAGACTTTGCCAGCATCTATTCGGTGCCTGTGCTGCAAAGCCAGGGCATGGACTACTACTACAAAGGAAACAAAGAAATCGAAAGTCTTAAGCACGAAGATTTTCAAAAAAATATTAAGAAAATTCTTTCTCAAAAATGGAACACCGTTGTGGTGGGAAGAGAGTTTGAAGCAGCTGTTAAAAAATAATTAAGAGACCTTCCGATCCGTTAAAATAAGCCACGGTAAATCTCTGTCTGATGAATATTTTTTTGAAACTAAATTCATCAGCAGAGTGATGCCATCAAATGAACGGGCCATTTTTTTATAAAAAGCAGGCACGTCGTAAGCTTCCGGCGTCATACTGTTAAGCCTGGAATAAGCGATTTTACCCAGATCTTGATAATACTTCACATCGATAATTTTTTTATTGAGCGAATCCGCAAAGTAACCACAAATCAGCAAGGAGGTTTCGGCCACATCCCGAATCGCCGCCTTTTGCTTTTCTCGCGATAATTGACTCGCTTCTAATAATTTAATGCCGAGAATTTTTTCTCTGGCCTTGCCATCGACCTGTTCAAAAAATTTTGAGCTATCACCAAAGCTATCCATGACCAGACTGGAGTAAAAAATAGTTTCGTTGGGAAGAGGAGTCAGAGATTTTTTATTGAATTCCTGCAGGTGATCGTAAAAAAAGACCTGTAAACTGCTTTCCAGCACTAAAGTAGAAATCTTGGTCATAATCATTATCTCCTGGTCACACCGCTGTTAAAAACCTCGGCCATATTAAATTTTACAACACTCCCCTTTCGCTCTAAAATCTAGGTAAATATTTCCCCCGCATCCAGAAGGAAAATCTCATGGCCAATAGTTATGAACCTAAAACCTCATCGCTGTCGGATTGGGTAAAGCTCGCCGAAAAAGAATCAAAAGGTAAAAAAATCGATGACCTGAAATGGAAAAGCCTTGAGGGAATCGACGTAAAGCCGCTTTATACCAAAGAAGACACTGATAAATTAAAATACGCTGACACGATGCCCGGCCTGTCCCCTTTTATTCGTGGCCCAAAAGCGACGATGTATGCAGGTCGCCCCTGGACCATCAGACAGTACGCCGGGTTTTCAACCGCTGAAGAATCAAATGCTTTTTATAGAAAAGCGCTGGCCTCTGGTGCCCAGGGCGTTTCAGTGGCTTTCGACTTGGCCACTCACCGTGGCTACGATTCTGATCATCCTCGCGTAAGCGGAGACGTTGGTAAGGCCGGAGTTGCGATCGACTCCGTCGAAGATATGAAAATTCTTTTCAATGAAATTCCATTGGATAAAGTTTCTGTCTCCATGACTATGAACGGCGCCGTGCTCCCCGTCCTGGCCAATTATATTGTGGCAGCAGAAGAGCAAGGTGTTGGGCTTGATAAATTATCGGGCACAATCCAAAATGATATTTTAAAAGAATTTATGGTGAGAAATACTTATATTTATCCACCGAAACCATCGATGCGAATTGTCGCTGATATTTTTGCCTACACCTCCAAGCACATGCCGAAATTTAATTCCATTTCGATTTCAGGCTATCACATGCAAGAAGCAGGGGCCGATGCCGTTTTGGAACTGGCCTATACTCTGGCGGATGGAAAAGAATATATTGAAACCGCTTTGGCCAGTGGACTTAACATTGATGAATTTGCACCAAGACTTTCATTCTTCTTTGGGATTGGAATGAATTTCTATATGGAGATTGCTAAACTTCGCGCCGCCCGACTGCTCTGGGATCGCATTGTTTCAAAGTATGAACCAAAAGATCTCAACTCAAAAATACTCAGAACCCACTGCCAGACTTCCGGTTGGTCACTGACCGAACAAGATCCCTACAACAATGTTATTCGAACCACGATTGAGGCTATGGCCGCAATCTTCGGTGGTACTCAATCACTACACACCAATGCCTTTGATGAGGCCATTGCTCTTCCAACTGAATTCTCTGCTCGTATTGCCCGCAATACCCAAATTGTTTTGCAGGAAGAAACACAAATCACCAAAGTGGTCGACCCATGGGGCGGCTCTTATATGATGGAAAGCCTTACCCAAGAGATGATTGATAAGGCCTGGACTATTATTCAAGAAGTAGAAGAACAAGGCGGAATGGCCAAAGCGATTGAAACCGGTATTCCTAAATTAAACATTGAAAAATCTGCAGCTTCAAAGCAGGCCCGTATTGATCGAGGACTCGATGTTATTGTTGGTGTTAACAAATACAAACTTAAAAAAGAAGACCAACACGATATTTTAGAAATTGATAATGAAAAAGTGAGATTGTCGCAATTGCAGCGCCTCGATCAGCTTCGAACGACACGCGATGATCAAAAAGTGATGGATGCCCTTGATGCCCTAACCGAATATGCAAAAACCGGAGTCGGCAACGGTCTTGATCTCGCCATTAAAGCAGCTCGAGCACGCGCCTCTGTCGGAGAAATCACCTATGCGCTGGAACAAGTTTGGGGACGCTACAATGCCCGAACGCAAACCGTCTCTGGTGTTTACGGACTCTCCTATCAGGATGATGAGGAATGGAAAATGATTCAAACAAAAATTAAAAGCTTTATTGAACGCTTTGGACGTCGTCCTCGAATTCTGATCGCTAAAATGGGCCAGGATGGACATGACCGAGGGGCGAAAGTAATCGCCACCGGATTGGCCGACCTAGGCTTCGATGTTGATCTCTCACCTCTTTTTTCAACTCCTAAAGAAGTGGCCAAACAGGCAATAGAAAATGATGTGCATTTTGTTGCTTCATCTTCCTTGGCGGCGGGACACAAGACATTGATCCCAGAATTAATTCATGAATTAAAAAAGCAAGGTGCTGACGATATTCTCGTGATCGCCGGCGGTGTTATCCCTAAACAGGATTACGACTTTTTATTCAAGGCCGGAGTCGCGCGCATTTTTGGCCCAGGCACTACTATTCCTTTTTGTGCCGATGAATTGCTAAAAGCTTATGAGGAAAAAAAATGACTCTTGAGAAATCAGAGCAAATAAATATCCAAAAACTTATTAAGGGCGAGCGAAGAAGTCTAGCCAAGGCCATTACCCTTATTGAAAGCTCCCGAGCTGAAGACCAGGTAGCTGCCCAAAAACTACTACAAGATATTCTGCCTCATACTGGCAACAGTATCCGCCTTGGCATCACCGGTGTTCCCGGCGTAGGCAAATCAACTTTCATTGAAAGTTTTGGACTTTTTCTGCTAAAACTAGGACACAAAGTAGCGGTGCTTGCTATTGACCCCAGTTCACCTATTTCTGGCGGCTCCATTCTTGGCGATAAAACCAGAATGGAAAATCTCTCTCAAGAAGATAAGGCCTTTATCCGCCCGACTCCTTCTTTAGGCTTTCTAGGTGGTGTCGCTCAAAAAACGAGAGAAAGCATACTGCTGTGTGAAGCCGCTGGATTTGATTATGTCTTAGTTGAAACGGTTGGTGTCGGACAGTCGGAATTTGAAGTGGCAGACATGGTCGACTTCTTTTTGATACTGATGCTTCCCAATGCCGGTGACGAGTTACAGGGAATCAAAAAGGGAATTTTAGAATTGGCCGATGCTGTGATTATCAATAAGGCCGACGGGCAAATTCTCCAACAGGCCAATCAAACTCTGGCCCAATACACCAGCGCGATGCAATTGATGAGACACAACCCTCATTGGAAAACTCAAGTGCTTCAATGCTCAGCGCTTGAAAAGACAAATCTTGATACTATTTTTAAAATGATTGAAGACTATAAACAATCAACTACCGCCTCTGGCTATTTCAGAGAAAAAAGACTTTCACAAAATGAAGACTGGTTTAAGAAATTAATTTTGGAACTTATCAACAATAGATTGAATCAGAATCCACAATTTGCCACCGCTAAAAGAAAACTAGAACAGGATGTTCATCAAGGTCTAGTTCTACCGTTAGCAGCGGCAAATGAATATGTGGATCTAATCTTTAAATAATAATACTAACATAATTCTATTCGGCTTCAGCCTCGACTTCCATCATCAGAATGCCGTTTTCAAGAGCGTCACCGGCCTTGACGTGAATGGCCTTCACGATTCCAGAAGTGCCACACTTAATTTCATTTTCCATTTTCATGGCCTCTAAAATAATAAGCGTCTGCCCTTTCGTCACATGATCTCCAACTGCCGCCATAATCTTGACGATCTTACCTGGCATTTGTGTAAAGAGTCCGCCTTCGTCCGCGCCACCAGCGCTCGAAGGTTTGTAGCCTTGATAAAATTTATAAACTTTATCAACGTTCAACATGATCGAAGGTGAGTCTTGACGAGCAACCTTGTTCCATCTCACTCCATCAGTAGAAGCAAAATATTGATCGGCCAATTTTCTAATAAAAACATTTTCTTTATGAATTTCGAGGTTGTCTTTGATCGTTCTAAATTCAAACTCAACCATTTCGGCAGAGTGAGTTCTGGTTTTACTAAGATCAACGATGTATTCGTTTTTTTCGCTATCGATTAAATAATTTCTCATTACAGCCCCATTCTTCTAGCTTCAATGCCGGCAATCTTTTTATAAAGTGCGGAATAGTCCATTGAAGTATCAACTTGATCTTGTGGTTTTTCAGTTGCGATGAAGTTCGTTGAATATTTCCCATGAAGGAAAACTTCATTTTTCATAATAACCTTATGAAGAGGAATATTGGTTTTTAGACCCTCTACCAATAGGCCATCTAGCGCCGCTCTCATTTTCCTGATCGCAACTTCACGAAGAATTCCTTTTGCCACTAATTTACCAACCATTGGATCGAAATCCGGAGTCACAACTAGCCCTTTATAAAGACAGTTATCAAAACGAATCCCTTGAGGGAAATTCGTTTCACATCCAGTTACAATCCCTGGGGCCGGAAGCATCGTGATTGGATCTTCAGCACAAATACGACATTCAATCGCATGACCTGTTCTCTTAATCCATTCCTGCGAAGGAATCCCAAGATCTTCACCAAATGCCGACTGGATCATACAAACAATCAAATCGATTCCCGTGATTTCTTCAGTGATTGGATGCTCAACCTGAATACGAGTGTTCATTTCAAGAAAATAAAATTCTTTATTCTCCCCCATGATCAACTCAACAGTTCCGGCCGAATCGTATTTAATTGCTTTGGCCAAATTAACAGCTGAATTACAAACGCGTTGACGAAGATCTTCATCTTCCCCGATAAAAGGAGACGGAGCCTCTTCCACGATTTTTTGGTGACGTCTTTGAATCGAGCACTCTCTTTCAAAGAAGTGAAAAACATTGCCTTTTTTGTCGGCTAAAATCTGAACTTCAATATGGTGAGGATTAACAATAAATTTCTCAACCAAAAGATCAGGGTTTTTAAAAGCTGAGGCCGCTTCTCTTTGAACTGGTTCAAAGTTATTGCGAACATCTTCTTCATTGTGACAGATTCTCATCCCACGACCACCACCACCGGCAACCGCTTTCAAAAGAATCGGGTATTTAATTTCGTTGGCAATTTTAATCGCTTCCGCGATGGTTGGAACAGGACCAGTCGATCCCGGAACTACCGGCATCCCAACTTTTTTAGCAAATTCTTTTGAAACTGCTTTATCACCCATTACTCTTACAGCTTCCGGATGCGGTCCAATCCAAGTAATTCCATTATCAACCAGGGCCTGTGAAAACTCTGTATTTTCAGAAAGGAACCCATACCCCGGGTGAACACCATCAATTTGATATTTTTTACAAACTTCAAGAATGTTTGGAATATTTAAATAAGTTTCTTGATTGGTTGAACCAGGAAGTCTTACCCATTCATCACAAACTTCAAGATGTTTAGCTTGAACTTCATTGTCGGTCCAAACCCCAACGGCGGTGTGACCCAGCTCGCGACATGCTTTGGCAATACGAGCAGCAATCTCGCCACGATTAATAATAAGAATTCGTTTATGTAAGCTTTCTGATTTTGTAATCATAGTTGAATATTCCCATGTTTACGTTTCGGTTTTTCTTGCTTCTTATTTTTAAGAGCAATCAGGTATTCATAAACTCTTTTGCGTGTTTCTTCTGGAAGAATAATCGCATCCATAAAGCCAAGCTCTGCCGCTCTATACGGATTGGCAAATTTGTCCTCATATTCAGCAATCAACTGTGCTTTTTTGTCATCGAATGCCTTACCAGTAAGACCTTCCATTTCATGTCTGCTGATAATATTAACTGCACCTTCAGCTCCCATAACCGCGATTTCCGCTGTTGGATAAGCCAGGTTAACGTCAGTCTTGATATGCTTAGAGGCCATGACCAGGTATGCCCCACCATACGACTTTCTCGTAATAATCGAAATAAGTGGAACAGTTGCTTCGGAATAAGCGTAAAGAAGTTTTGATCCGTGTTTAATGATTCCGCCAAACTCTTGCTCCGTACCAGGTAAAAATCCTGGAACGTCTACCAGAGTTAAAATAGGAATATCAAAGGCATCACAGAATCTAACAAAACGAGCTGCTTTTTCAGAGGAAGCGATATCAAGAACACCTGCCAAAATTGCAGGTTGGTTCGCAACGATACCAATTTTAATCCCACCGATTGAAGCAAATCCAACGATTATGTTTTTAGCATAGTCTTTATGAACTTCTAAAAACTGAGCATCGTCCACAACATCAAAGATAATCTCTTTCATGTCATATGGTTTTTTAGGATTGGCCGGAACTGTTTCTTTAATTTTTACGTTATCGCGATAAACGATGTCGGAAGTATATTTCAATGTCGCTTTGGTGAAATTCGCATGCGGGATATAACTTAACAGTTCGCGCACTCGCTCAAAGCACTCATCTTCATTGATACATTTAAACTGCGCAACACCTGATTTCTCAGCATGAGCCTGAGCTCCACCCAGTTGTTCTTTTGTTACTTCTTCGTGAGTCACGGTCTTGATAACGTCTGGACCAGTAACAAACATGTATGATGTTTTATCAACCATGAAGATAAAATCAGTAAGCGCTGGAGAATAAACAGCTCCACCGGCACATGGCCCCATGATCAAAGAAATTTGAGGAATAACACCTGAGCATTTTACGTTGCGATAAAAAATCTCACCGTAACCGGCTAGCCCCTCAACCCCTTCTTGAATTCTCGCTCCACCAGAATCGTTAATTCCAATCATTGGAATTCTATTTTCCAGAGCGAAATCCATAATCTTACAGATTTTTTTAGCGTGAGCCGCTCCAAGCGCTCCGCCCCAACAAGTAAAATCCTGAGAATAAAGTGCAACTTTTTGATTATTGATAGTTGCGATTCCAGTGACAACCCCGTCACCTAAAAATTTATTTTGATCCATACCCATGTTGTGGCTTTTATGAACCACAAAACGATCGAATTCTAAAAACGTTCCTGGATCTACCAGTCGTTCAATTCTTTCGCGTGCTGTATATTTACCTTGGTCATGCTGCTTTTTATTTCGAGCTTCACCGCCACCGAGTTCTGATTCGTGACGTAGTTTAAGTAATAGCTGGCGCTTGCCTTCTAGTGTCTGAGACATAAAAAAACCTCCTAAAGAAGACGGCATTTTATACTGTCATTCTTTAGGAGGCTACTTATACTGCGTCAATAATATTAAATTTTTACGCTGCTTTAACTCGCTTATCTAGGCCATATTTTTCAACTTTCATAATTAAACTGGCCCGCGAGATATCGAGCTCCTTAGCTAATTTTGATTTATTGAAGTTGCATCGCTTCAAACCTTCTCTAATCATCATCACTTCCAGTTGCTCCAGCGCCTCGCGCAGTGTCCCTTCAGTGTTAACGCCCTTAAAGGCCGGTTCTGTCGATGCGCCCCAGTCCAGAATTCTTGGACTTAAGTTCTCAGGCCCAATCAGTTTTTCATCCGCCGATAAGACCACCAGCCGTTCAACTTCGTTTTCAAGTTCACGCACGTTTCCTGGCCACGGGTAATCCAGCATTTTTTCCATACATTTTTTAGCGTAGATCTTAAGCGCTTTTCCCGATTCATCACATCTTTTCTTTAAAAAATAATCCATCAGCAGCGGGATATCTTCATGCCGTTCGCGAAGCGCAGGTAAATTAATATTGATTACATTTATTCGGTAATACAAATCTTCTCTGAACTCACCCTTGGCCATCATTTCTTTTAAGTTCTTATTGGTTGCTGCCACGATTCGCACATCAACCTTTTTAGGTGCCGTGGCACCAACTGGAAGATATGTGCCTTCTTGCAACACGCGAAGTAATTTAACCTGCATTGATAAAGAGGTATCCCCAATCTCATCCAGGAACAATGTTCCGCCATTGGCCGTCTCAAACAACCCTTTCTTATCTTTCACTGCCCCGGTAAATGATCCCTTCATATGCCCAAATAACTCTGAGTCTAGAAGGTTATCGTTAAACGCCGAACAGTTTACCGCTAAAAACATTTTATCTTTTCGAGGTGAGTAAAAATGAATCGCTTTGGCGACAAGTTCCTTCCCTGTTCCATTCTCCCCTTGAATCATCACTGATGATTCAGAATTCGAAATCTTCTCTAGCAAGGCATAGATCGCCTGCATTTTTTTAGATTTACCAATCATCGCATGATAACGATATTTTTCACCAACTTGTGAACTCAGTTCATGAATTTGGTGTTCACGCTTCGTGATCTCTTCATGAAAGGTCACCATCTCTTCGGCCAAAAGACCGGTTAATTCTTTTACATATTCCATCTCACGCGGCCACATCTTCTTAATCTTCTCACAAGCCGCTGCTGCGTCCGATTCACTTGAACCGCATTCAATCATCTGCATTTTTAATTCATTGATCTCAGCTGAAGTGGCAGTATCCAGAACAAATGGATAAACAAATACTGCTCCGGCAAACTCACCTTCAAACTTAATTGGAAAAGCGACACCTTTTACATTCTTATAATGAGATTGATAAATCACCACTTCTTCATTGCCGCTGGCGAGCTGATCAACCATCTTCTCAATATCTTCTGATAAAAACTCATGACCTGCCGGCGTTTGCATTTGCACTTTCATGAAATGGCTTTTAAAGCCGTAATCTTTATTGGCATGGTCAGACCAAAGTTTTCCGTGAGCATCTGTATAAAACATTTCCACATCAAACCACTTACCTAGAATCCCTTCTAGTTTAGAGATGACGTGAAGTTTACCCATATCTTGCCATTTAATCATACAACTCTCCGACGTTCGTGCATTAGGCACTCAAGTTGTTTAACTTTTCGGCAATTTGATGGATTTCTTTAAAGGATTGATAAAATATTTTACAGAAAGGGCGAATTTAGTGTGTTTCTATTTTACGTTCGACCGGATTTTGCAGATTAAACCAGAAATCCAAGCGAGTTTGATAGGATTCCTGCAGCCATTCCTGGGGCCCAACAAACTTATTAAGGTGTTTGCCCTTGATATCAAATAAAAAAGTCTCGGGGACCTTTAGTGTACCAAAAAGATCCAGTACAATATTTTGTTTATCCAGCACAATCATCACATTTTTCGGCAGCGTAAAACGCGCTATAAACTTCTTAATCTTCACTTCGTCGTCATTAACCGCCACCAACAGAAACTTTATGCCCCTATCTTTTAGCGAGTCAGCATATTTTAAAAAATCTGGCATCTCTTTTTCACAAGGCGCACACCAGGTCCCCCAGATATGAACAAAAAGCCCATTACTTCCCTTTAGATACCCGTAGGTATTGATCGTATTGCCGCTTGGAATTTCGATTGTATTAAAATCAGGAAGTGTTTTTAAAACCAATTCATTATCAATCACCCCCGTCGTATAATATTTCTTTTTCTCATATTGAGCATAGAAATAGGTCATCAGGAGTACCGTGAAAATAACAATCAATTTAAAAAAGAAAGAATTTGTTCGCATAAATTAGCAAAAAAAAAGCCTCCATAGGAGGCTTGTAAGTCTTAGTCTACAAGTGAGAAGTAACTCATTTTCGCGTTGTCACCAACACGACCATCAGCAATTTTAATAACTCGAGTATATCCACCATTTCTTGTTTTGAACTTTGGAGCTACTTTTGTAAAAAGATTTGTTACCGCATCTTTGCTGTTAAGCTTAGAGTAAGCAGTTCTTCTGTTGTGAACTGAATCTTCTTTTGCAAGAGTAATTAGTTTTTCAACATAAGATCTAAGTGCCATACATCTAGCATGAGTTGTTTTAATTTGTCCGTGCTCAAATACTTCGATTGCTAAGTTTTTAATAATAGCAACTCTGTGAGCTGGCTTAACGCCTAAAGTATATTTGTGATTCCCGTGTCTCATAATTCCACCTAATAATTAATTCTTAGTTTTTACCTAAGGTTTTCCCGTCTTGCATATCTTTCATTAAACTATCAACTTTCATTCCCAAACCAAGACCCATACTTGTTAGAATTTCTTTGATTTCATTCAAAGACTTTCTTCCAAAGTTCTTAGTTCTAAGCATTTCACCTTCTGTTTTAGAAACAAGTTCGTAAATATACTTAATGTTTGCATTCTGTAAACAGTTAGCTGAACGAACTGAAAGCTCAAGCTCAGATACAGGTTTAAGAAGTGCATTGTTAGTTGGAGATGAAACAGCGATTGGCTTAGAATCGTGTTTTACTACTTGCTCTTCATCTTCAAAAGTTAAGAACACTGCTAATTGATCTCTTAAAATCTTAGCGGCGAAAGCAATAGAGTCAGCTGGATTAATCCCAGAGTTCGTCCATACTTCTAAAGTTAACTTATCAAAGTCAGTTCTCTTACCAACACGTGTGTTAGTAACAGAATAGTTAACTCTGTAAACTGGAGAGAAAAGTGTATCTAAATAAACCCATCCAACCGGAAGGTCGTATTCTTCTTTGTTGTCTACAGCAGTAACATAACCTTTACCTCTAGCAACTTTCAATTCGATCTTTAAAGATCCACCTGAAGAGATGTTAGCGATAACATGGTTTGGATTAAGAATTTCTACGTTTGCATTAGTTACGATATCAGACCCTCTTACTGGACCCTCTCCGCTTTTTTCTAAAACAAGAACCGTATCTTCTTTACCAGAAATTTTAAATCTAACTTCTTTCAAGTTAAGAATGATTTCTGAAACTTCTTCTTTTACGTTATTAATTGTACCGAATTCATGCTCAACGCCTTCGATACGAATAGCTACAATTCCCGCTCCCTGAAGAGAGTTGAGAAGAACTCTACGAAGAGAGTTACCAAGAGTTTGTCCATATCCTCTTTCAAGAGGCTTAGCTACGAATTTTCCGTAGTCATTTCTTAAACTATCGCTCTCGGCTTCGAGAGCTACTGGTCTAATCATGCTATTCCAGTTTTTAGCTGTAAAATTATCCATTTTAAAGACTCCTTAAATAGAAATTGTAATTAGACTCTTCTTCTCTTTGGCGCTCTACATCCGTTGTGCGGAATAGGGCTTCTATCAGAAACAGAAACAATTCTGATTCCGGCTCCAAGAAGAGCTCTGATCGCGTTTTCTCTTCCTGCGCCTGGCCCCTTAACTCTGACTTCAACAGAATTAAGACCATGCTCAGAAGCTCTCTTAGCTGCTTCTAAAGAAGCAGTTTGAGCAGCGAAAGGAGTAGATTTTTTAGATCCTCTGAATCCTAATTGACCAGCACTTGCCCAAGCAAGAGCGTTCCCTTGAGGATCAGTGAAAGTTACAATTGTATTATTGAACGATGCCTGAATATGACAGATACCGTGCGATACGTTCTTTTTTACTTTTTTCTTAACAACTTTTTTTACCATAAAACTTACCTATGATTATTTTATTTTAGAGATTTAATTGATTTCTTACCAGCAATAGCAACTGCAGGACCTTTTCTCGTTCTTGCATTGGTATGTGTTCTTTGTCCTCTAACCGGAAGACTTCTTCTATGACGAACGCCTCTATAGCATGCCATATCTTTCAGCCTCTTAATATTTAAACCAATCTCTCTACGAAGATCACCTTCTACAACGTGTCCTTCTTCAAGATGCTTTCTGATTGTTTGTACTTCTTCTTCAGAAATGTCATTTGAACTTTTTTCTGGATGAATTCCAGATGCATTCAAAACATCCATAGCCACTTTTGGACCTACTCCATAAACCGACTGAAGAGCAATTCTCATTGCTTTATTTCTTGGTATATCTACCCCTAAAATTCTAGCCATATAATCCCCTACCTAAATCTTAACCTTGTCTCTGTTTATGTTTTGGACTGCTCTTACATACAACTCTAAGAACGCCTTTACGTTTAATTACTTTACAATCTTTACAAATTACTTTTACCGAAGCTCTAACTTTCATACATCCCCGCTATAACTACTTACTTCTGTAAGTTATTCTACCTTTAGTTAAATCATACTTACTTATTTCAACCAGAACTTTATCTCCTGGCAGAATCTTAATAAAATGCATTCGCATCTTGCCACTAATATGAGCAATGATGATGTGGCCATTTGGCAACTTCACACGAAACTTAGTATTCGGCAATAGTTCAGTGACTTCACCTTCAACTTCAATGATATCTTTATCGCTCATATTCCCCTAAAAAAGGATTGTATATCCTAAAATAATCCCATAAAGCAAGAGCTATTTGGGCCATTTTATCTTGTTAACTAATAACTTTTTCTAATGCACCGAAGACTTCACTTTCCTGCATCGAAGCATCGATTTCCACCAATGCACCTTTTTTCTTATAAAAAGACAACATCGGATTAACCGTGTCAGCAAAAATTTGCAATCGATTTGTGACCACTTCTTCAGTGTCATCTTTTCGCTGCTTAATTGTGCCAACAGCTCCGCACTTATCGCAAACATTATCCTTAAGCGGTGGCTTGCTTGTGAGATTGTAAATCTCTCCACAGCTTCCGCAAGTTCTTCTGTTTACCACTCGGTCTATTAAGATCCCGAGGTCAATATTGAAATAAACTGCAAGTGTTCTTCTACCTTGTAGTAGCTCTGCTTCAAGCATTTCAGCCTGAGCAATATTACGTGGGAACCCATCAAAAATATAGCTAACTTTATCAACTTCACAGTTAGCTTTTAGGAGGGCCATTACAGTATTATCGTCTACCAAATCGCCCCTAGAAATAATTCCAGAAACTTTTTGGCCAAGTTCAGTTCCTTTTGCAATTTCACTTCTTAAAAGATCACCAGTAGAGATGTGCTTAAAGCCCTTTGCTACTAACTTGGCAGCCTGTGTTCCTTTTCCGGAACCCGGGGCACCTAAGATGATCAAGTGAGGTTTCATTTCTAAAACCTTCTATTTGGACCGTTGTATTTTCCTTTACTCTTAAAGGCGGTCTCGTATTTATCAGAATACATGAAAGTTTGGACATTTAGCATAACTCTCATCGCAACACTTACCATGATCAAGAGAGAGGTACCTTCAAATCGACTATGACTACCAGTAATCACAGAGGGAAGAATACAAACCACTATTAAGAACAGGGCACCAAAGAAAGTTACTCTATTTAATACAAAATCTAAGTATTCACGTGTTTTATCCCCGGGTCTAATGCCTGGAACAAAAGCATTGTTCTTTTGCAACATTTCAGCAACTTTTTTAGTTTTAAACTGAATAGGTGCATAGAAAAATGACATATACATAATAAGGAACGCGAACAATAAATTAAACAGCATTTGCCCCGGCATTAGGGACTGATGAATAACATCAACAAAGGGCTTAAGTGCGCTTGTCGCTGGAACAAAATTAGCAATTGTCGCCGGTGCAGCCAACAGGGAACTTGCTAAAATTGGAGGCATTACTCCACCTGTATCAAGTCGCAATGGAAGATTCTGAGCTCCACCATATACTTTGTTGTTAACTACTTTTTTGGCATATTGGACCGGAATATTTCGGAAGGCGCTCTCAACAAAAGAAACTATATAAAGCGATAGACAGATTATCAGCACTCCAATCATTAGATTGAACCCAGACAATTCTCCATTTCTAAAAAGTGTGACTTTTTGGAAAAGTTCAGAAGGTAACTCAACAGCAATCCCAGTAAAAATGATCAGCGAAACACCGTTTTCTAAGCCAAACTCAGTAATTCTTTCTCCAAGCCAGAGAAGGAACATTGTCCCACCAGCAAGAGTGATCATCGTTGTTAATCTAAACAGCATTCCTGGTTCAGTGATAACAGGAACCCCTGTAGGGCTTTTGAAGCTTTCGAAGACAGCGGCCATCCCGTAACCTTGTACGCAACAAAGTAACACTGAAGCATATCTTGTCCACTTTTGGATTTTTTTGTAGCCTTCACTATCTTCTTGAAGCTCTTGAATTTGAGGCACAACCTCGCCAAGTAAGCTAAAGATAATTGATGTGGTAATGTATGGCATGATACCTAAAGCGAGAACTGAGAAACGCTTAAACGCTCCACCGCTAAAAGTGTTCACAAGGTCAAAAATACCGCCCCCACCAGATTCCGAAAAATATGATGCAATTGCTGAAGCGTTAACTCCAGGAACCGGTACTTGTGCTGCTAATCTATAAACTAAAAGGAGTAAAAATGTATAAAAAATTCTCTTTTTTAATTCCTCTATCTTTCCTTGAGTCGTTGACATCTAAAGTCCTTCTTCCTAAAACTACTTTACAGTTCCCGAGCTATTCTTGATTGATTCAAGTGCTTTCTTTGAAAATTTTGTTACTTCTTCAAAGTTTAAAGACTTAGTAAGTGGAATACATCCAATTACTTTAATTTTTAAACTCTTATTAGCTCCAGATAATAAACCTTTTGCAATTAGAGATTCTCTATTTACTGTTTCAGCTTTATTGAATTTCGCTTCGATGTTTTCAAGTGTAACGACTGCAAATGCTTCTGCAAATCTTACGTTATTGAATCCTCTTTTTGGTAAACGCATATATAGTGGAAGGTTGTTACCTTCAAAACCAGATCTTACGTGACCACTTTTTCTAGCTTTTTGACCTTTATGTCCTTTACCAGCCTGAGTACCTTGACCAGAAGCTTGTCCACGACCAAGTCTTTTTGTGTTTTTATTAGCACCCTTTGGGCTTTGTAAATTATTTAAAGTTAACATAACAAATTCCTCTTATATATCGATATCGATCTTTCTTACTCTTGAACTTCTAGCATATGGATAATTTTCTTAATCATTCCTCTTACGCTTGGAGTATTCTCCAACTCAGAGATTTGACCAATTTTTCTTAAACCAAGGCCACGTACATTTGCTTGAACACCCTTAGTTGTACCAGGTAGTCCCTTAACAAGTTTCACTTTTATTGTTGATGCTGTCTTAGCCATAAATATCCCGTTAAATTAGTTTTTTAGTCTTAAGCCTTTTACGCTTTTTTCTCTGCTTGCCGCAATTTGCTCAATCGATCTTAGACCTTTTAGGGCCTTGAAAGTTGCCTTAACTACGTTATGCGGATTATTTCCACGTAAAGATTTTGTTAAAATATTGTGCACGCCTGCAAGTTCCAAAATTGAGCGACAAGCACCGGCAGCCTTAACCCCAGTTCCGTTTGAAGCTGGCTTGAAAAGAATCTTTCCTGCGTCAAACTCACCTAAAATCTCATGAGGAATCGTTCCGTTATCAAGAGGAACTGAAATCATGTTCTTATAAGCTTCTTGTGTTGCTTTTCTTATTGCTTCTGGTACTTCTTTAGCTTTTCCTAAACCGTAACCAACTTTACCTTTTTTATCACCAACGATCATTAGAGCTGAGAAAGAAAATCTTCTACCACCCTTAACAACTTTTGCTACTCTGTTCACTGCAACAACGCGCTCTTCTAGCTCTCCGCCTTGAGTTGGTGCTTTTTTCTTTGGTGCAGGAGGGCCTTTTCTCTTTGGACCTTTCTTGTTATCGCCCGCATCAGATTCAAATTCTTCAATTACAGAAATTTCTTCAGACATATTAACTCCTAAACCTGGATTCCACTTTCTCTAATACTCTGTACAAGCGCAGCGATTACGCCTGTATACTTATATCCTGCTCTATCGAATACAGCAGTATTAAGATTTTTCGACTTCATCATTGTTGCTACTTGAGCTCCAACTTTTTTAGCCCCTTCGATGTTACAGCTATTCGCAGCTGGGTTTTTACCAAAAGTACTTACAGTAAACAAGCTGATTGACTTTGTATCATCAATTAACTGAACTGAAATGTGCTTATTTGACTTCATCGCAACAATACGAGGTCTCTCAGTTGTTCCACTTAGTGTACTTCTGATAGACAATCTTTTTCTTTGTCTTTGTTGGTCTTTTTTATTTCTAACTTTCGCGTAGCTCTTTCTCATATAATGATCCCACTATAAGTAATTAATTATTTACCTTTACCGCCAGCTTTACCAGCCTTTCTAATAATTTTTTCATCAGTATATCTGATCCCTTTACCTTTGTACGGCTCAGGTTCTCTGAATGATCTAACCTTAGCGGCAACTTGACCAACCAATTCCTTGTTTGATCCTTCGATATCAATTACGTTTTTATTAACCTTCGCAGTAATTCCTGCAGGTAAAACATAATCAATCGCATGTGAGTAACCTAAACTTAGATTTAGTGTACTTCCAGAAACTGCTGCTTTATAACCAACGCCGTTAAACTCTAGAGACTTTACAAAACCAGTACTTACGCCAACAACCATGTTGTTAACTTGAGTTCTAGCTGTTCCCCATTGAGCACGAGCAGTTGTTGATTCGTCTTTTGGTTTAATAGTGATTACATTGCCAGCCATTTCAGCCACAACGTTTTCATTTAATTTTGCAGCTAAGGTACCCTTGGCACCCTTAACAGTAACAAAACCATTTACTATAGTAACTTCAACTTTTTCAGGAATATTTACAGGTACTTTTCCAATACGTGACATGACCTAATCTCCTACTACCAAATATTGCAGAGAACTTCTCCGCCGACTTTATTCTTCTTAGCTTCTCTAGAAGACATAACTCCCTTTGAAGTAGACACTATAGAAACACCAAGACCACTCATTACTCTCGCGAATGAATCGTAGCTGTTATATCTTCTTAAACCAGGTCTAGAAACACGACTCAAACCAACAATTGCACCTTCTTTAAGGGCAACTTTAATTTTGATATCATTCGGTGCTTTCGCAACAATCTTAAAAGACTTAATAAAACCTTCGTCTTTTAAAACCTTGCAGATTGCAGCTTGAATTTTACTAGCCGGAAATTCAACTTTCTCATGGCCAGCACTTACGCCGTTTCTAATAACTGTTAACATGTTCGCGATTGGATCTGTTTGCATATATCGTCCTCTTAATCCTTAAATTACCAACTAGACTTCGTTACACCAGGAACCATTCCTTTAAGGGATAAGTTTCTGAAGCAAACTCTACATAGTTTAAACATTCTAATGAAAGCTCTTGGTCTTCCACAGTGTTCACATCTATTTCTATGTCTTACTTGAAATTTTGGTTTCTTATCATTTGCAATAATTTTAGCTAATCTAGCCATTTAACTTCTCCGTTATTTTCTAAAAGGCATTCCAATCAGTGTTAAGAGCTCTCTTCCTTCATCGTTAGTTTCTGCTGTTGTAACAATAGAAATTCCTAGACCTCTAATTTTATCAATTTTGTCATAGTTAATCTCAGGGAAGATAATTTGCTCTTTTAAACCAAGAGTGTAGTTACCTTTTCCATCAAATCCCTTTGAAGATACTCCACGGAAGTCTCTTACTCTTGGAAGTGAAATAGAAATTAATCTATCAAGAAATTCGTACATTTTTTCGCCTCTTAAAGTAACAGAAGCTCCTAATGGCATACCTTCTCTAACTTTAAATGACGCAATTGAAGACTTCGCTCTTGCAACAACTGGACGTTGACCAGTAATTGCTCCAAGGTCACTAACAATTGAATCAACGACTTTTGAGTTTGAAACAGCATCTTTCGTTACACAATTCACAACGATTTTTTCGATCTTTGGAATCATGTGTACGTTTGAGTAACCAAATTTTTTAACTAACGCTGGGACAACTTCTTTCCGATATATTTCTTTCATTCTGCTCATAAAAATTCCCTATTAAATTACAGCACCACATTTCTTTGATGTTCTAGCTTTCTTATTATCTTTTCCAACAACGAATTTAACCTTTGTTGGTTTTTTTGTTTTTGGGCTGATTAAAGAAACGTTGCTTGAGTCGATTGGTAAAATCTTAGTAACAAATCCGCCTTCAGGGTTACCCTGACTTGGCTTAGTTGCTCTTTTTACTTCGTTCACGCCATCAACTGTAACTTTGTTAGTCTTTCTGTTTAAAGAAACGATCTTTCCAACTTTTCCAGCATTCTTTCCAGTTGTAACAATTACTTCGTCATTTACTTTTAATTTTTTCATAACTCTCTACCTTAAAAACCTTATAATACTTCAGGAGCGAGTGAACAAATTTTAGTAAAATTTTTCGCTCTTAATTCTCTTGCTACTGGTCCAAAAATACGTGTACCGACAGGCTCGTTTGCATTGTTGATAATAACAACACTATTTGTATCGAATTGAATGTAAGACCCATCTTCTCTTCTTACTGGGTATACAGTTCTAACGATTACAGCTTTTTTAACGTCACCTTTTTTAATTTTACCACCAGTAACAGCTTGCTGAACTGCAACTACGATAATATCGCCTACTCCTGCAGAAACTCTTTTTGAGCCTCCTAGGACTTTAAAACATGTAACAATTTTAGCTCCAGAGTTATCAGCAACATCTAGATTACTTTGCATTTGGATCATAACTTTATCCCTTAGTTAACTTTGAACAATTCCCATTTTTTTAATTTTGAATACGGGCGCGATTCAATAATCGTTACCGCATCACCGATCTTAGCTTTTGAAGCTTCATCGTGAACGTGATACTTCTTTGAAGTACTTACGAACTTGCTGTAAACAGCATCTTTAAATCTTCTTGTTACCTTAACTACGATTGTTTTTTCGTTTTTGTCACTTACAACAATTCCATCAAGAGTCTTTTTAAATGTTTTTTCTGTGCTCATTTCCCAGTGTCCTATTTATTTAGCTGTTTGCTAAAAGTCAAAAGTCTAGCAATGTCTTTTTTTATAAGTCCCTTTCTGTGTGGCTTTTCAGCACCAGAAACAGAAGATTGGATTTTAAAAGTAAGTAGGTCTTTCTTTAGTTCCAAAAGCTTCTTAGAAACTTCTTTTTCGTTTAATTTTTTTACATCATCTAATGTGATCATAATTGTGCTATCCAAAATAATTTTATCGGCTTGCGCCTTATTACATTTTTTTCTTACTTTAACAAGTCTTCTTTTCTAATAACTTTAGTTTTTATAGGTAATTTATACATTGCCAGTCTAAGTGCTTCCATACTTACTTCAGCATCAAGCCCACCAACCTCAAAAAGTATTCTTCCTGGTCTAATAACTGCTACCCATGTCTCTGGAGAACCTTTACCGCCACCCATACGAACTTCAGCCGGCTTTCTTGAAAGTGACTTATCTGGAAAAATTTTGATCCAAAGATTTCCACCGCGCTTCATTTTTCTTGAAATTGCAATTCTGGCTGCTTCAATTTGTCTATTTGTAATATATCCACAAGCTGTAGCTTGAAGACCATACTCACCAAAAATGACGGTATTTCCGCGAGTTGCGGCGCCCATCATTCTTCCTTTTTGTTGCTTTCTAAATCTTACTCTTTTAGGACTTAACATGAGAAACCTCTATTTATTTAAAACAATTTATAAATTTTATTTATAAATTTCGCCCTTATAAACCCAAACCTTCACACCAATGATTCCGTAAGTGGTCATTGCTTCAGCGGTATTGTAATCAATATCAGCTCTAAGTGTGTGAAGAGGTACTTTTCTTTCAGCATATCCCTCAGTTCTGGCCATCTCAGCCCCACCAAGTCTTCCTGAAGTTCTAACTTTGATACCTTTTACGCCTGCTCTGAAAGCAGATTGCATAACTTTTTTCATTGCTCTTCTGAAAGCAACACGTTTTTCAAGCTGTTGAGCGATGTTTTCGGCAATTAACTTTGCGTCAGCATCTGGTCTTTTAACTTCTGCAATATTGAAAATCAAAGTTCCAGAAGTCATTTTCTTAAGATCATTTCTAATCTTTTCGATTCCTGTTCCCTTTTTACCGATAGCAATACCCGGCTTAGCTGTATTAACAGTGACCTTTACTTGATCGGATGTTCTAGAAATATCAATGCTTGCAACAGCAGCGCTTTTCATGCTCTTTTCAATGTAAGTTCTCATTTTTAGATCTTCATGAAGAAGGTCAGCATATCTATCTTTTGCATACCAGCTTGAATGCCAAGATTTAATATAACCTAATCTAAAACCGTAAGGATGTACTTTTTGTCCCATTTATCCCTTCCTATGCTTCTTTTAACACAACTGTAACGTGACTTGTTCTTTTTCTAATCTTAAACGCACGCCCTTGAGCTCTAGGCATGATTCTTTTTAACATTGGGCCTTCATCTGTAAAGATTGTTCCAACCACCATGTTATCAAGATCGTATTTATTTGATTCGTTTGCGATTGCAAGACCGCTATTGATCAATTTAGTAAGAACGATTGCGATTTCTTTTTTCTCGCAAAATCTTAAAATCTTGATCGCCTCAGACGCTTTTTTGTTTCTGATTAAGTCACAAACTTGTCTGATTTTTCGTGGCGCAATTCCAACATTGTTATTTTTTACTTTAATGGCCATAAGCCCCTCTCCAAAATTAATCTAATTATTTCTTAGTTACTTTCTTATCAGCACCATGGCCATGGAAAGTTCTTGTTAAAGCAAATTCACCAAGCTTGTGACCAATCATGTTGTCTGTAACATAAACCGGAATGAATTTTTTTCCGTTATGTACAGCAAACGTAATCCCGATAAATTCAGGAACCACAGTTGAGCGACGTGACCAAGTCTTAATAACCTTGCTAGCTTTGTTAGAATCATTTGAAATTCCAGCAACTTTTTTTAGCAAATGTGTATCTACGAAAGGTCCTTTCTTAAGCGATCGAGCCATAAAAAAACTCCCTAATTATTTTCTTCTCTTAACGATAAATTTATCTGTTCTTTTGTTCTTACGAGTCTTAAATCCACGAGTCTGGATACCCCATGGTGTACACGGATGTCTACCACCTGAAGTTCTTCCTTCCCCACCACCCATCGGGTGATCCACTGGGTTCATAACAACCCCGCGAACGGTTGGTCTAATACCAAGCTTTCTAGTAATACCGGCTTTACCGCGGTTTACTTTTTCGTGGTCTAGGTTTCCAACTTGGCCAATAGTTGCACGGCAGTTACTTTTCACTCTTCTTAATTCACCTGATGGCATTCTCAAAAGAGCTACTTCGCCTTCTTTTGCCATAACTTGAACATAAGATCCTGCTGAACGAGCAATTTGCCCACCAGCACCTGGACTTAACTCAACATTATGAACAAGAGTTCCTACTGGGATATCTGATAGAAGCTTTGAGTTTCCAACTTTAATATCGGCAGCAGCTGAAGAAATGATTACATCACCAACAACTAGTCCTAATGGAGCTAAGATAAAGTTAGTTGCACCATCAGCGTAAACCACTAATGCAATGTTGCATGTGCGGTTTGGATCGTAACAAATAGCCTTAACTGTTGCAGGAATTTCAACTTTATTTCTTTTGAAATCAATAATTCTGTATTTTTGTTTTACACCGCCACCTTGGTGACGAACTGTAATTCTTCCGTGGTTGTTACGCCCGGCTTGAATTTTTTTGATTTCTAGAAGTTGCTTTGGAATGCTCACACCTTTTGTAAGGTCCTTACTGTCCATTACCTGCTTCGTTCTTTGTGTCGGAGTAATTGGTCTAAATTTTTTAATTCCCATAAAATATCCTTAAAAATCCTTTAAAAACTAGATTCCTTTAAAAAACTCAATTTTTTGCCCCTGTGCTAGTTGCACAAGAGCCTTCTTGTAAGAAGACAGCTTCTTAGAAGATTTTGATGTTCTTTTTGTCTTCCCTGGAATAATTGCAGTTCTAATTGCCACAACTTTTACATCGTAAAAAGATTCAATTGCGTTTTTAATTTGGTTCTTATTTGCTTTAAGATTTACAACGAATCCATAACGATTGTGAGCGTCTGAATCAGCAGAAATTTTTTCAGTAATAAGAGGTTTTACTAATACATCATTTATTGCAGCCATGATTACACCAACTTTTTAGTTAGCTTTTCAAACGCTAACTTTTCAATAATTAAATTTTCGTATTTTACAGCTTCGTAAACACTCATGTTATCAACACCAAGTGCTTTTGCAGTTCTAAGGTTTTTTGCTGCTCTAATCACTAAACTTGCAGAGTCTGCAGTTACGAGTAAAGCGTTTGATAAATTCTTAGACTCTAGAAGGTTAAAAATTTCTTTTGTTTTTCCAGTTGAAGCAAATGAATCAACGATAGTTAACTTTCCAGCTAATTGTTTATCAACCAAAACAGACTTAAGAGCATTAAGAACAACTTTTTTGTTAACTTTTTGTTCAAACGATCTGTGTTTTGGTCCAAAAACAGTTCCCCCACCAGGCATTAAAGGTGAACGAGTTGACCCTTGACGAGCATTCCCTGTTCCTTTTTGCTTGAAGGGCTTCTTACCACCACCGCGTACTTCAGATTTACTTTTTGTATGAGCATTTCCTTGTCTTCTTGAGGCAAGTGTTGCTTTAACTACTTGGTGAACAACTGGTACGTTGATTAAATCAGGTGTGAATTCAAATTCAACCTTGATTTTTTCTTTATTTTCGAACTTATTGTTTAGTACATTTAATTCTGTCATTTTAGACCTCTATCCTATTGCTTCTTAATGGCCTTAGAAATTTTAATAAATCCTTCTTTTCCACCTGGAACTGACCCTTTTAAGAGTAAGTAACCTTTGGCAAGATTTACTTCAACAACTACCATATTTTGTACTGTCTTTTGATCAACACCCATATGTCCTGGCATTTTTTTGCCTCTAAATACACGTCCTGGAGTTGCTCTGTTACCAATAGAACCCACTCTTCTGTGAAAGTGTGAACCGTGAGATGCTGGACCCCCGCGGAAGTTATAACGCTTCATAACCCCTGCAAAGCCTTTACCCTTAGATTCCCCAGTAACGTCTACATATGTCCCTGGTCCAAAAGTTTCAAAATCAACTTCTTTTCCAAGACTTGCAGCTTCTACAGAGTCGGTCTTAACTTCTGAAAAATGTGTAACATTTTGAGAAACACCAGCTTTTACGAGGATTCCCTTGTTTGGCTTGTTTAAAAGTGCTTCACGTTTTTCACCGTATCCAACTTGATAAGCATTATAGCCATCTTTGTCAGTGGTTTTAACTTGTGTGATTAAGTTAGGGATAATCTTGATAACGGTTACTGGAATATGATTTCCATTCTCGTCAAAAACTCTAGTCATACCTGCTTTTACGCCAAAAACGGCATTCAAAGCGATCTTTGATTCAGACATCTTACCTCCACAGCATCACCCTACTCTAAGGGATGCGTACATGGTTATTATTATTTTTTATAGTTTCAAAAAGTTTAACTGTTTTACTAGTACTTTATCTCTACGTCAACCCCAGAAGATAGATCAAGCTTCATTAATTGATCAATAGTCTGTTGAGTTGGTTCAATAATATCAACCAAACGTTTATGAGTTCTCATTTCGAATTGCTCTCTTGATTTTTTATCAATGTGAGGTGAACGAAGAACTGTAAATTTGTTAATCTCTGTAGGTAGAGGAATTGGTCCCGCTACTCTAGCCCCTGTTTCTTTAGCTGTTTGAACGATTTCATTTACTGAAGTGTCCAAAAGCTTGTGATCGTATGCACGCAACTTAATTCTTAGTCTTGTAGCTTTCATAATATTCGTCGATCCTTATTTTTTGTTTTTGACTTTTTATTTTGTATGCGGCCCTTTGTCAAGGACCGCATACGCTTTTATTAAAATTAATCTAAGATTTCAGCAACAGTACCGGCACCAATCGTACGCCCACCTTCACGGATCGCGAAACGAAGTGATTTTTCCATAGCAATTTTAGAGATCAACTCTACTTTGAAAGTAGTGTTGTCACCTGGCATTACCATTTCTACGCCAGCGTTCAATTCAATTGAACCTGTTACGTCTGTCGTTCTAAAGTAGAACTGTGGACGGTAACCTTTGAAAATCGGAGTGTGACGGCCACCCTCTTCTTTTGTAAGGATGTAAACTTCACCTGTGAACTTAGCGTGAGGCTTAACTGATCCTGGCTTAATCAAACACTGACCGCGTTCGATATCTTCTCTCTTCGTTCCACGAAGAAGTAGACCAGCGTTATCTCCAGCTTGACCTTGGTCAAGAAGTTTACGGAACATTTCGATCCCTGTAACGATTGTTTTTTGTACATCACGGATACCAACGATTTCGATTTCTTCGTTGACCTTGATAACTCCACGCTCAATACGTCCAGTTACAACCGTTCCACGTCCTGAGATCGAGAAAACGTCTTCTACTGGCATAAGGAAAGGCTTATCAACATCACGTGCTGGTGTTGGGATATAAGCGTCTACTGCGTCCATAAGGGCGATGATTTTTTGCTCACCGATTTCTGGGTTTCTTCCTTCTACTGCTGCAAGAGCTGATCCTGCGATGAAAGGAATATCGTCACCTGGGAAGCTGTATGATGAAAGAAGTTCTCTCATTTCCATTTCAACAAGTTCTAAAAGCTCAGCGTCGTCTACCATGTCTACTTTATTCAAGAAAACTACTAGTGCCGGTACACCAACCTGACGAGCAAGAAGGATATGCTCTCTAGTTTGTGGCATAGGTCCGTCTGCTGCTGAACATACAAGAATACCACCGTCCATTTGAGCGGCTCCAGTAATCATGTTTTTTACATAGTCAGCGTGACCTGGACAGTCTACGTGAGCGTAGTGACGAGTTGCTGTTTCATATTCTACGTGTGCTGTATTGATTGTAATACCACGTGCTTTTTCTTCTGGTGCACTATCGATGTCCGCATAAGACTTCGCTGCTCCACCATGGATTTTAGCCATAGTCATTGTGATCGCTGCTGTTAATGTCGTCTTACCATGATCTACGTGACCAATAGTTCCGATGTTAACGTGCGGTTTATTACGGTCGAATTTTTCCTTAGCCATT
>Ga0208115_1000029_pt1 | contig 62007 bp, 58 predicted proteins | sample LakWasMeta4_LOW4_2_FD_183856 | JGI IMG/M metagenome (GOLD analysis project Ga0208115, IMG submission 183856) | Freshwater sediment methanotrophic microbial communities from Lake Washington under simulated oxygen tension - Sediment Metagenome... | ecosystem: Environmental > Aquatic > Freshwater >...
AACGCTCCGTCTAGCATAATAATAATAACCTTAGCTGTACTTATTGTACCGGCGAAACTCAACGCTCCGTCGATTAATCGGTTGGTTTGTTTGATCGTAGCACCGGCGAAACTCAACGCTCCGTCGATTAATCGGTTGGTTTGTTTGATCGTAGCACCGGCGAAACTCAATGCTCCGTCGAGCAATCGATTCGTTTGTTTGATCGTAGCACCAGCGAAACTCAATGCTCCGTCGAGCAATCGATTCGTTTGTTTGATCGTAGCACCGGCGAAACTCAATGCTCCGTCGATTAATCGATTCGTTTGTTTGATCGTAGCACCGGCGAAACTCAATGCTCCGTCGATTAATCGATTCGTTTGTTTGATCGTAGCACCGGCGAAACTCAACGCTCCGTCGATTAATCGGTTGGTTTGTTTGATCGTAGCACCGGCGAAACTCAACGCACCGGCGAGCAATCGGTTTGTTTGTTTGATCGTAGCACCGGCGAAACTCAACGCACCGGTAATTGCCACTGATGTCGATGCTGATGATCGTACAAATACTTTTTTACTAGGCTGTTTGAATAAGCTATAGGGATCGCTTGTTAATTTTTGTGCGGCACTTTTGGATAACTGTGATTTCCACATTCCAAAGAGTCCGACATGAATATTATCTGATTTATATGAGAAACTAGAAGCAAAACCATATCCTAATCTAAACCCTAAGGTTGCGTTATTTCGACTAGGGTTAGCTGAATTACTGGCGACTAGTATCCCATTTCGCCAAATCTCCATCCCCCTAGCCCCGCTAGTAAATAACCAAGTACTAGCTTTCGTAACATCAGTGAGCGTATAGGATAATCTCGAAGTGCCTTCGGTAAACCCTCCAAAGTCCCAATACACTTTTCCATCGCTATCTGGCAGATGTGCGCTACAGCGATCAGCAGCCGTGTTTGCAGTTGGATCGTTTAAACCAAACAATACACTAGCTCTAAGAGTAGTATCTATTTTTTTACAAACAACTAGGATAGAAATATTCTGTGTTGGGAGTAAAGTAGATGCGTTTGACGTTAGCTCTATGTATGATGTAGACGCATTTGAAAAATACTGACTCTTGCCTAACTCATATGCGGATTTAACAGTTCCAACCGGAGTATATTTTTTTGAATCTACGAAGTTTATAGATGCAAGGCCAGGTATATACACACATGCAGGTTTTTTAAACTCTTTACTGGTCTGAAGTTTCTGCCCAGGTTGCAGATTATTAATCAGACTTCCTGAGTTTCCTACCATGCTATTACGCCGCCTTCCGACTAAAAGGAGTTACTTTTAGAGTCCAGCCTGCGTTTATAGTTTGTCCAGTAGCATTATTCAAAATATAGTAGGAAGCCTCCCAAGGCACATCATAGGCAACTAATTCAGAATATTGTACAGTAGATGAACCTACGTTATTAACTAGGAACGATCCTATCCAGTAGGGTATAAATGTAGCTTCGGGTACATCTGTGTCGTTAGTAGAATCTATATTTAATGGTCTAGCTACTAGAGTAATTTCAGCGTTTTCTGTAGGCGGAGTAGTATACGCGAACGCTAATACAAACTTAGCATCAGGAAAACTCGCACCATCAGCAACTATACCATAACTTGCATCATCGGCAGCAGTTATGGCATTATTGGCTGTAGATGCACCATTAGCTTCCAATGTTTTTGGTGTTCCGACAACAATAATAGTTTCACCAGCCATGTTAGTTTCTCAATATGTCTGAAATATCGTTAGTAGTTATACTACCTTCAAACGTAAGCAAACCTGGACTTACGGTAGTACCTGTGCCAGTTGCCAAAGTTTTTTCGGCGTTAGTTACATTTCGTTTAGATAGAGTAAGTATTGCTGTTTGAACAGCTACTTTAGCAGCAGTTCCAGACCATACATCTACTATACCGGCTCTAATATTACTTTTTGATGGATTGAAAGAACCGAATTTAAGTATGAAGTCTGACCACTCATCACGCTTACCGGCTGTTAAGCCATCCACAAGTGTAAAATCAAACCCCGTATCAGCATATACATCTGTTGCAGTTACATTTGTTTTCCAAACAATAAATGTACTATTCGCATTAAACCAATCAGCAATGCAAACATCATTTCCTCCAGTAATACAACTAGATATAGAAGGTTCCGCTAATGCAGCAGTTTTAAGTGATGTTTTTTGTTCAGTAGTAAAAGCTGATACTGAACAACTAACAGTAAATAGTAAAATCAATAATAATTTATTCATGGTTTTATCTCTCTATAATAATTTGATATTTGTGTTTTACGTAACTAAAAATTTTATACTTCCATGTATCTATTGTACCGGCGAAACTCAACGCTCCATCGAGCAATCGGTTCGTTTGTTTAATCGTAGCACCGGCAAAACTCAACGCTCCATCTAGCAATCGGTTGGTTTGTTTGATCGTAGCACCGGCAAAACTCAATGCTCCATCAATTAATCGATTCGTTTGTTTAATGGTTGAGCCGGCAAAACTTAACGAACCTGATAATGAAACAAAAATTGCCCTAATACCATCAAATGAACCAACAAAACTTAACGCCCCGTCGAGCAATCGGTTGGTTTGTTTTATCGTTACACCAGCAAAACCCAACGCTCCATTGAGTAATCTGTTCGTTTGTTTGATTGTAGCACCGGCAAAACTTAATGCTCCGTTGAGCAATCGATTCGTTTGTTTGATCGTAGCACCGGCGAAACTTAACGCACCGGCTATATAAACATTACGACTACCATCAAAAGCACCTAATGTTCCAGAGCCTAATGTGTTCATTGCCTAATTTCAGTAATATGGATAAAACACTTACTTTTTCCATTGAATAACACTGATCCAGTCCCACTACCATTCGCATAAAAAATACCAGCATCACAACCGATTCGTAATTTATAAGTTCTTGCTGATGTGTTACCTGATATTTCTTCATGCTCCAATTTAGGTGGTGGCGCTGAATACGTTGATGCGCGAGAATATGTAACACTTAAAGCGTCTGCTGTAGAATCAACAAATAATGCAGCCACCGCAACATAGGAAGCTGAATTACCTATCCCGCTACTTCCACACTCTATGCGTATTATGCTATCTGCGAATTTTGGCGTATATGCTAATGTTATAACCTCCGTTCCTTCTGTATTTTGTGGAGTCGTGTTATCTATTGGCACTAATGTTGAGCATGTTACTAATGTTGATATGGATGTGTATGCAGTACCTACGATAATACCAGTCGTATCAGCACTTCCAGAAATTCCTACAATAGCCGCTGAAGTAAGCGAAATTGCTGACGGGGTCGTATTGTCAAATGTTCCTGCATCAATCGTGCGTATTGGCATAGTACGCGCAAGTGTCCAAGGCGTACCTGTTGTTAATGTGCCGTAACCTTCTTCACGATTATTCCCATCCTCAATCGCGTAATAAACTTTATCGCCGGTTGCAAAGTTATCTTGAAATCGACAATAGCCAGCAACCGCTCCACCAAGAGTAATAGTGCCGGTTCCCGGCGTACCGCTAACTGTTTCTTTAACCCAATCTGCTAATTTTGGCATTTTCGCACCAGATCATTAAACATATCTTTAATAATATCGCGTAAGGATTCGCCAAATTGGTAATAGATGTAATATTTCAGCAGATACTCATTCATAAATTTATACACTCGATACCAAAATAAATAAATTCACCACGATCTGTAGTGTACACGCTTTGTTTGCATCGTAACGGATGCTTGACGGTCGTTATCGTATCAACGCATCCAGACAACAACAAGATTAATGCGAGCGCATAGCCGCATAATTTCGTATTAATGTTTCACCACCAGCATCAATGCGAATGATTTTACCGTCAGTAACTTCGATCAGCATGGTTTTAGGTATTGGATCAGGCTTTTTACATTCAACGGTTTGCATCGGTTGTATATCCGGCACATTTATCGGTGTGTACGCGCAACCGCTACAAATTATTATCGTCGTCAAGAATATCTTGTACACTTTTTTTAACCTGATTCGGTATTTCATATTTGACATCACGATTCAACGTCGAGTCGAACATATAACCAGCCGTGTATGCTGCCACAATAGCCATTCCGGTCCCTGGCATGGATGCTGCAATGCTGATGCTGGACGCTAATATAGCCAATAGCGATTGCATCGAACTTACCCAATCGCCCATCATGTATTCTTTAAAACTGCTTGTCGTCCTGGATTGTTTATATCGCGTCAGCCAATGCCCAAATAAACCCAGGAATCCAAACAGTATAGTTAAACCGTAAATCATATAAATGTACTCCTGGTGCGATGCGGTCGTGATTGATACTTATCTGCGTGATGTTCGGCCAGTGGTCGTGTGCCGAATATCTTTTCAAACTCAATCAGATTTTCAGCAGCTTTTGTGGGATTCGTAACATCTTCATCAGGTGACTGGTACATTCGATGCAGTACCCAATAATTTAACGCTCTGTGCAGATTCTCGCGGATCTCAGGTGATGATTTATCGCCGGTCATCTTCTTACCCAAGCGATAAACTTCCAGTTTTAGCGTATATGCTGCGTCCGGTTCAGGTGTCACCTCAACAGTGTTACCATCGTGAATTAAATACGCAGGTGTATCTGGATCATAATCACGCCATCCTGGGCGTTCATAATCAAGTTCGGTTGTGGTCGTCAGTCTAAGTTTAGTGCGAATACTTGACTCGTCAAGTACGCTTGCGTAGACAATTCCATGAATACGTGGGCTAATTGCGTAAACACTTGTGCCGGCGATTATATCAATCGTGCAGATTGAACTGGATTTATCTTTGATTAAATCGGCGCGAATACACGCCTCATCTTGAGCTTCGTTCAAATAATCAAGATAGGCTTCTGGCGACAGTGCGTGTAACTGCGGCATGTCATCGGTAAACCGGGTTCTATAATTAGCTTCCAGCTCCGACACGTACATTAGACAGTTCCGAATTGATCAACCAGCGCGATAACTTCAGTTCTTAATGTTTGAATCGACTTCCGTTTGTCTAATTTCTGTCCGTAATCATTCGCGGCAATTGCGTTCAACGCCTCGTATGAGTCGAGATTATTAATTGAATCTCTTAAATCTTGGGTTTCGTCTGCTTCGTTTTTCAACGGTACTGGTTCAAAAATACCGGCTGTTAAAATATCACCTTCGGCAAACACATCAGGATGTTTCAGCATCTTCGCATAAACATCATCAGGCACCAGGCGCGATTCACCTTTCAAAAAAATCATTCGTGTACCGTACAGATTATCAATATGGGATTCTCTGTGACCTATGTATTTTATTGGTTTCATTAATCACCTATTCAAAAATAAAGCATAGTCCCATGTTAAAAACATGGGACCACACTATACACCCCCAACCACGGAAGTTCTTTTACGCTGGTGAACCTTTCCAAACACCGTCAACGATAATATCCAGAATACCAGCCGACGCATGTGCAGCGCCACCGATAGTCAAGATTAAATATGCGTCTTTTGGTAGTTTGACTGGAGCAGTAACAGCGGTTTTACGACTTATGCCGGTTGAATCAGTAGCCAATGCAGAAGCGAAATACGTCGCGCTTTGCGGTACGGTTGTACTATCAACACCATCAACATAAGCAAACCCGATGCTCGCGGTTGTACTCGCCGTAAATGCGTCGGAAATAATCGCAACAATATCATGCAACTCTAACCCGGCGGGCAATATCCCAATTCGGACAACATCGGCACTTTGTACCGCAGTTGCTAAATCCGAATCAAAAACACCCGCTGAACTGGTTGTGAAATTGTAAACCTGCTTCCAACCGTTACCATAAGGTGCGGTAATGCCAGTAGCGGATTGTTTAATTTTTTTCTTTGTAACAGTAGTCATTTCTTATACTCCTGCGATACGAACGGCGGTGTCGATTGCAATGACGCCATTATCAGTGTATTGCTCACCATCTGCACCAAAATCAACTTTAAATCTGATTTTAGACAAACCGTTGATCATGCCGATCAAAACTTCCAAACGGTTTCCGTGATCCAGTTCTTTTTCAGACCAGAAGAAAGGATTACCGGTTTTTGGATTTTTGCCCAACGCTGACGCCAATGCTTGACCGCCCAACAATAACGCACGATCCACCGCATAGGTTGTACCAAATGCAGCCGGTACTAAATCAGTAGTCGTTTCGGTCGTACTGGTCGTAGACGCGCACCAATGCAAAGAATTACCAGCGTAGAAACGAATCGGTTTTGGTTGTTTGATGATAAGAATACCATTCCAAAGCCCAGCCTCGCCCAAAAATAATGGGTTCGGTTTGCTGCCTTGTGACGATCTGGCGATAGCTTGTGATTGCAACTGCCTGAAATTAGTACCGGGCGATTGTACAAACGCGGTGTACTGTTCGCTTGATAACATCAAAACACGTAACGGCGCATCATACGCCATCACATCACCGTCAAAAATAACGGGTGACGGAGGCAACGGTACAGAATCAACAATCGTTCTGATTGCATCAACAACGTCGGTATTCATAACGTCAGTCGTAGCAATGGAAATTTCATTACCAGATGCAGCGATTCGTTCAACACCTGAACCAGTACTCATGTAATGACGGTTACGAGTTGGCGCACGAACCGTATTAACCATGATGTCAGCAAAATCAGCATCAGAGGCTAATGGCACCTTCCATTCAATATTATCGTGGAAACCACGCGCGCCTGCCAAATGTACCAGTTGCGCTTGATCAACAAACGCATCCATATATTTTTGACCTAGTGTTTTGCACAGTGAACGCATTTGCCAACGGGTACGTTGTTGCGTCATCACGCCACCAGCATCGATAGCTTTACGGGTTTGATTGATTCGTAGTTTGTCTTGCGAGAAACTTGGCGCTTCACCTAATCCTTCCGCATTCGCATCGCCCATAATAGGCTTGCCGTTTACATCGTTGATTAAATCAAACGTAACTTCGTCGCCTGGGCCTTTTTGTAGATCCTTACAAACGACAATCGGGTAATTTGTTGAGCTTTGAACACGCATGGTATTCTCGGCATCAGCTTGTGTTGGCATCGGGCCGGTTAAACGATTCAGAGTTGTATTGCGCTGAGTATTACTCGCAAACAAGCCCATTGAAATCAGCTTTACAGCCTGATCACTCCCATACGGGAGATTCATAGGGTTTGACATAATTTATCCTCTACGGGTTAATATCGTCATCACGACGAGTTGACCCGGTTGTTACACCGGATCTCAATTCTTCATTTTTGCCTCACGGCATAGGTTCCACAGGGAACCACATTTTTACGCCATCCGTGCGAATAATGCGTTACGTTGTGCCTCGTTCATGGTCAACATTGCCGTTTCCAGCTCTGTTGTGCTCATATTTAACATTCGCTCAACAACATCGCTTTCGGCGGTTACTGCGCCCGGTACATCTTGAAACGATACCGGCGTAGTTTGCCGAACACCTGCGGCCAGTTTTTCTTTTACCTGATCCAGCTTGCTAGGACCAGACGCTATAACCGGCGCCGGTGTATTCGATTGTTTGAATTGTGCTAACACCTCATTAACTTCGTGAGGATTCGCATTGTCCAACGCACTTTGTAAATCAATTACAACATTGGGATTTTTTGTATCAATGAGCTTGGGATGATTCAACGCCCAATCGTTGAAAACATCACTATTTAAAACGTCGATTATATCAGGGTGCGCCGTAAACATGAGCGCTTTAGCCTCGGCCTCGGCCTGATGTTGATACGATTGTTCCAGTGGAATAACCTTATCGTTTATTTCTTTTAGCCCCGCTTGAATACCGTCAGCAATCATCTTTTGGATTAACGGTTTCATATCTTCCGCAATATCAGGGAACATAAATTCATGTTCCTCGATTACTGCATCTTGCGCGGCAGTTCCCCCGGTTAAATCATCCGTTGCTTTCGCTTCTTGTAGCTGTCTGATCAATTCAGCTTGTTGTTCAGCTTGCGTTCTGTACTGCGCGGCTTCGGCTCTTGCTTCCTCAAGCGCACTGTACGGTATCGTATGCTGCCCACTTTTTCCAAGTATAACGGGTTCTTCATCTACAACAGCATCACTAGCATCGGGTGATTCGCTAGATTCATTTACACCCTGTAGGTCATCCGGCAATATGCCACCGTTTAAAACGGTGTCACGTTGTTCGTCTGACAATGCGTCGTATTCTATCGGGTTCTCAAAATAATAATTTGCGTCTCTTTCACTCATTGTTTTATCCAATTGTACGATTTCCGTAGAGGATTGCGTAACCCTGTAACACCGGGTAGGCGGTTAGGATAGATTAATTATATACCACAATTTAACTTAGTAGTCACCTAATTGTGTCCAAGTAACAGTAATTGTACCAGACCAAGCAATCGTAGCATCAGCATCCAGATCACCATCGGTAACAACGGCCGCGTTCAAGAACAAATCTTTAGCCGTACCTGTACCATCGAATTGAGCTGATGATGCCAATGCAGATGTTACCGCTGTACCGGCAACGTTTATGGTCGTACTGGACGCCCAGGCGGTACTTGGTAACAAGTCTGCCATAGTCGAATCCAGTGTAGTGCTTGACGCTGTGGCTGTACCCAACGATACCGCACCGGTTTTATTGCCATTCAACGTACCAAGAATTGCGCTGGTGGTTTTTTCCGCGAGTGACGCAGTTACGCCCTGAACTAATATGCGCCCTGCCGGGAAATCAAACAACTTGGTTCCGACATATTGACCGGTATTAGGTAGCGTTTGCGCAACATCAACCAAGGTAAATACGGTTTGATGATTAAAACCATCGACGCACGTATCAACTGCGGTTAATCCTGAGATAGCCACCAAACCGGAAGCAGACGCGCCGTTTTGCTGAACTACAGTAAATACATCAGTGTGATCCTGATAATACTGAATCAACTGGTCGTCAACTTGATCAGTCATCCCGGCTGTCCAATTGTCGTGTTTTGGTTTTTCTCCGACACGCTTTGGATACGTGGCGGTTTTAGATGCTCTTACTGTGTACATTGTCGTGCTCCTGGTTAATATTCAATAATGTGCGCAAACGTGCCGCTGGTATGACTATTCACGACGACGCGCGATTTTTGCAATGGAGCGGTGTACGAATGTTCGAGATTCGCCGTTTTACTGGAATCGGCGGTGAATGGGTATAGATTAGAATCCGCTATAGATCCTGAATGTGAATGTTGCAAATCGAAATTTATCGTACCACCAACAGCAACGGCAACGGTGACAGGGAATTTTAAAATATTAAACCACTGGCCTCGTGCGGCGGCGGTCCAGCCTATATCAAACGTATCAGCACCAATTGTAGCAGATGGTGTGACAGATGTGAGACTCTTGTAATACTTCGTTGACGTTACCGTTGCTGATGATCCAGGTGCCGTTAAGGTTTCGGTAACTGATTCACCATTAGCACCAACGCCAACCAACACCAATGTTTTTGCGCTGTGATCCGTAGCAGAATCATTACGTACCGTTATTTTATGTTCCAATCCGTCACCAGCCGTAGTTGCAGCAATGGTAAATGCTGCACCGGTCACGTTACTGGCATGTCCGGTAAGGCTGGCCGCTGCACACGTAAAACTGCTTATATACTCAATCATCGTTATTTCTCAAATGTCATTGTTAATGTATGAACATTATCATTATGCGTAACCATTGATATTGAATCGGTTATATCATTTGGATAATTGCTCATAATTCTCTCACATAATAGACGCATCACGTTTATTTTTCTATCGAATGTTATCTCATTGCGACCATCGCTACGTAAAAACTCGTCAACGTCCCCGGCATCCATAGTTGGACGCTTATTCGGCGTTAGATAAATACGTATCGTAAAATCACGATGGTTCATTGTTATCGTCCGGGCGCATGGTTTCTATACCGTGTAACGGTTCGCCGTTCATGTCCGGCATTGGTGCGGGTTCTGGTGCGTTTGGACTCGGTACATTCACCTGTTGAGGCACTGGTGGTAATTGCGGTGATGTATTCTGTTGTACCGGCAACGCTTGTTCATAATTCGGATCAATACCAACCGGAGCCGGGTTTTGCATACCGGCATTCTGTACCACAACGTCAGCAATGCTCGATACTGTAGCCGCATTAGGCGTACTCGCCATGGCTAACCCGGCCTGGAACGCGGCATACTGCGCTTCAGTCATCGTTTTTACTCCTTGAGCCGACAACAATTTTACTTGTGCTGTTGTCACTTCCTGTTTCAATTCCAACTCCTTAACCTTGCGCTCTTGTTCTATTTGTTCGGGTGACGGTTGCGCGTCGTGCTCCTTCATCGCTTTGACAATCTCAGCCTTGTTCGGCATGTCCATTAAATTGATAATATGGGGCATCATTATTCGCTGGTAATCAGGCGATGTAGATTTAAACGCTTCAGAGAATGCAGATAATTGTTGCTTGCGGAAACTCGATGTACTTGGTACGTCGTCCAGATCGACCTTAAGCATTACACGCGATACGTCGTTATTCACGTATTCGTTGCCCATTTCGTCATAGCACGATTCGTTGAGGGTAATGACTCGATCATCACGTAGTGCATTGCCCTCAATCGTGACTTTATGATCTTTTGTTTTCTTCAAATCACAGATAATTAATTCCATGAGTAACTCACCAACGTGAGACCGTGATTCTTTGAAATTATCATCGATATTAGCTAAACCCTGATTGCTCTGTTCAACTACTGCATCAAATTGTGAAGCAGTATTAACTCCATTCGATTGCCCCATAAATTCGGGACTGGTGCCACCTAATTCTTTGAGTGTAGCTTTTGAGTCAAGATACATTTGATATTGCTGTTGACTCAATTCAAAGTCACGGCTGATTTCAAATTTTGCCCCAGGCATTGCCATGTGTTCACGATTCAGCACGATGTCTGTATCTGGCCGAGCTACTTCGTTGCGCAACTGGTCGTTAGATCCTTTATAGGCACCGTCGGTGCGGATTACTCGCGTAGAGGATAGTCCCCATCGTATTTTAGACAACGACGCATTGATATTGTCCTGCATGTACATCATTGCGCGTATGCGACCATACGGTACACCGGTGCGATCTTCTCTATGTCCCCAAAACGGAACATACGGAAAATGACGCGATTGATTTTCAGGTTCTTCGTCGGCCACTTTTAATGGACCGGCGAACCAGGCACGGCGGACGCGAGATAAAATTGCTTCACTTGGCATAACACCAGATAAAACCGCGTCTTGATGTTGCGGGTCGTCGATATGAAACTCTGTTGTTAATCCGTCGGGTAGCGCGATCACCATCGAACGATACCAGCGGCGATACCAGACCTCATACAACATGACTTTACGTCGATACGTATTGCGCCACTCTTGTTCCTCGATGGTCCAACCGCGTAACTGGTCCTGGCCGAAATATAGCCCGGTAGACAAACCACCATCGTTACCCAACACATCGATACCATGACGCATTGCCATCATCGACTCTAATAATTCGGCTTTATCGGGAAACAACAGTTTCGCTATATCCTTATCTACCCATTTACGACGCCCAACAAATCGCGCATCTAATCCCATAGGTGACTTTAGATAACCATCCCAGTCCCAAAACATCTCGTTACGATGCACATGATTCACACGATATGGATAATTCATAGGATTCATGTCGCGCGTAACTTCGACCCAACCGATACCCACTGAATACTGCGATTCATACGCATCGCTACATGCACGGTCAGCGCGGGATCTGCGTTCGGCGGTGTTTAGCTTCCAGTTTATCGCGTCGGCGATCTCTTGGCCTTGATCATCTCCATCTGGGAGACAACGCCAATCGGTGCGACGCCGGGCTTCCGCGCCTAACGCCGATTCAATGGATAAACCAATCATGGGGGCAACCGCGGGAGGAATACCCAGTTCTTTCATTTTTTCGAGAAAACTAGAATCCAATTGATTACCGTCCTTGTACTCCATTTCCTTATCGGCTTGCGCTTTAAATGGTGGCTGGTCCTTGACTTCGAGCAACAGCGTCGAAAATTCACCCGTACTCATTTCATCCTGTTCAGACTCAATTTTACCCAGTTCAAAACCATTTGGATTATCAATTTCCGGCGCATTCTTATCATACGAAATCATTTACATTCTCCAATCGGACGCACCGCGTGGCGTATCGATATATGTGTTTTGTTTCGGCCATTGTAACGCTAGCGTTATTTTCTTGTCACTAATTCCCATTTGCCGACCTTCGACTTCGGTGATACGCGCCAATGCATCTAGCATATCATCATGCAATGGAACTGGGAACGGTATAAATTCCTGCTCGATAAAATCATGCACTAAATCGCGCGTTCTACCCTCATAATCTGTAACATTATGCGACATGGGCAGGTATAACTGTGCATTTTCACATATCGGCACCAGTCGCTTGATACGATCCTCTTTCGATGTCGGACCAGCGACTTCGATTATATCGAAGTGATACTGCTCACGGTCCATAACCGTTTGAATATAGGCCTCATCTGACTGCATACCATATTGCTCATACCGCACTTCGACGGGTTTGTATTTACGATGTAACGATATAAGCCTGGCTATACGTTCGGTAAGATTGAGTCGGTCACGCACTTCTGGCACAGCATAATAATTACCATCAGAGCCAAGTCCAACAGCCCAGATAGAAGTATAGTCGCTACCTTTGCGCTTACTATTAGCTGCATCGACCAGTAAATACCAGTTGTTGCGTTCAATATCCAGCGTTCGGTAGTGGCGTAACCATTCTCTCTTGAAGCCTTGCAACGCATCGGCTATGGGATTTTGCAACATTTGACACGAAAAAACATAAACACCAAAATCACGACGCTTCTTGATCAACTGCTCATCAGTCAGAAACACTGGTTGTCCGGTAGATGAACCGTCATCAGTAGCAGCATGAATCCGCGGTTCTGCGACACCTGTATCCATGATTGTTTTATATGTATCAGCGAAATGGTAGCGTGTACCAATGAACCGGCGACGACCACCATGGGCACCCAGATTAAACGATAACCGTAGAGCATCGGTCGTTTTTTCGATCATTTCAGGCGTAGATACAGATCCTAATGTAACGATGTCGTCATAAATCAGTAGCGAAAAATGCTTGCCTGTCGGCTGTCCGTCTACGACTCCATATGCTTCAACAGTTTGAGCATTGGGATTCGTGGTGCGTTTGACACATATACCATCGTCCTCGCTCCATTTGAGTGCTTCTTTTTTGGGATTTTTGTACAGAATATCGGGGAATGTGTCTTGCAACCGGGTATTTAACTCAAATTCTGTTTTGATCTGGCGTAAAAAACCTTTAGCGATGGGTCGAATGTGGCTGAATATGCCAATAGTGATCTCAGGATCAATCAGAATATCTTGAATCGTTTTAGCGAATGTGATAATTGTACTATTATGCGTGGGTATCATCGATTTACCGACGCAATACATATCATTTTCGACCTGTATGCAACGTGTCGGCACACTAGCCACATAGTTAATGCGCGTTACAGTTATTTCATCGTCTATCCGCAAGTGTAACAACCTGGCGTAAAACATGCTTTTTGTAGTGCAAATAGATCCATCGCGTAATCGCCACAAATGCCCGGCACCAGCGATTATATATTCACCCGTATTAAACGTGAGCCTGTAACATTCTGAGTCGTGATATCGTGGTGTAACTGCTAATACTGATACTACATCGCCATCTGGATTAAATACTGTATCGCCAACTAGCAATTCACCATGAGTAATCCAGCCTCGATTGCCAGAAAGAACCGGCGTAGTATCTGCTAAATCTTTATAATGTTCACGCGCCCAGAGATCCAGCCGGTCGTCTGGTTCGGCTTGCGCCTCGCGGCAACGTTCAAATAGCCACTGATTGTCCACGTCAGGACGATTAAGCATGTAACACAGCAGAAAAAACAAATCACCTCGGCACAATTTACGTATTGCTTCGATACGCATTTCTTCGGGGCACAGAGATAATTCAAATAGAATATCAGGGTAATCGTTTCGAGCTGGTAATAGATTATCAGGAATCACGCCTATTCCTCATTTGCCTACGCGCATAATTTGAGTTTCGTACCAGCAAAAATAGCATATACGCATTAACCAACGGTAATATTTTGAAAAATAACTCAACCAGATTCATGTTTGGATCGCAATCGCTCCAACATCGCATTTACAAAATCGCCACCAGGTTCAATAGCAGCGGGTTTAGCTGGTGCGTCACCATCAGCATTGTCGGACATACCATAAACTAAGCGCTGCAATCCAATTACTGTTTTCTGCGATTCAATCAATTTTTTGAAACAATCTATTTTTACAGGTAATGGCGATTCATCTGGTAGGTTGACCAACTGTTTATGCAGCTCATCATATAGGTCCTGACTACGGTTTATCGACTCACGTTGCCGCATCGTTATATCTGCGTATGTTTGAGCGCAGGCCGCTATTATCTGGGCTTCAGTGGCTCTAGCTGCGGTAGAATGTGCTTCGTTGCGTACAATGTGACGTACTATAATATCCGCGCTCTTATCGCGTATGCGACCCGATAAATCCCGAACCCAACCAGCGCGCTTGACTTTATCTCGAATCGCTTTTTCTGTGCAACCGAACTCTTTTGCTAATTGTCTCAATGACTTACAACTGGTTCTATAACCAATTTCAATCAATTCCCAATCATATCTTTCGTGCGCCATAAATTTATATTGACATTATCTATATATTGTGATTTAATATCATCGTAGTTTAATTTTACACCAACCAACCAAAAAAGTGAGAATTATTATGGAAACTTTAAAAAGATCAACATACGGCGAAATTTTAAACCCTCCTGAATTTGTAAAAAAATTGCTCATGGATGCAGAAAAAGCTGGATGCTGGGAAACAGGAATCGCATCAGACAAAAAACATCGTGGTACTGCAATAAATACGGCCGTTTATGGCTATGATGAGTCACAAGAATTGGCCGTTGTTCAGGTTCGTGAAGCTCAATTTCGACCAGGGCGGTTTACTAAGGTTAGAAAGGATTATTACCTGATTGGTAGAGTTGAGAACGGCTCAATATTTGCACACGCTATAGATTCGCCCATTCGATCAAAATTAGCTCTTTCTGATGCTCAATATTGTATTGATTACTCTCTATCTAAAATATGGGCATGTAAAATTGATGATTTAAAAGACATCATCAGACAGGGGGATGTGGCATTAATACCCATCGTGCATCTGCCAAAATCGGCAATATCGCTAAACGGCGAGGCGGAATTAATTAGAGATACTCACAAATTGACCGGCGAGATTTGGCGTGACGCTGACGGTACATTATTTTGCAAACGTGGTGCAAAAATAGTTCATACCAAGCATGAGCACAAAACCATTCGTGCTAAATCTGGATACTACAGAGTCCAACCGGGCTACCGCGCCGAGGTTTGGGGATTTTCAGCACCAACCGCTGATTAATTTTAATCTGGAGAAACGCAATGACAATACGAAACTTCACTAATGAACAAACATTTACAACCGCAACAATCGTAGATAATTCGGATCTAGGTCACGATTTCATAGTACGAATCTATCTAAACGAATGTTGGGATAGAGAGAACCATCTATTTAAAACACTTATAGATGCCGAATTATTTGCAATAGAGAGGATTGGGTAATGATAAATATATATAAACTTGCCGAGTTTTTGGCTTTTTTATTCGTAGCCGCTGTAATAGTAAGCTCGTTACTTTGGGTGCAGATATGAAACCGGAGGAGGTCGGGACATGGCGTTTTTGCCCGGCGTGTGGACGACCCATTAAAGCGGCGGAATTTGATTCAGAAGATCCTAACTCTGAAGCATTTGACTTTGAAAGTCCCGTCTGCTCCTGTTGTGACAGGGCATGGATCGCTTGTCCATGTACACCGGCGGTAGATGGTGATTGTAAATCAATTGAGAAATAAATATGAAATCAGAAAATAAAAAGATGGTAGCAATGTATCTTCCACCATGGATTATTGAAAAGCTAAAAGAAAACGCCAAAAACGGCGTTTCTCAGGCGGCACAGGTCGAGGCGGCACTAATCCACACATACGGCTGGAAACGTCCGTAAATCAAAAAAAAGGGGCAATTATGCCCCTTTTTCGCATGTTTATGTATGTTTATTCGACTGGTGGTGCATCAGGCACAATAGCGTCCAATTCATCAACTGCGGTTTGCACAGCTTGAACGGACGCTGCTTGTTCATCACTCAACGGCGCGTCTGCTAATTGTGCAGTTAAATCTTCAATCGCCGCTTGTAAAACATCGATCTTTATAACTAGTTCAGTATCGATTTTAGACAGTTGACCGACTAACGACGTATTGATTGCGAGTAAATCTGATAATTTCATGAGTATTTTCTCCAAATATTTGATGATTAGGTATTTCACATGGCCTCCTAAACGGAATTACAATAATATCACATCGTCACTGACTATCAACCATGATTTTCCATTTTCAGATTCCAGCACTCGATCTACGCTAGCTTTAGGTCTGCCGCGCTGATATTGCAATATCGATTTTAAATTAGCCAGCGAACAACTTTTTTTGCTACTGGTAGAGAGCAGTTGCAACGCTTCTTTTTTCGTTAAGTCGTCTATTCCGGCAATTTTATCCAGTTTTACACGCTGTCTGGATTCTTCTTTTTTCAATTTTTCCTGTAATCGGAATTCTCTTTTTTCAATACGTTCCGTTTTTTCATCAGCTTTAAATTCTGATAGTAGCGATATGGTGGCGGTTAATTCACTTTTAAAATTTGCCATTTTAGATTTATGATTCTGTAACGCAATACTAGCATGGGTAAAATTAGTAACAAGCCGCGCTTGTTCATTATTCCCCTCTGTTAGTATTGCTCTAAGTTCATTAAATCGGTTTGTTAGTTCATATCGGTTCATTGTATTCTCCAAAAATTCGATACTATCACAAATTCAATTTTTTATAACGCAAATTACAATACATAATACACAAATAGAGTTGATACACAGTCTACAACCCTTTATTTTACTGGTTTGTGTATCAAGTGATGCATCTTCTCATGTTTTCTATACGGGGGTAATATTACACGTATACGTATTATTACGCGTATACGCCCACCCCATATACGTATACGTGCGTTATTATTATTATTATTATTATACTATATATAAATAGATGATACACATAATACACAATAGGCTACAACCAGCGTAATTGCTGGATTCAAGTGTGTATGTACTGTCTATGTATCGTGTATCGTCTATTATAATTTGACAATATTTAATAAATATGATTCAATGTTACTCGATTTTAATAACTAGAGGTGTTTAAATTATGATTACTAAACGAGACTGGCCCACTTGCCCGCGTGGTGATTGGATGCTTATTTATTACGCTAAAACGCATCCAGAAAACAAGAGGGAGTTATCGCTGGCTAAAGGACTGTGCGCTAACACAGTCCGACATTTACTGACTGATCCACGTAGCCTGGCTGCTATAGATAACGCAATTGCGTATGGTCGAGGTGAGACCGAGTATGTTAATGAGACTGATGATATTAGTATCAGCTATCCCCCGCTTGCGTATGCTGTTATTAATAGTGGTGCGGCTATTACTATTATGATTGTTACTATTGCCGCGTATGTTATGGCGGCACCGGCGGTTTATGTTATGGCGGCTTCTTATGTTATGGCGGCTTTTTATATCGTTTATGCGACTATGGCTGTAATAAAAAAAAATCGACTCGATACCGCGAATATTTGCCGCGAGGTTTTGAAATTATGAAAGCAAAGAACAAATTAAAACGGTTAAACGCGTGTTCTGCCGCTATCGAATGGGTAGGTGAACGAACCATTGAAGAAGCCTGGGAACAATGCGAACGTGGTGATTGGATGCTCTTGTATTACGCCAAAACGCATCCAGAAAACAAGAGGGAGTTATCGCTGGCTAAAGGACTGTGCGCTAACACAGTCCGACATTTAATGATTGATTCACGTAGTCTGGCTGCGGTGGATTACGCAATAATGTACGGGCGTGGTGAAGTTGAATACGATCCGTTATATGCCGCTTACGCCGCTGACGCCGCTTACGCCGCCGCCGCCGCTTACGCCGCCGCCGCCGCTTACGCCGCCGCTTACGCCGCCGACGCCGCTGACGCCGCCGCTGACGCCGCCACTTACGCCGCCGCTTACGCCGCTTACGCCGCCGCTGACGCCGCCGCTGACGCCGCTTACGGCGCCGCTTACGCCGCTGACGCCGCTTACGCCGACGCCGCTGACGCCGCTTACGCCGCTTACGCCAAAACAAAAAATAGACTCGATACCGCGAATATTTGCCGCGAGGTTTTGAAATTATGAAAAACAAAATTGTTCAAGTTGGGCTTGCGCCTGATGTTTATGCCTTGTTGCAACACAATGCTGACTTGCAACAGATTAGCGTGTCAAATTACGCGAGAATCATCTTGTCACAGACGTTAAAAACTGAATCCAGGGTAACACAAGGGTTCGGTCGAATAAGCCCACCAGCACAGGAGGACTCTCGATTATGAAAGAATTTACTAAACGAGACTGGCCCACTTGCCCGCGTGGTGATTGGATGCTTATTTATTACGCTAAAACGCATCCAGAAAACAAGAGGGAGTTATCGCTGGCTAAAGGACTGTGCGCTAACACAGTCCGACATTTACTGACTGATCCACGTAGCCTGGCTGCTATAGATAACGCAATTGCGTATGGTCGAGGTGAGACCGAGCATGTTGATGAGACTGCTGATATTAGTATCGGCTATCCCGCGCTTGCGAATGTTATTATCGTTACTGGTGCGGCTATTACTATTACGACCGTTACTATTGCCGCGTATGTTATGGCGGCCTCGTATATTATGGCGGCATCGTATATCGTTTATGCGACTAGAGCTGTGATAAAAAAAAATCGACTCGAAACCGCCAATATTTGCCGCGAGGTGTTGAAATTATGAAAGCAAAAGGTTTTACGCACGACAACGTGAATAATAAAAGCGTCGATGCGTTAAAACGAATGCAAAACAGGGGTCATTTGGTATTTTTATAATATCGCCGCCCCTCCTGTCCATAAACCTGCGTTCTACGTTTTTTTTTACGTTCCTCAATGCGCCGGATATCCTCCGGCGTAAAATCACTCGGTTTTAGTGTTTTCATTCAGTATCTCCAGCCTACGCTGTAATGTGCGCCTGGGTCGTTATTCATTTTCCATATACCTCAAATCTAATTTTATCGTTATTACATTGTTCAGTATGCCTGAGTGTAAAATCATTACTAATGATCGGAAAAAATCTTACTACGGTTGATAATCCCGGACAATACTCATTATCAATACGAGTTAGCAAAATCATGTCAGCGTAGTACATGGCTTCACGATAAATGCTTTCCCCTCCGACGATGTAGACGTCACGATAAAAACTCTTAGCACATACCATTAACGCTTCCTCGTGACTATTGACGAATAATACACCGTCACGATTACGACCAAATCTTTCATTACTGGCTATTACAACGTTTAATCGATTCGGCAATGGTTTACGCCCCAATGAATCAAACGTGCCACGTCCCATGATGACCGCATGTCCGTCTGTAATTTCTTTGAATCGTTTTAAATCTTCTGGTATGTGCCACGGTATTTTACCGTCCATACCTATTAAATTATTTTTATCACATGCTGCTATAATTGATATTCTCATGTTAAACCGCCATAAATGCTTTAATAAATTGCGCTGCGACCTGTGGGACTATTGCATTACCGTACCCTTTCAAACGCATCACACGGGCTTCTTGCGTGTTGTCTGGATCGCTGCTATGCACCACTCCATGGGGAACCCCATCAACCAGCGGCTTAATGCCGGGTTTAATTGGCCTGTACTTGTTGTCTCGGCAATAGAGCCAGTCTGGATTAATCCAAGTTTGCACCCCGGATGATTCGACGTTAAGGCTATCGCTTGGGTTTGTAGGTGAGTCGATTTCTCCATCGGACGGCCTGATGTTCTTGGTGTTGCCCATCCTGCCAATGTCGTCAACTGAGCCGTTATGTCCAGCCTGTCCGTAGATAGCTTCCCGTTCCGAATGCGACCTCCCGAGTAACCACCCTTGTGATCCGTTGCCGATGTTGTCGGCCACCCAGTACAATCGTTGTCTGATGTGCGGGGCACCCGCGCTGTGTGCTCCCAATACTGTAATCCCGAAGGTGTAGCCTTCTTCTTCCATTGCTGACTGTAAATCATCGGTCCAACTTGACTGGTTTGATGCTTCAAATTCTCGGCTAATTTGTCCGATAGCGTTTGAGATTTCTGTCTGCGCTGATTCATTATCCCAGTTGATACTTCCAGTATCTTCTGTTCCCCCCACGTATTCATCATTACATTCAAGGCATAAATAACTACTCTCGTATTCGTTTTTAGATAACCAATCGTGTTGTCTATCCTGTCCAATGATGGTGCGTTCCAAGCCCTCGGCGTTTCCAAATCGAAAGGTATCGCTGTTACTTCGCATAATCCTTTGTTTATTATCTCTTGAACCCAATCCCCCGTTATATCCGATTCCATCCCGCGCTCTTTCGCCCGATTGATTGCCACATTCGCTAATGCTTTCCCCCTGTTTTTCAGCCGCCATGCCTTGTATTCTTCCGACGATATTTCTTTCCTGGCCTGTTTCTTTTCCCGATAAGACTTGTTGCAAGGATTGCATATTTTCGCCACATTCCCTTTCCCATAGCGAGAGTATTCTGAGATAGGCTTGTCTATTTTGCAGCGATTGCAAATTTTCGATTTCAGTTCGTAACTTTGGCTGTCTAATTGCGGCGCCGACTTGCTCACCGAAGATAACGGGGAAATTGCACTGCTTAACAATCTCGATAAAGTGCGGCAACAAGTGTCGTTCGTCGTCTTTTCCCTTCCCGGCTCCGGCAACACTGAAAGGCTGACAGGGAAGGCTTGCTGTACAGACTGGTCTTGAATCATCCCACCCGGCGAGTCTGAGAGCGTAAGACCATCCCCCGATTCCCGCAAAGAAGTGATGTTGTCTAAATCCGGCGAGTTCTTCTGGTCTAACATCAGTAATTGATCGTTCATCTACATACCCATTTGCTATTATTTTCATTTTTATTAATTCCCTAAGCCAAGCCGCCGCTTTGGGGTCAAATTCGTTATAATAAGCCCACATAAAATCTCCTTAAAATATCGGTTGTAACGCTAACATAAAACCCTTCTTTTTCGCTGTGCGTTTTTCTTGAATACCTAATCGACGCAAAACTTTAGCCACAGCATTAACGTCCATTTTCGTTGTGTGACCCCATCCACATTCAGTCAATATATCCGTGCATGTATAGAGTTTGCCGTGATCGAGTATCGTATCCAAATCAAATTTTGAACGCATGGCATCCTCGATATGATCAATTTGTGAGTGTTTTAAATGGTGATGATTTATCATTTCGTCCATTTCAGCATCCGGCCACCACTGATCACCCGCTAAATACAAACCCCATATTTCCGCCCATAATTGTTGCATATCGACAGAATGAAACGGATTTGTACCTATTATTTGCAACGGAAAAAATCGCCGGTTCCCGGTATCATCCACCAAAAATCGTGACTCGTTGACACTAGCGAAAAACGATGTCCGGCGCCGAAACTTGCACGGTAAACGGTCGTAGGGCAAGCGGATCTCATCGACACAGGAGGACAGAAAACCTTTTAACCGGGCAATATCTGATTTTTTAAATGTACCGTCCAGTTCGCCCAATTCGCATATCCAGGCTGATACTGCCGCTTTACGTGAATCTTTATTCTCGGTGTCCAGCGTGATGTTATCTATCACATATTCATTGTATTCTGGCGGCACCAGTGAACGAATCCAGGTCGTTTTCATCCGACCCTGACCGGATTGAAAAATCAGCACCGCTTCAAATTTTGGGACTTTGTGTACTATCGGTGATGATTCCCCCGCATCCATGGCTGCTACGCATTGCACCAGCCACATACGTAACAATCGATTGCGGTATTCGACGTTATTAATATCGACCAGCACGGTATTATAAAAATCGTTTAATCGGCTCACATTGTCCCATGGTTTACCAGTAATAAAATCCTTGATGGGATTTACAACCTTGTTCATTAACAACGCGGTTATGCGTTCGGCTGTTTCTATCGGCACCTCATTAATTGCCAGCAACGATTTAATTTCTTGTAATTTTCCGTTGTCGCTGATGTCATTGATTACATTTTGATTAGCCGGGAAATCGATGCAATGTTTTTTCAACAGTTCATCGTAATAATACGTAATGCCATAATGTTTCAGTATACATGTCAGATTTAATGTCGATGCTTGCGCTTTGCCTCGCTTACTTCGATCAGGAATATCTGTTTCAGACAGCCGCATATTAAACGGCATATATTCGCCTTCCACGGTGCCGAATATTTCAGCCGGGTTTACCTGTAGACCTTTCTTTGGATTAATCCAGCCGTTACGCTGTGCTTTGGCGAATACCGCGCGGTGATCAGTACGGTCCCCGGTAAATGTATTCCAACGCCACATATCGTCTGGGTTATATTTATCGGATTTTTTGGACCATGCGTCCCATAATGCAAAACCGGCATCGCCCAGGCAGGCTAGATCCTGCCCAACACTGATCCAGGTTACTCGGTCGTCTGCTGAGATATGGCACAACGCTGATTCCAGTTCACTAAGTGTCTCGTCTGTAACCTCCGAGACAAGCATGTTTTGCTGTTTTGAGTGTTGCGACAGCTCCGGGTACATTGGTGTCAGGTTAGGGACTAGATCAACGTAATTACCTAGCGAATGCTGACATTCGTAGATTACACCACGGACCGAACCGAAATAATACGTTTGCGATAACGTAAATGATTCATGTGCTAATATGCCACCAAACGCGCCATTTAAACGCGCCATTAACTCTCTCCGTTGAGATGGTACGGTTTCCGCTGACAATGGAGCCAGGACGCGCCAACGTGGTTTTTCGGTCGTGTGACTTGGCGATGTGTAAACCAACGCATAGATACCGGCCAGATTGAGACATTGCACCGCAGTATCAACGGATACCTCGCCGCCATCGTAATCCCCTTCAAGCCCAGATATAGACAGCACGTTTGCGTCGTGACGGTATGACCAAGCTTCGGTAATCTGATTACCGAATGTAGCTAGTTTAATTAACGGTAATTCAGATTTTTCGTTGAATACCGCAGGATTAGCACAGTGCTGGTATAGCTGCTCCCAGGTTACATCATATTTTTCTAATGTATTCGCTTTGACAGTTGGGAAGATGGTTACTTGCATATCTGGTTCACCCGGTCGTTTATTAGAGTTATGTAATCGGGATTTAATTCGCACAGAATCGAAAATCTGTTATGTTTGGCGGCAACGCCGCCCACTGTACCGCTGCCTCCGAATGGATCAATAACGGTTCCGAATACCGGACATCCTGCAAGTATGCAAGGCTCGATTAAATCAGGTGGGAAGGTGGCGAAATGTGCACCCTTGTAAGGTTTTGTGGTTACTGTCCATACGGATCGTTTGTTTCGTGTTTCAGCGGGTTCGGGTAAATCCGCTTCACTTAAGCCGGTAGTTGAATTTTTTAAGTTTTCTTTCGTTCTAAAGTTATTTTCTTTGGAATTGTAACCTAACTCTCTATTACGATTTACCCCATTAGGTCTACGTTTTACCGCTTTCATATTACCGTTAGTTTTTCCAGGTACACGGCTACTACCCGTTTGATTCTCAATATTTTGAGACAATCGCGCAATACTTGCGTCTGCCAATGGTTCACCTATCGCATCCGAATCAAAATAATACTTAGGCTTCTTGCTTAACAGGAAAATATATTCGTGCGCCTTGGTGCAGCGGTCTTTAACGCTCTCTGGCATCGGGTTTGGTTTGTGCCAAATAATATCTTGTCTCAAATACCATCCGTCGGCACGTAACGCAAAGGCAAGTATCCACGGAATACCTATCAGGTCTTTGTTTTTTACGGTTGGTATGGTACACTGTGGCTTAACATAGGAGTGATTAAACCATGAAGAGACAAGTAAACAATACCCGTAAGTGCATCGAGTGCAGTTTAGAAGTTCCTCGCAAAGTAATGCGGTGTCCTGATTGCAATAAAAAGTTTCTGCAACTGCGCCCAACATACTCTCGTACCGAAGAGCATAAGAGAAAAATGAGCGAAGTGACGAAAGGAAAGCCAAAACAGCATCGCTCGGCTTCTGAAAACCCTGAAGTGGCGGTAAAGATTCAGAATTGGTGGACAGAAGAACGCCGTGAAGCTGCTCGACAACGTGGATTGCGTTTTGCACTTGATCCAGAATGGCGGTTAAAGATAGCCCTTTCTGTTTCTGGGGCAAGCAATCCTCGGTGGGAAGATGGTCGATCAGGAAAAGCATATTCTCCTGGATTTGCCGACAAAGTTCGTGAGCTTGTTCGAGAACGCGACGGGAATCAGTGCACCCAATGCGGTTCCACAAAACACCTTTGCGTACATCATAAAGACTTTGAGAAAGTGATCCATGACCTTGACAATCTTGTTCTCCTTTGTCGTAAGTGTCATACGATTGAACACGTCGAGCACTCGAAGAGTAAGAGTCTGAAATATTCAACCACAACGTCCCATCATCCCGCAGTATTCGCTTAACCTCTGCAAATACCTTAACCATGTTGGCGATATACAACTCTGGTGTTTCCTCAAGTCCAATTTGATCATCATGTCCATAATCACGCAGTCCATAATACGGCGGCGATGTAACACAGCAATTAATACTTTTGTCTTGAATTTGCCGCATTGATTCTAGGCAATCTCCCGCTAATACTTTGACAAAATTATTCATATCACTTCACCGACATGAGCTTTTCAAGTGCTTTTTTCCTCAATTCGTCGCTTATTTTTTCGGCCCTGGGATCTTTGGCAACCAACCCTTGTGCTATTATTTCCAGATCACCTAACCGTAACGCTTCGCCCATTATCGCCCGACGTAAATTACTCACAGTACCAAAATACTTGGTTATCAACGTAGCACTGACGCCACTGTGATCACTAATCTGTTTGCGGGTAATGTTTCGGTATCCGTGTTCCCTTGATACAATTAACGCATGTCCGAGTAGCTGGCGCTTACGGTCCACCGGATTCATTCTTTGCTGTTCGTTCATTTAAAATTCCCCTGTTGTGAATGCTGCATAACCGCCAAGCGACGTAACAACATCGCTCCATTTTTTTTGCGCTTGAGTGTGTTTATCGTTTTCTGAATATTTCCAGCCGGCGCATTTAACTTCCAAGCTGACAAACTGGCCGATTACCATGCCCGAATGAAATGGTGTTATTGTTATCGGGCGTATACCGATTAAATCGTGTGATTTAATTTTCTGATTCATGGCGGCTGAATCATTAGCTAAACCGAACCTGACGAAATTGCCATTTTCCATCATGCCAGCACCGCGGTTATTACGCCATAAACGCCACCCACGTTTAGATGCTTCCAGCCTGATCTCCGTTTGAATACCCGACTCGCCGGTTTCGGCGCTACCGGAAATAATATCGCACTCGGCAATTAATAACCGGCGTAACTCGACCACCGCATCAGCGGAAATTCTGTATTTATGCGCCCATTGACTGATTAACATTTAGGCACCCGCTTGTTTTTGAACACATCTGATTTTTTAATAGTTTCCATAAAATCAGATAGTCGTTTATTTTTAAACTCGTCGGGTTCGGGTATAGTGCGTATTTTAAAAACGGTTGTTAATTCAGGCAATTTGAAAACATGATGGCCGTTTTCTACCGAGTAGTCTCCAGGTTGATTGCCCATCGCCAAGTGTATCTGGTTTGTCAGATATTTAAGCTGTTCTTTTTTGTTCATAAATTTATATCTCGCAAAATGTGCAACCTGACGTTGCGTTTCGTTCTTGTCCTGATTTTGATGTCCAAACGGACTTGCCAATTTGATTTTCTAATCGTAAAACAATTTCATATCGTTCAGCACCTACGGCATCTTGTTTGAAATCACGTTCTTTGTTTGCATCACCTGACGCCAGGCATGGGAAACAACCGACTCGATCTGAACCTTGTGAATATAGTGGATTGTATCGTCCGTTTAATTTTTCCAATACTTCTTCAGTTGTCCATTCAACAATCGGAAGTCTAAACATAACTCCACGTTTTTCTAAATATTTAGGAAACTCCGATTTCATAAAATCATGGGGTGCGATTAATTCTTCATTCAACCGCCCATAATATCGAGTTGCTCTTGCACTCGATTCTCCTGTTCTGACTCCAATCCAAACCTCAAAACCATGGCCTAGAATTAATGACAGATCAGCATAATAACGTTTAGCGGGTCTGATTTTTAAATCTCGTGTGCAAAATCGACTCCGCATGAGCGGAAATCGTTTGCGCTTCAAAACTTCTTCTTCAACCGATGACACGTTGGTGGTGACTATCGGCACGTTATAATGTTGTCGCATCCATTCGATGTGTTGGTATGTTAATGGATGTTCCCAACCTGTATCGTTAAATAAACAATGGACATCGCGATCTGTTTCTAAGGCAAGTTCCAAACAGCATTGCGAATCTTTACCGCCCGATAATGGTACTATTATCATTTATAATCCTTGCTATTAATTCATCTGCTTCTTTACGGGGTAACGCTTGCGCCGATAGCACATCTACGCCAAACGTTAGGTAAAATTGCCGCTGTGCTCGTGGTATGTCAGTCATCCCTGCCGCCCAGGTAGCTATTGCATCGCGTAGTTTATCCAGTGACGCAAGATGTTCTCTGTGCCGTTTGTCAATCGAGTTTACGATAACTTGTGTTGCGCCCCAGGGATACGTGGGTTCACCCCTAGTTTTATCGATATTGCCTTGCAGTTTGGCAATAAATTCGGGTGTCAGTAATTGCAGGTCCCCGTCTACATATTCAGGTGCTATACGACTAACAGGTGTTGCTGTATGACCGCAAAACGGACACGTCATACCCTGAATACGCTCATAAACAGCGGTACATTCCGGGCAGGTTTTTACCTGAATTATGTCAGTGGGTGCAGAACGTCCCGATTTTTCGCGGGAGTCCAGCGTCCATTTAATTATTTTATCCGGTAAACCATGTCGCAACAGAATATTATTCACATGATCATTAATTATTCCACAGTTGTGAACGAGCAATCCATTTGCAGTGTACCTTTGTAAAGTCCCTGCATTGATAATGTCCCATACTTCCCTTTTGGTTTGCAGGAAGGCGTATACCATCGCTGGATTATTTCCTCGTCTGTATAAATACGGATCAATCTGTTCAATGTCGAATCTGCGTAACGAATATGCGGATATTTTTCTCTGAAGTCGATAAAACGTTCTCGACACATCCCGTTTGATCTTCGAGTATTGTTTTGTTGTTTCGGTATAGTAACCCAATGAATATTCCCAGGTTCGTAATGACCGTTGTTGTTTATTCTGTCTAATTGAATATTTCGATTTTCTGGAATACCTAAATTTTTTGCTATCCAATGCGCGGCTTCGTTCGCAGACTCGAATTTGAATAATATCCCTCGTCCACCGTAATCCTTCCACCTGATGTTGTTTAAATTTTGACAACGATCTTGTTGCGCTTGACACCTTTGATATAGCCATTTTGGTACTGTTACAGGTTCTCGCTTGTTGCAATTTTGGCAAGCCTTTGTATTCGGACGTTTCCTCATATTGTGGTATAAGTGCATAAATTTGTGATTGCAGTTTTGACAACATACCTCTACTTTCAAACGATCCGAACTTCCTTCTGTTTTGTTGGATATTATTATCAACGAACCGAATTGGAGTCCTACCAATTCCGGTATTAATAATCGAGAGCTGTCTAATAGCCGCTTCATAGAATGTTTTGAATCCTTCATTTGTCATAACCTCATGGTCTAATGTTGCAGTTAAACCAGAGTATGTAATTGTTGATTTTATACCCTGGCATATTGCACCTTGATGGCTTACGAATGATACGCCGTCCCAAACTTTATGGTCAAGTGTGATATTCTCAATATTTACTAAACCAACATCTGTTAATATTTTCGATCCTCTAGCAATACAGGTTTTACCATCCTTGCGACGCAACGCCCTGCCCATTTGTTGACGCGCCAATGCGAGGGAGAACGTGGGGCGTGTCATACTCACGACTTCGATGGCCGGTAAATCGAATCCTTCACCGAACAGATCCACATTTGTGAGCTGTTTCAGATCACCTCGGCGCAACCTGGCGATACATGCCAACCGGTGCGCATCCGTGGATCGTGAACTAACCATTTCCGCAGGTATCCCCTTCTGCCTGAACGCGGCGGCTTGATCCTCGGCGCTTTCGATGTCTACGCAAAACGTAACGCCTATCTTTCCGGCGGCGGTTTTTAAATATTGATCAACGGTATTGCCGTAAATCTTTTTACTCTTGTGCATGGCATCGCGCAAACCAGGTTGTGAATAATCACCATCGGCGCCAAGTTTTACGGTACTTAAATCCATGTCGTCGGTTTGTGGCGCATAAATCATGTAATCCGACAGAAACCCACGACTAATTAAATCGCGCATCCCTGGCGCTTGTAGCATGACATCAAATAAACCGTCAGCATGACGCCCTAAGCCACGCCCGTCTGCCCGTTGCGGTGTAGCGGTAACGCCCAAGCCCTTGGCATTGGGAAACATATTAATAGCGCGGCCCCACTTATTTTTAACCAGAAGGTGATGGCACTCATCAAGAACCCACAAACCAACCTGTTTAAACCAACGATCAGCCGGATCCATCCGAATCAGCGTATCGACTCCAGCAACCGCGCATTGTGAATTAACATCGTAATAGGATCGTCCCGTTTCGGCCATGTGCAACTCGATACATAAACCAATCACGTTTTTTGGTGCGATAACACGATGTCGGACACCATCGCGCGCCAACGCCAACGATATTTGTGAAACCAGTTCTTGCCGGTGAGCAATCGCCACCGACGCACCTTGGAATTCGTGGATAATATGAGAAAAAATAACAGTTTTTCCAGATCCAGTCTCACTCACCGCACAAACGTTTTTATATCCTTCATTCCAGGATTGATAAATTTCATCAACTAATTGTTGTTGAAAATCGAATAACTGAAACATTGTTAATTTACTCTCAAATAAATAGTGTGACGCAAGAATACTGCATTAAAAAAATAATTGCAAATAATTATTGACTCTTGGGTAATTTATGAAATAAAATTTAGCCGTAGTTTAGATAAAATCAATAGGAGATAAAACAATGTTACTGAAATTTGAAGTAGAAACAAATGAAGAATATGCAGTGAGAGATGCGCTAGATTTATTGCAGTATTTATGCAAAGAGTTTCCTAGATATGATGACGAATACATCGTACTCAAACCAGAAAAACCCGCACCGGAACCTGAAGAAATTGCAATCCCAGGTCTCGATGTAGATTCTGAAGGTTTGCCATGGGACGCACGGATTCATTCGTCGTCTAAAGCCAAGAACAAAGATGGCTCGTGGAAACGTATGCGTGGTGTTTCTGATGACGAGTTTTATAAAGTGGCGCAGGAGATACGTGATACGCTATCAATATCTAATGATATAAACCCGATTTTTAGGGGTGAGTCTGGCGTATTGGATGAACCAAAACAATCTAACATCGACCCGTCAGAAATATTCAAACCGGCTGATGAACAACCAACACCAACCCCGACATATCTTGAACTCGTTTCGATTCTCGGCCAGGCAACTAAAGAAAACCGGATCGATAATACAAAAATTCAAGAAGCTGTTACTGGCGTCGGTTTGGCGGCGTTTACGCAATTGGCAGTTCGTATCGATTTAATTCCTGCGTTCATCACTAGATTAGGACTCTAGTCATGGACACCAAAAAAGAATCGATAACCTATAGCAACCTGGCGCGTATGATGTCGTGCCTCGGTTCTGTAGATCTTATTCGAGAAAATACGATACCTGATACCGATAGAACAAATCGTGACGAGGGTATTGAAGCGCATCGTGTAGCTTTGCTGTTATATAACGAAACGCTTGAGAGTGCTAATGTTGAACAGGAAATGATCGATGCTGCGCAAATTTATGTTGATGACATAAAACGTATCGAAAAACTTACAAACTGCCATGCGATTCTTGAAGGATTCCTAGCGGCGGCGACCTATCATCCAGCACTTAAAGGCGTACCAGATGCGTGGTTGTTCGATAAGAAGAACAACACGATTTATATTTGGGATTTCAAATATGGGCATTCGTTTGTTAATGAGTACCAAAACTGGCAATTAATTGGCGCGGCAATGGGCGCTTTGTCTAATTGCAATCATTCGACTAATCCAGCTATCGTACTAACCGTAGTACAACCACGTTGTTATACAGGTAAGGGGCCTGTCAGACCATGGGTCACATCACAAAACGAACTGATTCCTTATTTTAGCAACGTGGTAAGCCGCATCAAAGCGTATTATGAACCATTCTTAATACACGAATGTACAGTATCGCCGCTTTGTCGAAATTGCCCGGCTGGACACGTTTGTGATGCACTGTTGGACGCTTCTGCGTATGCCATTCATCAGGCATACGATAACCTGCCCGTAGAACTGTCAGGCGATACATTGGGTCGTGAGTTGCAATCGTTAGAAGTTGCTGAATTGTTGCTCAAAGCTCGTATTGACGCATTGAAAAAAGACGCTGTTTATCGGTTAGAAAACGGCGAGCGAGTGCGTGGTTACGGTCTTGTAACTGACATGAGTCCGTTGCAATGGTCGTATGAGCAAGATACATTAATATCAATGGCCGAGTTACTTGGATTGGATGTTGTTAAGGTAGGTGTGAAAACGCCAACTCAGGTAAAAAACACAAAAGGGGTTGATCCCGCGTTAGTTGATTCATTAGCTGCGCGAGTACCAACCAAACCACAACTGAAACAGGATGGCGAAAAGTTATCGAGGATATTCAAATGAGTACGATTTTATTACCAATAAGTCGCATGATAGGCGGCGATTTATATACACCGCGCGTACAAACTGATGATCGTGGACAACCTGTTATCGGTAAGGATGGCAAACCAAAAAGCTCATATCATGTCGGTATCGCAATTCCAAAAGGATCGGAACAACATTGGTCACAAACACCGTGGGGACAAATAATTTATCAAGAAGCGTTTGCCGCTTATGATCAGATGGCAAACTCTCCGCTGTTTTCATGGAAAATTACCGACGGGGATTCTGCGATACCCAACAAAAAAGGTAATGCGCCCAAAGATCAAACGGGCTATGCCGGCCACTGGGTACTGTGGTTTAACTCGTCGTTTGTAATAAAGATCGTGAACGCTGACGGTACACGCGACATTACCGATCAAGGTGCATTGATACCGGGCTATTACTGTCAGGTATATATGGATGTTAAGCCAAACGGTTCTAAATCAAAACCGGCGCAAACACCTGGCGTTTATCTGAATCCATTAGTTGTGGCGTTATCTGGTTACGGTGAACCCATTGTAAATATAAGCGTAGACGCAAAATCGGTTGGTTTCGGCGGCGCTTTACCTCCTGGTGCGTCTGCTACACCCATTGCAGCTATGAGCTTCCCCGGACAACCGGCCCCTGCCCCTGGCGGCTTCTCCGGACAACCGGCCCCTGCCCCTGGCGGCTTCCCCGGACAACCGGCTCCTGCTCCAAATTACGCAATATTACAACCAGCGCCAATGAAAACGCTGACACCCGCGGCCAATGGCTGGACGTATGAACAGTTGATACAGGCTGGTTACACTGATGAAACGTTAGTGCAACACGGCATGATGATTATTTCTTAAATATAGGGGAATATAGGGGATTAACGTCCCCTATATTTAATCGAGGATTTTATGGGTAATGAGATATTAGTTTTATACCATGCAAATTGCATGGATGGTTTCGGCGCTGCATTTGCAGCCTGGTTAAATTTTGAAGATAAGGCCGACTATATACAGGTTAAGTACGGCGATATGCCGCCTGATGTAACGAATAAGCAAGTTTACATACTTGATTTCAGTTATGACCGTGACACGTTACTTGCAATGCGCAATGTCGCGCATAGTGTGTTTATTATTGATCATCACAAAAGCGCTGAAAAAGAATTATCAGGATTACCTGATTGTATATTTAATATGAATAAATCAGGTGCCGTCCTTGCGTGGGAATATTTTAATTTTGAAGAAGCAGTGCCGTTGCTTCTGCGATATATCCAAGATCGTGATTTATGGCAATGGAATTTACCCAACAGCAAAGAGTTTTCAGCCGGTTTGCAAATCGAACCGCAAACGTTCTTAAATTTTGAATGGTTGCGTCATAGATCAGTAATAAAAGAAGTAATTAAAAATGGAGATGCGATTCTGCGTTACGAAAATATGCAAATCGACCGTATCTTGAACGATAACAGAGTTCATTTAATAAATATCGACGGCTGGATGGTTCCATCAATAAACACAACCATGTATATCAGTGAAATAGGGCATCGTTTATGCGTCGGATTCCCGTTTGCTGTGATATATTTTTTCACGGATACGCATAAAATCGTATCGTTGCGATCCGGTGATGACGGTATCGATGTTTCTGAAATCGCAAAAAAGTTCGGCGGCGGTGGGCATTATCACACGGCAGGTTATCGGGAATTACTGTGATAAAACAAAGCATAATATGCTGGCTACACGGCTTTAAAACAAAAACCGGCGCTGAACCATGGCTTGTTAAACAACTTATCAAAGAGAATCGACGCTACCCGGTTGGTAGCCAGCGCAACCCTAGTTTTGACCAAATGAGGCATAACAAATGATAGAATTTAAATTACTAGCCGAGAATGCGCAAGCACCCCGTTACGCGACTCCTGGATCCGCGGGTATTGATTTATTTGCAGCAATACCCGCACCAATTACAGTTTACCCTGGCGATAATGAATTGATTCTTACCGGCATTGCGGTCAGTATCAACGACATTAATATCGTCGGTATTTTGTGCAGTCGGTCCGGTATGGGTTTGACACATAGAATGCGTCTCGGTAATGGCGTCGGTGTGATTGATTCTGATTATCAACAGGAAATTGGAGTAATACTTTACAACGACGGCGATTCTCCGTATTACGTAAACCCTGGCGCTAGAATCACGCAATTGTTATTCGTTCCAGTTATAAAAACGGATATTATGGTTGTGTCTGAATTTAGCGTGAACTCTGATCGCGGCGGATTTGGTAGCACAGGTGCCTAGATTAATTTGTGAATCGTGTGGCTATGGTTATCCGGTTTCGGATGATCGTTGCTATTGGTGCGGCACTGATTCAACGTTTGCGTACACGTTGAATCAGTCTGTCGTAGTTGATACAGAATGCTACGTTAATTACTGGCTGTGCCGGTTTAACAACGGCATCGAGTTTCAAATGTATCCAGGTTTGCCATTAGATATTGACGGATTACGATGCGAATTGAGTCGATACACGATTATTACATTTAATGGTATCGGTTACGATTTGATTATAATCGAGGCGGCATTATCAGGTTATGATAACCGGCAGTTAAAGGAGTTATCCGACAAGATTATCCTAACCAATGAACGGATTTATTCAAAAGATATGCGATGGGTTGATCATATCGACTTAATGAACGTGGCGCCCGGTAAAGGTTCATTGAAAGCGTATGGCGGCAAAATGCACACGCGGCGTTTGCAGGATCTACCCATAGAACCCAATGCCAGTATTGAATGGCCTCAACGTGCGCAACTGCGCGAGTATTGCGCTAACGATACGCAGGTTACACAAGAATTGTTTGACAGGTTCAAGTCTCAGATTCAACTGCGTGTCGATATAGGTGCCGAGTATGGCATCGATGTCAGAAGCAAAAGTGACCCACAAATAGCTGAAGCGGTAATGAAAAAAATATTGCCGTTTAAGGTTGAGATACCACAAAGCATACCGGGTACATTGTTTTATTATCGACCGCCCGAATGGTTATCATTTATGAATCTGGATCTCATTGAGCGTTTGAACCAATTGCCGTTTGTGATTAATGAATCCGGTAACGTATCGCCACATTACAACGCTGATTTTATCGATTGGGGTGATACGCAAACCCGCCTGAATATTACCGGGCAGTTTGTCAAACGTCCTAAAGACTGGGAACCTACGCGATTAGTGATCGGCAACACGGCCTACACCATAGGCATAGGCGGTTTGCATTCCAATGAATCAAGCGTGATGCACATAACTGACGAAAATTACGTATTACGAGATCACGATGTCGTATCATATTATCCAAGTTTAATTTTACGTACCGGCATTAGTCCTGTGCAGATTGGTTCAAAGTTTCTGGAAATTTATGCTGACTGGTATCATCGTCGTCTGGATGCTAAAGCCAAGAAAGATAAGAAAACCGCAGATAGCCTTAAAACGTTTTTAAACGGCACATTCGGAAAATTGATGTCGAAGTATTCTATTTTCTACGCGCCGACTGAACTTTTGCAGGTAACAATAACCGGGCAGTTGGCAATTCTGATGCTGATCGAACAAATGGAATACAACGGCATCCCGGTAATATCCGCTAATACGGATGGTATTGTTTTAAAATGTCCACGACATTTAGAATGGCTGGCTGATAGTGTGCTTAAAAATTGGGAGGCTATTACAGAATTTGAAACCGAACGCACCGATTACACGTTATTGGCATCGCGTGATGTGAACTCATACTGTGCAATCAAACCAGATGGCGAAGTAAAATTAAAAGGCGCATTGGCTCCGGCTGAACCTGGCGCAAGTGGCTGGCCGAACCCTACCGGACAAATATGCGTTACTGCCGCCGTTGAGTACCTTAAAAATGGTGTTAGCGTCGAGAAAACCATAAAAGCATGTAATGATATTCGAGAGTTTATTTATGTCCGTGCTGTCGAAGGTGGTGGCGTGTTGAATACCGAACCCTATTTGCCGAACAAAACGACTCAGATTAAAATGGATGAATTATTGCGGTTGAATGGATGGGGTTGTATCGACATGGCTGATCGATTCAAGTCAAAATGGGTATATGCGAAAGATGGTGTTTTTCTGGAAATGGTAGACGCCTATAATCGACTTGTCGAGGAATCGAGATCCATATCTGAATATTTGGGTAAAATTGTGCGCTGGTATATGTGCTATGATAGCAAATCATGGATTCAATATAAAAACTCAGGGAACCAAGTACCGCGAACTCAAGGATGCAAGCCTATTATGGATATACCTGATACGTTGCCGGTCGATATTGATTACGATTGGTATATTAAAGAAACCTACGATTTATTAACCGATATTGGAGCAATAAAATTATGAAAATGGCAAAAGGCATTCAGGCATATCATCGCGCACTTCAAATGATCATGGAGGTTAGCGGTATCAGTATTGATCAGGCGCGTCATCATGTGATATATGTTGAACCATCAGGTAAGGGCAAAGGTGCAAGGCGGTCTGGTGCTATACATGCTCACATGAATAAAGTACGACGCGCCCGAAAAGTAGCGAACGTCAAAGCAAGATCCAAAAAATGACCTGGTATCACATGATACTGGCGATATTATTCACGATTGCGCTGAATGTGTTGATTGATAGCACAATCCCTTGTAATCGATTAAGTAGTGAATCGTGTGAGGCTGTACGATGAAACGTCAAACAATCGGACTGTTGTTGATGCCATTAGCATACATGCTCGCGGGTGTTATTTTGATTGTTGGATTTTCTTATCTGGCAATTAAAACAGGCATCGGGTTAGTGACTGATGCAGCTATTGAATCATTGATAGATCGAGATTCGTTGTGATTAAAAAAATACGCTACTGGCTATTTCATAAAAAATGGGAATCCAGCAAGAAATATTGTCCCAAATGTGGCAATACTGCCCTGGGTGAAATGGCAACCTTGCATTTAAAATTCTGCACGAACCAGGACTGTAATCACTGGTTCCCCTGGCACTTGGATAAAGGGCAAAAATCGAGATTATGAAAGATTGGCGTTATACACTAAAGCAGGGCGATTGTCTGGAGTTGATGAAGGAAATACCGGACGGTTCAGTTGATATGATTTTGTGCGACTTGCCATACGGAATAACAGAGTGTAAATGGGATTCTGTTATTCCGTTTGAGCCATTATGGGCACATTACAAGCGGGTTATAAAACCGAATGGGGCGATAGTATTGTTCGGCTCGCAACCGTTTACAAGTGCGCTTGTGATGAGTAATTCTAAGTGGTTTAAATATTGTTGGATATGGCAGAAAGATAAAGCAACAAACCATTTAAATGCAAAGCGAATGCCAATGCGTTTAACTGAAGATATTGCGGTTTTTTATAAAAAACAGCCAACATACAATTATCAGTTATCAGATAAGCCAGTAAAAAATATTAGGCCACCAACTAGGATAAGAAAGAACACTGGTGTTTATGGATATATGGAAAAACCATCAGTAAGGCAAATACCACTAGATAAAAGTTACCCAAATGAGATTTTAAAATTTAGAGGGTGTTTCGGTGATAAAGGCAAAAGTTTCAGTGAAACACAAAAACCCGTAGCACTCCTTGAATACCTAATAAAGACATATACGAATGAATATGAATTAGTCTTGGATAACTGCTTTGGTTCGTGTTCAACCGGCATTGCGGCAATGAATACGAATCGAATGTTTTATGGAATCGAACTTGATGATGATTATTTTAAGATTGGATCGGAACGAATGGCACTTGGATAAAGGGCAAAAATCGAGATTATGAATGAATTAATTTCAAATTACTTGAGAGGAAATTATGATAGACTAAACCTGCGTAACCGATACGCTTTTAAGAAACTGGCGAGTCGATACACCAAACCAAAAACCATAACCGTACATATAAGAGGATTTTTCGATGAGTGAATTATTATTAAATGAGGAAGAACGTAACATCCTGAATCGCATTACCGCTGCCAAAGTAGCGGCTGACCAGGCGAGTAAAAAAGCGCAACGTGATTTACAGGAAATTCTGCTGGATATTACGTTGAATGAACGCGCCTTGTGGCAAAGTATTGCAAAATCGCACAATCTTGATCTTACCAAAAAGAATTATACCGTTGTGTATGATTCGCCGGAAGTCGCGCGGTTGGAAGAACTACCCATGCCCGGTGTATCATCTGGGTTTGAAGAAGCAGAACAAGAAAATGAAACAGATAGCGATACTGTTTAGTCTGCTATTGTCATCTTGTGCTGTTGTTCATACTACCGATAAATATGCCGATGGCCGCAAGATCACGACAACAGGTATTGAGATCGGTAGAACTGAAGCACTAACAAATTATCGTGATAATGCTACCAAAGACGGTCGTGAGATTTCAATCGGTTCCGCTTCTGCTGATGTTAATGTCGATGCTATTAAAGCATCAGGCGCAACGCTTGGTGTATTAGTTGGAACGGCTGTTAAAACTTATACTGGAGTGCCGTAAAATGAATGAAAATACAGTTACACAAGAATTGATAGATTCTAAAATAGTTGAAGATTTATATTATCGATTCCCAGGAACAACTGTAACGGTTTGTTGTTTAACATTTGTCAATGGCTTCAATGTAATAGGAGAATCCGCTTGTGCTGATCCGGTAAATTTCAATGAAGATATTGGAAAAAAAATAGCCAAAGAAAGCGCCAAATCTAAAATGTGGGCGCTTGAAGGCTATTTACTGAAAGAGAGGCTATCGCAATGAAAAAGCTACTACTCATAAGTCTACTGCTAGTTTCTACCGTTTCACTGGCCGATGGCGTAGACGATCCGAATTTTTACCGGGACTTTGACAAGCACCCATGCCGATATAATTTGGGTTTCAACGAGGATAAATGCGTCGAACCTAAACATAAAGGTTACGTTGACATCAATCAATTCAAACACAGCAAACCACCAACACAAGTGCCCGAACCATCTATGCTTGGTTTACTTGGTATAGGTTGTATTGTTGGCGGAATATTCGCTCGTAATCGTAAGCCTTAGCGGCGATTTTTAATGCAGCGTCAGTGCCGTTTATACAACGCCTGGCGCTCATAAAATCAACCGATTCATCATTAATATAATCGGTCAGTTTCTTACCTGTAAATGCGCCGGTTTTAAATCCATGCACTAGGATAAATACGGCTGTTGCTGGATCTAATGCTAAATCTGGATTATCTACCAACGGTTTAGCCAGTAGCTTCTGGTACTTTAAATAGTTCCGTTTCCAGGTTAATTGTACGTAACCGCGCCCGTAATACGGGTAATAATCCGCATGGTGTGTACGTAAATAGGAATCTGGATCTTTCAACCAATATGCTTCTTTGACTGGCTTAAATGCCCCGTTTGTTTCATGGTCTGCTGTAGCAACAACATACGCATGTTGTGCCAATAACGTTAAACCCTGTTTATTGCACTCGTTTCTAATTCGAGTAATAGTTTCGTTTTTCATTTGAAAAAGATATGTTTAATTATGTACGAGGATGCTAGCGTTAGCATTGCGGTTATTGACCATTGCATAATGGTTTTCTTAGCTTCCTCGTAAAATAGAGTCTTTGCGTTTTCTTTCTCAATAAACTGTGCTAACCATTCGTGTTGCTCTTGATGTATTACTGACAATGCTAATTTCTCATCAAGCGCCCTATGTACTATTTCTGTTAAATCTTCCCGTGTAATACCAGTCATAATATAGTGACTCATGTTTACTAACGTCCTTGCCATATCGCCGGTACTTTACCGGATTAAAATTAATTCAATTTGCGAGACAATCTGTCTTGCTGGTTTCGTAACTGCTCAATCCGTCTACGCTTTGCGTCTGGTGATTGATTACTACGTTCAACACTACGAATTATATCATTAAGTTTTGTAACAGCCTGTTTAACGTGTTCAACAGATTTATATTTTAGTATTGATTCTTTGTTCTCGCTTCTAAATTCTCGCGCTTCTGCTATTTTGCCTTGTTTCTTCAGGTTATTATACGTACCGTAGGCTTGTTCAAGTTCTTTTGCTTGTTCGTACATTTGCGATACATACCGACTTCGTGCGCCTTTTAGACTAGACGCCATGTTACCCGTCAACACTTTTGTTAAATCTGATGCAGGTCTTGACGGTTCGTCCGATACACCACGCATTGCCATATCAACACCACCCATAACAAACGCGCCTAACCATGAAAAATAAGCTCTGGTAAGGTGATCTATTTGCACAGGTGATAATGTTCCATTGCTTGCTTTACTCAGCTCACGCGCTACCAGTGTCGTATCGCCTCTGTATCGGTATTGCGGCTCTAAACGCTCCATGCCCATAGTTTCTATTGGTCGCCCGGTAAAACTATCGTTGTTCGCGTACAGGTCAATAATCGGCTTGATCATTTGTGGTATGGGATTCATAGCCAACTGATCGCCTAGCACCTTAGCAACACGCTCTTTAAACCGTTGTCCGGTCATCTCATCATCAAACATTAACTCGGCGGTACGTTCGGCCAGTGTAGCCAATGCGCCGATTTCAAACGGCTTTGGTATTCTATATGCGGTATCACCAAACTTAAACCACCAGTAGTTGTCTCGGTCCCAATCCTCACGCTTCTTCCAATCGTCGTCGTCGTGGTATTGTGTCAATAGTGCCAATGATGCGAGTGTTACTGCCCCAACAACCGTAGCCATTCGCGCCTTGTCCTCGTTCGTCGCCTTTCCGAGTTTATACATACCCTGTAATCTGGCGTTCATAAACGGTACGATCTTGGTTAATATCCGTATCGATGAGAATGTACCCTGTAACGAAAAGTCCATCAAATCACGCGCCATTAACGCGGCCTGTCCTTCGCTGACTCCCTGTTGTCTGAGTTGATGATACAGTGACATCCGGTTAATTTCTTCACCACGATTACCAAGTTCATTGTATGCGGCGAGAGCCGGCTCAAGCGTAGCATCGTAAAACGCGCGGATCTTGGATTCGTTATCCAAAATACTCGCTTCTTTATTGCCGAGCTTGATTAACTGTTGTGTACGTGCTGATTCCGATCCTTCCAGCATGGTGCCGAACCGGATCAAACCACCTGCGGCCAGAGCACTAACGTATTCAGGATTCGTTTTATCGGTAAGTTGCCAACCTTCTTTCAGGTTCTTACCGATGTTATACGACATGCCTGATCCTGTAGCAATCGATTGAATGGAATCTCGTATCAGGTTTCGCACTTTGAAAAATGGTGATGCGGTAACGCCCATAGTTAGCATAGACTTAAACGCGCCTAATACACTCATGGCACCGCCCTTGATACCTGCATATTCCAGTGAACTTATTGCAGCCAATACATAGGGATCATCGACTACAAATTCTTTTTTTGCGCCGTTGTCCTTATACCAAACCGTTTTCTTTGTTCCTGGTGGTAACAACGTACCATTCGATGCAACGTACTCGCCCATATTCGACGCTACTTGTTTTGCTACACCATGATTAACCGCAGCTTCCAATGTGGCTTTAGCCGCCCGATTCTTGGCTGACGCATCAATCAAATGTGACCAGTTCATCAACGTGTTTTCAAGCAGGTCTGAATTTAATTTATCAGATCCACCCTTTAAACGTTTGATTGCTTCTTGCCTGATCAATCCATTTTTAACATCACCACCACGGACACCGGCCTCGTCATCCATCGACCGATAGAACGGAACATAGAATTCGTTTTCCCAAAATTGCCGACCGGCACCGTCGATTAATCCTGATTGTTCAGCAATATCCAAAGCGTTCTTATTAAATTCGTTGAACTTAATCAGCGTGTCTTTGTATGCGTCCGTGCGGTTACGTGTTGTTTGCCCATTAGCCAGCTTGTAATCAAAATCAAGCGTACCATCGGATAATGTTTTCAATGCGTCTATCTTTGGCTGATCAAACAGGTTTTCACGATCCTCGGCTAGTAACTTCTCAGCACGATTAGCAGAAACCCACCAAAGAAAATCGTGTGTTTCTTTGCCTATCGGCGCGAAAACATTTTTAATGACACCGCCCGTAGTGTCGCTGTTGTATGAACCGTCTGCATTGATGCTTAATTTTCCGTAACGCATAAACGTTTCAAATGCACCGCTTGAGCCTTTTGATAACCGTGACAGCATGTAGCCGTTTTCAGATATTTCTTTAATCGGTGCAAACTGATCGAATACGCCCTGCACCCATTTTTTGGCGAACGTCTTGCGCATATCTTGTAACTGAGATTTCAATGATTTCTCGGTTACAGTCCGGCCTGTTTTCTTGAATGCGTCCAGTTGCTCTTGCGTCCGTTGACGGTTCGTGTCGCCGGTCACAATCTCGCGGTCTTGCATGATAGAGAAACGAACATCATTGTTAGATGTGCTGAAATCGCCGTTATTCCCAATTGCCGATTTTATTTGGCTGGGGGAGAAGGCGACATACACGTTATGTCTTCCAGCACTTGTGTAATATTCAAACGCACCGTAACCGCCGTCCTCGTAGTCCAGAATCACCACACCATCCCGTCCATCAGCGCGCGCTTTTTCAAGCCACTCTGCTTGTTGCACATGGTTAAATGCGTCCCCTTTTGCGTTTATTTCCAAAGGGTTTTTTAATGCCACGTAGGTGGCTATAACATTCGCTCCTGTGGTGGGAGAATTTGGATTTACGCCTAGCTCTCCAGCGATACGATCAGTTACTTGCCCTGGGCCTTCTTCTGGATCATACATGTCATTTATTCGGTCTGCGTATGCTATGCGCCGCTCTGCGTCTGTGTACTCCCTGTCTTCATCGAGATTGTAGTCATATTCTATAAAACTTACTCTCCTGAACTGGGAATCCATACGCGCAATAAAACGGGTAAAATACTCTTCCGGCAGCTTGTTTAACGCATCTAAAAAACCCTCCCTGTTAAAAGTATCCGATCCTCCGGCGTACACACCTCCAGCTATACTAGAACTGGAGGTGAAGAATACCCCATCATCCCAAGGCTGAACGCCTTTTTTGAATACCCCGTTTTCTATATCGGATTTGGTTCCATGATAAACAACTAATGGTCGTCCTTGCTCATCAACAACCTTACTATCCCCAAACCAGCGGTAAAAATTCCTAACCTCTTCCTCAGTCATTGCAATCGGCTTGCCATTTGAATTAAGCGTAGAGCGTTCCTTACCATCAATCATCAGCGTCTTATTCTTGATACCGAACAACGGCATCCCTTCGCCCAGTATCTTGGCTTTCATTTCTGGCGTGATGATTATTGCGGGTCGCCCGTTTACCGAATCCACTTCACCCCCCATCTTCTTAACGATTTCACGCGCGGCCTGTGTGATTAGTGCCGGCTTACCTTCTGCGTTCAAACCGTTCTCATTACCATACATCGCGTGCGTCCATGGCGAGTCGATTTTTAAATCAGAACCGGATAATTCACGCAAACCTGTATTTTCGTTCGGTTTCGATTCCAATAATTTCTTCGCTGCATCTTTGCCAATGTAATCGGCAATCTTATCTTCTGGCACATTGGGTATTACGTGCGTATCGTCGTTATTATCGACATACATTAATTCCTGATAATCGCCACCACGATACTCAACTTTTGAAATTGACTTACTCAAATCGTACAGATCAGCTTGTTGTGCGCCCGTAGACCACGCTACGGACGTTTTACCGTCATCGATAGCTTGTGATATAGCTTTCTTGAGTAGTAACGATATGTAAGCGTCAGAAGGTTTATTTTGCGCATTGGTTACGAATGGGGCGGGTGGGACGCCTTTACCAAACCCATCCTTCCTACCCGCTTGTAACCGTAGGCTCTGGATCTCGTTGATCAACAAACCGTCGCCGCGGGTATCGAACCGCATCCAGGCAATTTGTTTCCCCTTTCCGGCATCACCAAAATGAGTCGTGTCGGATTCATCGAATTTTTCAACCGTGGGAATCGTAACAACCAGTTCCTTATAATTCGTGCCGCCTGGAATGGTGTAGTTGGAATCAGCGTATTTTGCATCATCATCCAACACCACATCTTCAACCCGCACCGCGTTATCGTTCAGATAATCCAGTACATCTTGTTTCGATACCTTACCCTTGCCGGCACTATCCAGGTAATCGTTTAATCCGGTCCAGTACACCTCATCCGCTTTGATTCCCATTTTGCTCATGTTACCGGCTAACCAGAGTTTCGTTTGTTGCGCATTACCCGTGAATGCTTTATCCGGTGCGCCCATGATTCCCTTGCGTAACGCTGAGTAGAATCGTGCAGTTGTGTTACTGGCTAAAAGATTTCCTGAATCTTTGAAATCAGGATCAAATGCGGCATTGATGCTGCGGATTTGGTTTGGATTGAAAAGCGTTACTTCCGCATCCATTACATAATTCCCATTAGCTTTTTGTCTTTTTACTGAAACAGAGTCATAACCGTTACTACTCAATATTTCTTTTACTCGATTACCACCAATCCCACCGTCACCTAAAAAGTCGCTAAATGATAGGGTTGTATTTTTTAAGACATCAGTCCTTACTATTGTTTTTCCTATCTCAATTAAATCCTTTCTCTGTTTAACTAATGACCTGTATTTTTTTTCGTCAGCTTGGTTATTAAAGTCCTCTGGAGGTGCAAACTTATACTTGTGGTCGAAATATTCTAGTTTTTTATTAATAGTCTTTATTTGTTTTTCTATCTGAGTGCCACTAACATCATGGAATTGCGCTAAAAATTCTGACTCTGTTTCATTCCATCCTGTTAGTTTTAATAATTTTTCAGCAAGTTCGGATTTGCTGTTCATTTCCCATGAATCGTTAATATTAAAAGTGTTACCTTTTTTAATATGCAACGGATAAATAACAGGATTTCCACCAATCCTATCCGCTGCGTTAAGTGCGTACGCATACGCATCATTGGTTATTTTTGTTACACTGATTCCTGAGCCAAACCATCCATTATTAAAAGTAGACGCACCTTGTTTATCTAAATCAAATTCTTTTATGTCTTGGTTTGTACCATGATAATACGTCCTATCAACATCAAACCCCATCGCCTTCGCACGTTCCATACGTGCCGCTTGTGACATATCAAGTCCCTTCGCCTTGGCACGTAACCATTCCTCTGCTTCCCCTGCATCTGTGCCTTTATAACCTTGCGCTTTGGCTGATTTAAGTATCGTTTCGTTACCACTCGTAGTCTGACTATTCAACGTACTCGGTGCCGAACGTAACGCTGTTTGCGCCATATACACCAGGTCTTTGGTATTCAGACTAAACGCGAACTTATCACCGAATACTTTGCGTATCGCGGACCGGATGAACGCGATGATTCGTTGTGTTATGGATAACTTCGGATGATACTGAACCAGATATGCGGCTACTTCTTCATTGACAAACGCGGCGGGTGTATTCTCAGGAACACGGGCAAATGCGGCTTGTACATCCTTATCAGTCTCGCGTAATTTATTCAGATCATTGAGTATCGATTGAAACTCCTTGGAATCACGGTTCAACTGTAGAGCATGGACACCCAACTCATGCAGCATCAATCCGCGCACGTTGTCGGTTGTGTCGATGTTTTCAGGGATGAAGTAGGTTACACCGTTCTTTGGATTAAAAAACGCTTGCGCCTTGCCGTTGTTGCTGTATTTGGCGATTCGACTTATATCATTCGCACCAATAAACTCGACCTTACCCGTTGCCAGTAATGAATCGACCCAGGATTTACTAAACTCCTGATCCATGGCGGCGCGTAGGGTTTGTTTGGTGTGTGGGGTTGCTGCGGTTGTTGATTTGCTGAATTTAGTATCGTCGGTCCAATATCCAAACTCATTTAACGAATCGCCGTTAGTGAATAATTGACTCGCTTTAACCTTTTTTGAAATTATTTTATAGTCGCCATTTAAATTACTATCACCATGTTCTTTAGCGTAAGTCTTGCTCAATGTCACCCAATCGCCATTATTAATGCCTGTTTTAACCGACGCTTCTTCTGGTAAATTACGTAATCTTTCGCGCTCACCATACGCCCAGTCGTACCATTTGGAACCATCTTTTATATGCGCGTCTTTAGGAAGCGTTCCTCGCTTTATATAAGCCGCCATATCCCCATTCAACTTATCAAGTTTATCTGAGTTGGTTAATATTTTTGGCACAGTTCGATAGACTGTGACAGTGGCGTTTGGTTTGTTTTTTACACTCTGTAATGCGTAATAGGATTCTCTATCGGCAGTGTCTTGACCTGTGCCGTAATATGACAGCCCTTTTTGACCATAAAAATCTTCTGGATAAATTCCGTTCGATGACACATTATGCGCCGGTGCGCCTTCTTCTGAGTTAGGCGGTCGGTGTTCGCCCCCGTATTGTTCGGTTTCTTCCGACTTACTAAACTTAACGTCGTTCGGTTTAGCTAACACCTCACGCATCTTAATAACGGCCTCCTTGACCGGCATAGACCGACCGCCATCGAGACTTATTGTTTTTTTACCAGGATGGTGCGTGGCAATCCGACCTGAAGCATTGTACTGTTCAACGAGCGTCGGTATGTCGAAGGCGGGTTTTGATTCTGCATCATAACCTTTGAACCAGTCTTTAGCGTTCTTGTGTTTTGCGTCAGTGTAATAAGATGGCAACTCTCGTTTTTCACCTTCCAATGCTGCCTTTTGCCCCGTCACATAATGCAATCCTTTACCACTTGATTCAAAATCAAGTTGATTCGACTTAGTCATTGTTGTGGCTTCAGTCGTAGGTGCATCTAAAACGGCACGGTATACGGGCTTTTGTAGCCCATTCCAATCAGCATAACCTTCTTGCTTTATAGCGAAATCTTTCCCTGTCGCCTGTTTAAACGCATTAGCCTCAACTCTTGCTAATTCAGCGCCATGTTCCCCACCAAATGACCGCTTACCTTGTTGATTGTCGTAGTCAAAATAATTTGATAGATAAACGTCGTTTTGATCTTTTAATCCACCTGGTTTTAAATCTTCTTTAGAATAGTTGACGCCTGTTGTTGACTCGGATTGATCGCTTTTAGCGATAGGTTGTTTAATAGCCGATTGTCGATTTAAAGACTCAATACGCTGCCCAACAAAATCAGGGATTTTTGTTGATCGTCTTCCGTCAGTTAATTTATAACTATATCCAATAGGTTCCCCCGTTATTTTTCCGACTTCATAAATAGGTTCTTTTCTTAATCTTACGTCTAAATTTTTAGGATCAACAACATTATTTACAACGGTAGTCCATGTTTCACCTTTCCAAACTATAGGCGATTTTTTATCAAATCGTTTATCTTCCGTAAGCGGTGTAACCGACGCGTTCATCCGTAACTGCTCGGCCTGAGTATCCTTAAAAAACTTCCTGGCTTCAGTTGTCGATTTAAAATTTGCACCGGGAAATATCGGCTTACCGTCCGTAGTGGTATCAACCAACTCCACATTGCCGGTTCTTTGGTTTACTCTGGCACTTTTGGGTTTAAGCGTTATTTTCGTGACATCAGGAATCGTCACGCCCTCTCTAGGCACGATGCTATTACCCTTAACCTCATACACAGATGGGATCAAATGCGGCGCTTCGGTCTTGCTCGATAGGACTCTGAACGCTTCGGATGGTGAGGCGTAAGTGTTAGCTGCTGGCGTTTCGTTTACTGGTAAATTTACCGCTGGCGTTTCGTTTACTGGTAAATTTACCGCTGGCGTTTCACTTACTGGTAAATTTACCGCTGGCGCGGCGGGAGCAACGGGCGGCTGTACTGCGGTCAACTTTTTCTTTGCGTCATCTACCGAATATCGATACCAAACAGAACTTCCGTCATCAAATGCGTCAACAAGGTTTAATTTTTTACCTGTGCCGTGCATACGTTGATACGTATTGTTAGCAACTTGCATCCGGTCTTGTTCGGTGCTCATTGGCAAGCCTTGGTAATCTTCTCTTATTTCAATATGTCCGGTTTCAGGATCTTGATTAACTAGCAATCTATTATGTTTACCCTTGCCGGTTATATCACTGTCTATATCTTTTTTGTAGATATTAGCATCTCTCATATTTTTTGAAATGCCGTTAGACGCAGCTCGTTGTTGTGCGTTATTTATCTTCTGACTTAACGTTAAGGTTTCCTGAACCGGCGCGGCGGCGGGCGGTTGTGCTGTGGTTTCTTGAACCGGCGCGGCGGCGGGCGGTTGTGCTGTGGTTTCTTGAACCGGCGCGGCTATGGGCGGCTGTACGGGCGTTTCGTTTACTGGCGCGGCAACGGGCGGCTGTGCAATGGTTTCCTGAACCGGTACGGCGGTTTCTGGCTTTTTATTAATATTTTCTAACGGGTTCGTCATTCCAAAAACATCATTGGTTTGACCTGCGCCCATGAAATCATCTACAACAGAATCGACATTAACATCTTCGCGTTTAGCTTCAACTTTTGGTTTGTTGACTATTTCATTATTGGTATAACTATTTAATAACGATTCTTCCGCTTTCGCTGTCTCTAAATCAGAGTCGTAGTTTTCCCGTATCTGCCACCCGGCGGTTTGACGCGCCAATGCGTCAGCGTCCGGGTTCTTGTCTGCCCAATCTTTAAGTGCTTTTTGCGTCCATAAATCCTTGGGCATTGTTAAGATTTCAGGATTAACGGTACGCTCAATTTGGTTCTTGGTATTCGGCGCTTCGTCCGTACCCGTTTCGTTACGCACGGCAATGTCGGACAAGCCTTGCAGTATGCGTGTTTGTTTCGGCGTTACGGGTTTATTTTCGCTGTAGGCGGCTACCGCATCTTTTATTTCAGTAACGGACGCCTTGACACCAATCTCGCCATTCTGAAACCACTTTGGATTAGGCGATTGCGAACGTTTACCGTCAGGTGTGCGATCTTGTTGAGAACCGGCACGTAATTCTTCGGCCATAGGTTTAATCGACGGATGATATTCACCCGTCGTTAATTCTGTTTTTTCACCTAACTGATTCTTACGCTTAATCTCAAAAACGGTTCGAGCAATATCTTTGTCCTCAAACGTTTGACCAGGAATTAAATCATCTTGCGTTTTTGCGTGAACAACAGAGTACGAACCATCATCGTTGAGGCGAGTTGTCGCTTGGTTTGGGTTTATTTTCGTTAAGTCTGGTTTTTCTTTTGGTTGCTCCTGCGTAATCTCCGAGGCAGGTTTTTCCTGTGCTACATTTTCCAATGTGGGGACAGTGGTTGCAGTAGGGGGTTCTTGGGGTGTCCATATCGGTTCCTCAGTTTCATTAGTAACGTTTCCTTCTTCGGGCGGCATATTAACCGGATTACTTCCGGGTGCAAGCGTACCTGTTCTTTGTTCTTCTGGTTGTGCTCGTATATCTTCTGTAGGTTCATTTTTTGGCGGTAATAATGCGGCGTATTGATTCAACGCGCGTTCGGTTACGTTTCTTAAATTGTCGTCAATTTCAGGATCTTGTAATACTGAACTTAACTCAGTGATTCGATCATTGATTAACTTGTTACGTTTTGCTGCAATGTCTGGATTATTGACTCGGTTGTTCCCCAGGCTTGTTTCCACTGGCAAAACTCCACTTCGCCCACCACGTACACCGCTGCCGCTGACAGTTGTTGCAACAATATTTCCTCGTTCCGGCTGTCCGTCACCCTGGCTAATAGTTGACCGTTCAGCCGCTTCATTGCTAGCAACAGTCTCATTTGTTCTTGATCCATTGTTTACCCCTCCGGCGGCTGCCGCTTGTGTAATAGGTCCGGTTATTGGCCGTTCCACTGGTAGTGTTTCTACAACTGGTGGTGGTGGTTGTTTTTTATACGTGGCTGGATCTAGCATCGCGGCTGCACCACCCAAGCCCGCACCTGCCACCGCACCTTGCGCTGCTGCTGAACCAGTGCCTTCCAGTAGCGGTTTATCTAACGCATAATTTTGAGCAACTTGCTCTTGCCATGATTGTGGGGCTTCTTGCAATAATCCTTCCGATAACATTGCGCCACCAATATTCCGTAATGCACTACCTGTACCCGGTATGGTACGTCCACCACCGATTATATTTTGTACATCAGTCCAGCCCATTTTACGGGCTAACCGACCAGATGCACCCGCAATACCGCCCGATAATACCGCACTACCCACTAATGGTAATGTCTGTTTGACTGGATCAAGAATACCACCAGGAGTTTCTTGCCGTGTTTGCTCAACGTTTTGACCGGCTATCGCTCCAACCTCAGATAACACACCTTTCTGTAATTGGCTCAATTTTGGATTAACAATACCCGCGGCTTTACCAATTACAGAACTGGACGCCATGGGTAAAATTTGCCCTAAAATATCATGTGCCGCAACTGATGGATATTCGGCATACGATTTTAAACTTGGAATAAAACCTTCTGTATTATGTACCGCCTGATTAGCTTCTTGCTGTGCAGGGGAGTACATCGTATCGAGTTTCGCCTTCACCTCTTTTGGCTTGAAGTTTAATTGTTCTTCGGCAAATTTACCAACGCGACCACTGGTAGGTATATCAGCTAAACCGATAAATTGCTCCGGTACTGATATACCTGATTTCCATAGCGTAACACCGACGTCACCCAAACGTCGCAATAAACTTGTCGCGGGTTTGGGTTTTATTTGTGGTAAATCTAAGTGTGGTATGACTGTACGCGGTTCCGCTGATTCAGGTAATTGCAGATTATCGTCTGGTTGAAAATCAGCGTAACTAGGAATAGCCATGTTATCCACCTTGCTCTAACGATTGTTTAAGGGTTGAGTTATATAATTCAGGAAACCATTTGTATAAAAACTGCCTTGATTTCATTTTAGCAGCCTGGTTCTCGCTATCGAAATTTGATAACGCGGCCCGCACATCTTCGACATTTTCAGGTGGTATATTATCACCTTTACCTGCATTATTACCGCTTAATTTTGCCGACAATGCCTTAGCTTTCAAGCCATAATCTCTATCAGAATTTTCCTGTTTTTGACGTAATGCGGCTACACCCAAATTATTAGATTCTGGTAACTGTGCCGTATATCCACCACGTTCAGTAGTTCTCGAATGCCCACCATTAGGACCTTCTTCATACGTGTCTCTGGTGGCCGGATCAGACAATTCTTTTTGCATACGCATTTGCGCCTCGGCTTCCAATGCGTTAGTCAATGCTGCATCTTTCTCCGTATCGCCTGAATTGGTGAAGCGATCATGTCCCCAGGGTAACGTTTGAATCACACCCTCGCTAGCATTACGTCTGCCTGACTCTTGCCAATTCGCAATATCAGCCGGCTTCGTCCAGCCTCCGGTATATGATGCGGGCGTTTCGCTTAGTGCCGGTTTTACTGTTGACGTTTCGTTTAGTGCCGGTTTTACTGTTGACGTTTCGTTTAGTGCCGGTTTTACTGTTGACGTTTCGTTTAGTGCCGGTTTCTGAGTAATATTAGGTGTTGCTATAAATTTTTTAAGATTAGCACTCGCGTCAGTAATAAGCGTTTGTTGTCCTGGTGATACAATAGGTCCGTCTGGTTTCAAACGTTTTAATAATGCTTGTTGACCACTGGATATAGCAGGTTCAACAACAGGTTGTTTTTTAATAATAGGGTCTTGTTGTTGCAAACCTGATATTGGATCAGGTTGTTTTGCAACTATAACAGGCGTATTGTTTGGTGTTGGATTGATCACTTCACTCGTTGTATTTTTTACAACAGGTTTATTCGCAATAACGCTTATATCAGGAATCGCTTTACCAAACTTTTTATCAGGATCGTCACCCCAACCCTTAGCCGCATGAACTTCACCATTCTCTATTTCCGGTTGCGTACCATGTCCGGTTGCATCCATAACCAACTTTTCAAAAAACTCAGGACCGCCAAAAAATTCGACTTCTTCCGGCGTAAACTCAAATTCACCATTTGATATTTTGGCAGGCACTTCTTCACGACCACCCTCCGCTTGTTCTTCCTGTGTATCCTCCACTTCTGCCGCGTCTTTCAATTCCATTAGTTTTTCGTAACCAATGGCTTTGGCCGCGTCTGCTGGAATGATAAACGTACCTTCCGGCAACTGTGCTGGAATGCTATCAGATGTTTCTGTACCAGGACCGATTACCGGGCCACCTTCACGTAAACATTGCACACCTTTACCATATCCAACAGAACCGCCTTTGCTAAAGTTAAATGGTGTTTTTTCTTGAGCAATACCGGCTTTTTCCTTAGCAGTTGCAATACCATGATTGATCTGATCACGCACTATGGGCTGATCCAGCACTTGACTTGCTGCCTGTACGCCCATTGGTACGGCGCCTGATGTATTCGGTAACGACGTTGCAAGTTTACTTATACCGGCTTTTATTGGCGAAACTGTTTGCGCTGGTATGGGTTGTGATTTTTGCAACCGTGCTTTCATCATATCGGCCGGATTCGCCGGATTCGCGCGTCCAGGCGTAGGCACTGGATTCTGCGGTGCGTTTCTCCAGAACTCACGCGCTTGCGCCCTGGCTTCGCCACCACCCGCTAATTTAACCGCGAGTTTTCGCGCACAACCACCTTTACTAAACACCTGCTCTTTTTCCTTATCTTCGGGTTTATAATCAGGATTAGGAATCGTTGTGTAATTAAAATTAACACCTTCGCCATTACCACCGCCACCACCTTGATCATTACCCGGATCAAATTCATCAGGATTCGTTTTTGTAATCTTATTGACGACTGTTAAACCAACGCGCCGGCCTGGATTTAAAATGTCTCGGTTAATATCTCTCATTACGGCAATCCTCTATAAACTGTGTGACCATGTTTCACTGACTGAATTGTTTGACGATGTAGACCAACTCAAACCTGTATTTAATCCTGCATGTACTGATGCGCCATAGGATACTGACGAACTAAACGCGGCTATTAATGATGACTCAACTCGCGCCATATCGCCCATTGTTTTTAACGCAAGTTCTTTATTAGCCAGCATAGATGTGACATTAGCTTTCATCGACTCCATTTGATACTCGCCTTCAGCAATAACGAGCTTTATATCACTCTCTCGTATAGCTGTTTGTGCTCCGATTCTAGCAGTTTCACCTCGCACTTGCTCACTGAATATTTGCCCGTCTGCATTATATACAGCAGTTAAACCTTCGACTTGAGAAATCATGGCTTGTACGGATGATTTATACAAATTAACTTGGGAATCGTTATAGTCAGTCAAACTTTTCAACCTCGATGCTTCGGCTTCAACGGCTATACGATATGCCTCACTGATGTTTTTATTGCTTTCATTGCTACTTTTCAAACGTTCTGATTCGGCTTCTACGACATAACGATATATTTCTGATGCAACTTTATTAATCTCTGAAATAGAACTGAGTCTCATGGATTCGGCTTTAACTTCTTCAGAGAATAGCGTTATCGCATTGGTATTAACATCACCCAATGATTTTAAACGGGTTGCTTCTGCATTTACCTGCACTTCAAATGATTGCAGTTCTAATTTGCTTTGTTCGACCAATGCGCTAACTCTGGCGCTTTCGGCTTCCGTCGCTACTTTATAAATATCAATCAGATTTTTATTATTTTCTCCAATCGTGCGTAATCGTTCAGATTCCACCGAAACGTTTGTTTTTGTTAAATCCATATACAAACGGTTAATCTCATTAACCGCCCCTGTGCGGGACGCTTCGGCTTGTACCAATGCTTTCAAAACTTCCGTTTGTGTTTGGTTTGCATCGCCGATTGCTTTTAACCTGGCGGCTTCGTGTTCAGTTTCAACGCGACTTGCTTCCAGTGATACTTTATTTGTATCGTTTAGCGCATTAACTCGCGCGGTTTCAGCTTGCACCAATGCAGTAAACTGGTTGGTATAATTTTCATTGGCTGATATAGCCGCACGTAACCGTTCGGTTTCTGCCGTTATTCCAAGTTTCTCAAATTCTATGAGAACCTTATTCATTTCGTTAATAATGCTGGAACGCTGGCTCTCGCTATCGACCAAAACTTTATAGATGTTAGTGGTAGCAAGGTTGTAATCGTTTAACGCGCTTACACGCGCTTTTTCAGCGTCTACGGATAACCGTACTACTTCAATGTTATCCTTGTTTGAATTACCAACGGCTGACACACGCGCACTCTCGGCGTCAACTTGCTTTGCGTAGACATTAACAATTGAACTGTTCGTATCTGCCAACGCTCGTAAACGTGTTGCTTCGCCATCCACGCCTTTGGTGTAAAATTCCATTAACACACGATTCGAGTCTGAAATAGACTGCACCCTGGCAACTTCAGCATCGACTTGAATCTTGAAAATATTCGTAGCAGTTTGGTTCGTGTCGCTCAAGCTACGTAAACGCGCGACTTCGGAATCGACCGATAAACGCGCCACCTCTACGTTCAATTTATTGATATCGCCAATAGATGCAACACGCGCCGATTCGCCCTCGATTACTGCCTTATACAGATTAACAACACTATCGTTTGAACGTGATATTGAATCGAGTCTTGATGATTCAGCCTGTACACCTGCTTTCATAACTTCCAGGTTTAAACGATTTATTTCGTTATACGCGGCGGTTCGTGCGCTTTCTGCGTCTACCAATGCCCGGTGAATCGTTGTTAAACTGGTATTGGTATCGTTCAGTATTTTTAAACGATCCAACTCGGCTGTAATTTCAGCCTCATATTTTTTCAACACTAATTCACTAAGCGACGTTAATGTCGATAGTCTTGATTGTTCGCTATCAATACCGATGCGGTACAACTCGCTTATCACACGATTCGAGTCATTTAAACTAGCTATTCGTTTTGATTCAGCGTCTATCTGTGCGTTATAAATCTGAATTTTTGCTGTGTTACTGGTGTTCAATGCTGCAATTCTTTGTGTTTCAACTTCTGTAGTTAATCTGGCAATATCCACATTTAGTCTATTCAACTCATTAATCGCACCAATTTGTTTTGAAATAGCGTCCGTTGTCGCACCATACGCTGTTATATCGGCTTGATATAATTGTGTCTCTGAATCGAGTCTTGCTTTTTCAGCGTTTGTTAATTCTGCAAATATACGGGTAGTTGCGTCGTTGTATGAATTTAACGCATCTAAACGTGATGTTTCTGAACCTATCCTCGCCTTAAATATATCGACCTGTTTTGCTAAAACGTCAAGCGGGACATCAAACGCAACCTTAATATCTTGCTCACGTTTCTTTAATTCAAATTCCCCACCTGTTGACCAGGCATCTATTTGAGTTTTGAAATTGTTGGATACAGAATCATACGCCCTGAACTTCATTTCTTCGCCGGTCCATTGCGCCTTGTAGCCATCCCATTCGACTTGTTTTGCTGATAGCAACGCAGAGTAACGTGTTATGGAATCACGGAACTGTTCAAGCAACAATGCGTCACTTTGAATTTGCGTTTTAACTTCTTCCAGTTCTGACTTATACAACTCGAATAACGATACCACCGTACCAACACGGGTTTTATATCGCTCTAGCAACTGTTCATTGAGTGTGCCAATTAACCGCTGTGCTTCTAATTCAATTCGGTATTTTTCAAGTTTATTGATCTCGGTCCGTGTCAGCGTTTCATAAACCTTGGCTTTTGTTTCATATAGCAATACTGCTGCATTTAGATACGAAACTTTCAGGTTATACAAACTGATTGCGGATTCAACTAAATATTTGGCCGCTTCTAATGCTCGGTTTTGTTTGGCGTCATGTAACACCATCAACTCATGACTTAACGCTATCGCACTGGTAAATGCAAACTGTACATTTTGCTGCTCAAGATTGGCCTGGCCGATCATAATCGCGCGGTTATCTGCGATGTTCTGAACCATTTGCGCTTGTTGCGCTTGTAACGTAATACGCGCCTGTGCCGCTGATGATAATGCGTGTCCGGCTCGCGCCCACTGGCGACCAACAGCCGTAACATGCGCTGCTGTCTGTGCTGCGGTTTTCTCTCTACCTTCGTCCCATATCTGCGTTTTTACAGCGTCACTCAACGACGTTTTGGTGACATTCATAATCATGTCAAACAACCGTTGTTGCACACCATCGGTCAAAATATTCTGATATTCCTGATCTGTGAATGAAAATGCTACCGCTGGCGGCGCGTCAATTAAATCAGGCTCAACACCGGTGAACAAATGTTCAAGAATTGTCGGTGCGGTAGGTAATGTAATTGTGAAATATTCGTCCTCAATAGGCATTTCCTTTGAGGGCTTATCGGGGAACACACGCGACTGTAACGATATATCAACCGGCAACACACCATCAAACGCACCTGGTGTACTGACAACGGTTAATGTGGGTTCAGTCATAGATAATGTTGGCGCTGCCGGTATCACCAAATCTGCAATGCTACCCAATGAAACATCGCTCGGTGGTAATGCAAAATCTGGCGATACCGTTAATAATGCTGCTGATGCTGGAAAATTCGGAATTATCGACGGTTTGACGGGCGTGTCCGGGAACGTCGAATTTGCTGTAATCAAATCAGCGACTATCAAATAGTTTGGCGAAACATCAGCCATAATTGGCGCTAATGCAAAATTCGGTACGGGTGGATCAATCGTAGGTTTAGATTCAAACGCTGGCGTAACGTCAGGCATCCCGCCCATAGTTGGAAAATTAGCCTCAATGGGAAACAACTGCGCTGCTGTTGGAAAATTAGGGGCTGGATCTATTATCGATACAGACGTTGCAAAATTTGGCGTGTTATCGAATAGTTCGGGTTGTGCCGGGTAATTCGCACCAGGATCAGTTATTTCAGCGGCAATATTAAAATTAGCAACAACATCAGCTAAAACATTAGGCGAAGGAAACGACGCGCTGGAATCCGCTAACGCACTTTGTACAGGGAAATTAGCACTCAAATCCGACAACGTGCCTACTGAGGTCGGGAAGTTCGGGTTTGAGTCTACGATTGTAACGCTGGTTGTAAAATTCGGATTAACCGGCTCAAGCGTAGGACTCGCTGGTAGTGTCGGTGCCGGGTCCACCATTACCGCATTAATCGTAAAATTTGGCACAATATCCAACGGATTAGATGGAGTCGGATATGCGGGAATTGGGCTTATAATCGCATTAACGGGCGAAAAATTAGCAATGGCTTCTTGTAATTCTTGAGCCGTTGGGAAATTAGGTACTGGATCAATGATCGTTGTGGTTGTATCGAAATTAGATACAGCCGCTTCCATTGTCGGTGCAGAACCATAACTCGGTGTGATCGTAGGTAACGTGCCAATCGATGGGAAACTTGGCGTGATCGTATTTGTGGACGGTACTGATGGGAAACTGGCAATCGCTGGCGTAGCTGTTGGCGCTAGTTCAAAATTAGGCGTAGGTGCAACAATAGCAGAGCCAGCAGGAAAATTCGGCACAACTAATTCAAATGACGGTTGTACCGGAACCGTTATTGTAATTGACGACAATCCGTCAAGTGCGGCTGGTCGTATGGGTGCATCAGGGGCTATGTAATCGTCAACAGTCGATGTTACCGCACCCAACGTACCGGCAATGGTAGGTAACGCGGTTAGCGTGTCTATTGCTGCTGATATTTGCGTATTTAATTCAGCAAACGCGGTTCGTGCTTCAGTTGCGTACTCTTGCGAATCACGAATACCGCTAACGACAACGGTTTGTACGGGCGCCTCAACAAGAGGATCTCCCATAATATTGGGATCAAACGAATTAGCCATGAAAATAGCTCCGGTATTAGAAACGTAGCGTCCTCACGACGCGATTTACTATGATTATAATAGCATTCTTTTAGTTTCTGTAGATGCTAGATTAGTCATTACTCGATATTGTTATAAAAGGATTAGGCATACCATCTACATACTCAAATTCCCTTCCTACATGGATGACGGCTTTATTTATGGACTTACCATTAGCAACAATGTCGCTATACTTAAATGTTTGAAAAAGCTCTGTTCCGGCAAATAGCACATCTATATCAACATCATGCTCATCATTATCATAGTCGCATGTAATAGTTACTATATAATCACCGCCTTTTACTTCAGTTTTCATCTGCCAACTATCAATTTCATAGGTATTCACATAGTTATCTATTTTCGACCCTTCATAATTGAGTCCGAAAACCGTTCCAGTTGGTATTCCATGTGTTACATATAGCCAATCTGGGCCTTCTGTTCCACCCCAAATCAAGCCACCACTGCCACCGACTAAATCTGGTACTGGTACTGTATGGGTTTGAGTATCATATATAGTGTAACTTTTAAGATCATCCTCAACTTTATATTTCTTAACCCCAGGCCAGCATACGGCAAACATATTAAAATCAGAATTAGCTTGAATTGCCTTTACAATTAAGAACTCGCCATCAATTCTGTAGTCTGAACAATAATAGCGCGATATAGGATCAACAGTATCTTGTGCAATTATGCAAGGTGCAAATCCATAAACAAAAACTTCATTATTTACATAATTTTGAGTTGCCGCATAGTTGTCGTTATGTGTGGCCGCATCTTCGCTTCCAACCCAACTAGGATTAGCTGATGAAAAACATTCCTCCCAAGCATCCTTATACGCGTCTCTGGCAGCGAGTCCTACGCCTGGATAAGTGCCAATCCACGACTCAGTAAACCATGTAAAAGTGCTTGTTTTAGTTATATCGAACGTAACAGTTCCAGGGAATACCTCACTAACACCCGCCTTTATAACCGAATATTGAGGCCCATATTCAGTCATTACATAACCAGCTTCACCCTCTAATGTTGGCGACACTATGCTATCGTCTGGCATGAAGTTATATGTCATTTCAAAACCGTAAAACTCCGATATTTCATCAAATGTAGCAATATCATAAAATGCCCCACCCCACCAATCATTCCAGTCTGTAAAAAACTGATTATTAATTCCAGTTGTCAAGTCAGGTTCTTTTACATTCACCATCAAGTACGATTGTGTCGTAGTCGTTATTCTTACTATGAACCCGAGACATCTACATAGACCATCGCGTAGCGTTTTCCTTATCGGTACGTAAATCAACGCAACATCTGTGTCGTGATACCCGTCCGATCCAAGAACCGTCGAAACGACAATAGCTGACCCATCCTGACGTTCGACTTTATGTGTGTATCGAGTATCGGTCGAGTTGTTGGTTTGTTGTTGAACGTGCTTTTTAAACTCACCCAATATGATTCGTGCTTGGGACTGTAAACGAAACGCGGCTTGTTGATCACCGGCCAACACGAAACGCACCGGGCCTGTTTCTTTGCCGCCTATGTGTTCGTTGCCCCATTTCATTTATATCTGCCTGTGTATCGTTACGACTCTTGGTTTTAAATACGAAACACGCGCTTCAGATCCATTGATATTTTCAATCTCGAATTGCCATAGATCGCCTTTCGCGCCCCTGGCTAGATCCAGCTTAACGGTTTTCATGTCAGTAGTTTTAGCGACCGCGTACACCAATCGTTTCGAGTTATCAGAACTGATACGTAACTTGCACTTGCCGCCTTTAACTTTGACGTATAAATCAGGCACACGTTTTACGTACTGATTCTTGAAATTCATCTTGCCAGTTTTCACGTAGCCACTAATAGCCGCACCCGCGTCCGTTATCCCGGTTATCTCGTAAATACCCGAACTATTTGAACCATACTTACCGCTTATTCGATTAAATACCGATAATCTGAATTTTGATACAGGATACGTTTTTATCTGTCCTGAGTTTGTATCGGTTGTGGCTGATAAATTAATCGCCCAGGCTGAACTTTGCGTCGTAATACCATTCCATTCGACTGTGTTGTAATCCTCACTAGCAAGCGGGTTCTGAATACCTGAGAATCCTATGAATAGTAGATATTCCATACCGTCTTTATACAGGATCGTGGACGTGCCGCTTGTGTAATAGGGTATTGCAACATGGTCGGCTGTTACATCGACGGCGCCTTCCGGCGTACAGGCAACTAGACCTTGCTTGCCCATGTAATACTGCACTTTACCATTCTCGTGGTAAACCTCAGATCCTTTAATCGATCCAACGTCGCGTATCTGTTCAAGCGTCGGCGGTCCTTCTCCATCAATATCACGTAATGAATATTGAGCAAACAACGTGCCTATATAAATAACACCGGGACAGTTGACGACTGTTTGAATTGAACTGTCCAACTGAATACTTGATAACGCTTCCTGCAACGAATAACGTGGACCAAATCCATCAATATACGTCCAGTTCAAAAAAAATCCGTCAGTGTAATAAATACGCCCATAATGGTCGAGTATGCGCGATCCTGACGGGGGAGCAGGAGGAAATAGAAATTGTGTTTGTAATGGTGAATCAGAAATATTCTTGGTGATGTGTACTGAAGTAGTGGCTATCGGATATTCGTTGTAAAAATACAAGTCTGATCCATTGATAGACGACACATAAACGGCAAATTTAGTGACATACGCGGGAGGACTGGTCGGGAATGCCGTAAGCATAATGCCGCCGTCTTCTGGCACATTTACCAATGTACTCGGTCCGGCAGCGCCTTCTTCATCGCCTATGTACGTGATGACGACGTGATACATGCCGGCGTACATGCCGCCGTATGTTACCGGAGCGCACGTGGGGTTTGTTGGAACGGCGATTCCCCATTCCCTGGCCGCAGTTTCGCCTTTTATGTATCGACCCGTAACTGTGCCATTACTGAAATAAATTGTGTCACCAATGGGCCGTGAATAGCTCATCGGATTGTTGCCGCATCCAGTTTTTAAAGATACCGGCGTGTCGGCCAGTAATTTTAAAACACCATCATCGACGTATAAGACGCCAACACTTGATTCGTTTACTGAATGAGCATTAGCCGCTTCTACTAATTCGTAGCCATACCGGGGAAAAATAATATCCCCGGTATTGGAAAACATAACGTCAACCGCTTCAAATGCTTTACCTAACGGAACGGCGTCCAGGGCGAACCTGTTCGCCATTCCTGATAAAGTTAAAACAGGCGTGTCGGACATTAGCCGTTAAACGCAGACATCGGCCAGCTTAACAGATCCCACCATACTTCAATGGTGCCTGTCCAGGTTTGAGTCGCATCACCGTCAACATCGCCCGTTGTTGCATAGGCTGAGTTTAGATATAACTCTTTAGCAGTTGTTGTGCCGTCAAGGACAAAGAAATCGCCGACAACACCCGTACCCAAAATGGCTGATGTCAACGCACCGGCAACGTTAATCGTTGCTGATGATGTGAACGCAGTTGTTGGGATAAGATTTTGCGTAGTCGTTGCTAGCGTAGTAGATACTGCCGCGCTCGTACCAATACCTACCGCACCCGTCGTTGAATTTAACGTAGTCGCAATAGCACTGGTTGTTTTCTGTTTCAGAGCAATCTCGGCGGCTCTAAATTGAATCACGCCTTTTGGGAACGTGAATAGCTTGGAACTTTGATACTCAACACCATTAACAACCGTTTGCGGTAAATCAGTCAACGTAAATGTCGATTTTACTGACGTACCAACTTGCTTGTGTACAACAGATAATTGAGCTGCCGTAAACGTACCGCTTAATGGGTTCGCTGTGGTCGTATTTAATTGTCCAATGGAACCATTGGATTTTACCGCTAATTGACCTAGCGGTTGATCATCAAAAATGTCTGACATTGCAATATACCTTCAATGAGAAAAGATTAAAAAATTAATCAACCTACCCGCCATCACTGATAGTGAGCGTATAGGTAAATTGAATCGAATCGCCACTTTTAGCGTCAATGGAAGCAAACACAGTTCTGTCCCACAAAACGCCCGTTGATGCTGCGTTAAATAGACCATGCTCCGTTATCGCGGCATCCGCGTCAAATGTCAGTGTTGCTACTGTACTGTAAGTTTTTGCGACACTATTAACTTGAGTACCCACGCTACGTGTCGAATCAGGATTCAATGCTGTGGTGCATTCAGTCACAAGTGCAGTATCACCAACTGCTTCGGCTGTCGTTCCGGTTCCGCAAGCATGGTATTTAAACGTGGAAATATCAGCACTACCGGCGCCAGCGGCAAAATCATCACGTAGATAATTCACACCAGCGGTCGTAACAACACGTTTACCAATGCACCCAAGATCCAGCGTGGTGCCGTCATTACGTATGATAACAGCATCTACCGCGCCATACATCAACACCCTATCAGCATTACCCAACCAATGCGCAAACGTACCCTCAATCGCAACATATGACCCTAAATAGAAAGCGCGCCAATGCGCCTTCCAGTTCTTTATTTGATAAATAAGTTTTTGCATGACTAATCCTCTTTAATGTTCTACTAAATTAAATTTCAACGTAACGTCGAATCGTTTGCTTGCGCTTGGTGATACTCTCGCCAATACTGTGAAAAATCCGTTTGTTCTTGCTGTTGAATCGGCGGGTATAACAGGCGGTGTAATTGTTGCCGACTTATCATCAAACGATTCTGCAAAAGCAACCAATTCATCTGAAAATATAAATTCGACATCGCCAACCACTTCAGTAGGATGCAATAAGTTATACGGTTTTGCAATCCAAACCAAACCATCTGTCTCGCCATCTTCAAAGTCGTTTGTTTCTTCGTTATCACGCTTTGCCCATTCCGGTTCTGTCGTCGCATTTGATATGCCGGAATTTGAAACAGCATGATAGAAACCTTTAAACGTAGTCGGCAATACCACATCATATTCAGTAGCATTTACACGAATATAAACGCGGCCAGCTTCCCACGTTTCAGGGATAAACAACAAACCATACGATGTGAGTGAATCTGGATCGTGGTATGGAATCTCAAATGGCGCTTCCTGGCTTGCTACATATAACATGATTTATTTCTCAGGTGTAATTATAGTAGTGTCTTTTTTTGTAACTATTATAGACTTATCTGGCTGTTGAACAATTATCCATTTATAACAGCTCTTTAAATAATTAACAAATTTATATCGTATGCTGGTTAAACCGCCAGTAAAATTTAACGAGCCTGTCAAATAAACAAGAATCGTACCAATGGACGGATAAGAAATTGCACCGGCGAAACTCAATGCTCCGTCGATTAATCGATTCGTTTGTTTGATCGTAGCACCGGCGAAACTCAACGCTCCGTCGATTAATCGGTTGGTTTGT
>Ga0208115_1000030_pt1 | contig 61331 bp, 39 predicted proteins | sample LakWasMeta4_LOW4_2_FD_183856 | JGI IMG/M metagenome (GOLD analysis project Ga0208115, IMG submission 183856) | Freshwater sediment methanotrophic microbial communities from Lake Washington under simulated oxygen tension - Sediment Metagenome... | ecosystem: Environmental > Aquatic > Freshwater >...
CCCACTAAAACAAAACCTAATTGGGCATCAATTGTTCCGGCGGCAACCATTGTACTGGTTCCCATTTTAGTGACGTAGCCACTGGAGTTGGTATTGATTGAATTAATCTGATTCTGAGTTCTTCCAAACGCCGATAAAATAGTATCAGCACTGGTAACGGGTCCAAGTAAAGCAACATCCAATGAAGCTCCCAACGGAACTCCTAAAGCGCGTGCGTTGGTAAAATATAAATTAGTCATCCCGGCATCAGGAACAGCGTCAGTATTTAAAGTCTGCCAGCTTTTATCTCCACGATAAAATTGAGTGACCGTTCCGCCAGCGGCAAGGCCAATCTTCGCATTAAAAGTACTCCAATCGGCCGCAGATAAATATCCATCGACCGTGGCCGATGCTTGAGCAATCGACAATGCAGGAGTTGTTGCTCCATTAAGGACAGCCAGTGGACTTGTTACAGTTACGTTGGTTACGGTTCCCCCACCACCTGGAGTGCCTGGTTCCCATTTTTTAGTCGTATCATTCCATTTTAAAACTTGGCCGTTAGCTGCTCCCAATTGCACCAGTTGCTTTGAAGTTTCAGCAATATTAGCAAATGGCATCGCATGCAGCGCTTGAAAGGCATAAACTTTACTATTAGTGACATCGGTCACACGAAGAGCAGCAGCAAATGTTGCAGGAATAGCAGAGAGAATTTCGGTAAGTGTTTTTACTGGTGGGCCAGGGCAAACCAGGTCAAGTTTCAAATGGAAAACTCCATTGCTTAAAACTACCGCCGGCAAATTTTGGGAACAAAGAATGGTGGCAGGAGTGTTGGTGTAAGCGAGGTCAATTGTTAAATCAACGGGGCCTGCCACTGGTGCACCATCTGCTTTCACTAATCGACCTGAATAACTGAGGGAATCGGCGGCAAAAGAATTTTGAAAAAATAAAATGCTAGAAATAAAAAGAAGAGAATAAAAAAGTCTCACCAGATATTTTTTTTTCCTCTCCAACATTTTAAATTCCATTTGTTTGGCCGTATGGCCAATGATAAGTAACTACTTAATTCTAATATGTTTTATTATATATGCACGATGGGCAAAGTTTTTGCCTCATTGGGAAAAATCATTTATTACCAATGGTTAAGTAGGTGACTTATTTTGATGGATATCGCCTGGACCTTGAAAACTGCCAACTTTAAGACGAGGGGCATATCACTTAAACGAAAATGCCATTTATTGGCAAATAGCGGCCTTTGGATCCTTATCACACAGATAATTTTTAATAGCTTCATTTTCTTGTTTGAGTTTTGTGTTTTCCGCTTTGATTGAGGCCATTTCCCGATGAATAGAACGACTGTCATCAAACCATTTATGAAAGAGTTCTTTAATCGCGCTGACAACAGGTGACACCAATTGAGAATAGCTCATGGCCTTAAAGCCTCTGCTATCAGTTTTAACGACCTCCGGAAAAATCTTCTCTACTTCTTGCGCGATAAAACCAACTTGCTTGGAAGAATCAAACGACTGATCTCTCCAGTAATAATTGACTCCTTCTAATTGCATAATTTTTTCTAAAGAATTTTTTAGCGGGCGGATATCCTGCTTGAGTCGTCTGTCGGAGACGTTGGTATAAGCGCCGGCGCTGTTAACGTTTCCGCCTTGAACGTCGAGTTTATAACCGGGGGTGGATGTCCCTATACCGATGTTGCCCGTAGGACGAACAGTCAATAAATCAGCGTTGGCGGTTGATCCCTGACGAATCCAATAACCACTACCATCAACACCCGTAAATATTTTTTGAGTCGTATCCGTTTCTTCATAAGTAATATAAGGAGCGCCGTTGGCAAGGTGAAAGATTGATCCTGGTGATTCTGTTCCAAGCCCGACACGACCGGCATTATCAATAGTTAATCTGGCCACACCATTAGTTCTCATACCCAGTGAGCCGACGACCCCAGTGACTGGATCGGCATTTATTCCATAACCGATTCTGTTGGCTTCGGCCGATGATCCTTTCGCAAGCCAAAATGCATTGTTAGCACCATCGACAAGTGAAGTGATTCGCGCACCTGTTCCGACATTACCATTTACATCGAGAGTTGAAGTGGGTGTAGTTGTTCCGATTCCGACGTTACCTTGTTGGGTGATACGCATAACTTCACTTAAAGTAACGGCCGAATTTGTAGCTACAGTTTGCATTGCTCCCTGATAAAATCTAATTCCATCTGTTGAGCCCACAGTGATTGCTGCTCTATTGAGGGCAATAGGAGTCGATGAGAGAAACGTGCCAATACTCGAACTTGGGAAAACGCCATAACCTAATACCGGAGCTCCAGAGGATTGCTCGGTTCCAAATGTTGAGAGATTCCCGCTGGTGTAATTGTCCACAAGAATGGTAGAACCAGCAACAGCAGAAGCGCTACCAGCTTTAATAATTCCCGAAACATCTAGTTTTTTTGTCGGAGTTGTTGTTCCAATCCCGACATTGCCGCCTGCTGCGATTGTAAATCGAGAATTGGTTCCTAAGGCAGCTCCACCTTCATCAATCCTAAATGAACCATCGCTTGTTTTTACTCCTAAGAGAAACTCTTTTATTGTTCCTGCCCACAAACTAATTCGAGGATCAGCTGTTGCAACTGAAGGAACGGACACCCTTAGCGTTGAATCTACAGAGCTTGACCCCGAACTAACTTCAAATTTAGTGCTTGGTACGGAGGTACCAATCCCGACGTTACCACTGTCATCAATTGTCATCCGGCGAGAACCCATTGTTCCAAAATGCAAATCACTTAATCGGCCAGCGGCCGTATGTCTTTCTGATTCTATAAATCCAACATCAGTTCCAGCAACATCAAACAAAAGTTTCTGGGAAGCAATCACGTCTGTCATTCCGAGACTTAATTTTTGTGCTGGTGTAGTCGTCCCAATCCCAACATTCCCACTGGCATAATTTATCCCACCAGTAGCAGCACTCCAGTAAGTTGCTGAAGCTGGCAAGTTGGTACATGTAAATGAATCTGTAACAATCGAATAAACTAAAGTTTGAGCGGCACCACAACTACTTCCTGGAAATAAATTTCCGGCAACACTGGATTTTAAATCTCCAATCGCAAGATTGGCCCATGCCGGTGCTGAGGCCCCTGCCGATTTTAAAAATTGTCCTGCAACTCCTGTCCCTAAAGTGGTCGGTGCCGCTCCCGCTCCACCACCTAACATAATTCCATTAAGTCCCAAGAGTGCTGAAGAGGCCATGGTAGTTGTCGTATTAAAATAAGGAATCCCACCACTAACACCGGCAGTTAATCCTGTTCCACCTTTGGCAACACTTACTGCGGCCGAGAGATTTGCTGGATTAAGTGAAGTTAATAAACTTCCATCGACGGCAGGAAGTTGGGAAGTTCCATTGAGTTTTACAATTTGATTGGCACCAGTTCCACTATTTAAAGTGAGAACCGGAGTCGAAGTTGTCGTTTCTACTGCAATATCAGCGTTGGCGGAAGTTACACTTGTGACAGTGCCGGAGGTTACACTTACCCAGGAAAGAGTTGGAGTTGTGGCCACACCGTTAGTGGAAAGAACTTGCCCTGATGTTCCTTGAGTTGTTGGTAATGTGTAAGTCGTTGCACCTGCGGCCGCGGCCGGAGCGAATCCGACGTAACCAGAAGTTGAGCCTGATAATCTCAATGTGCCTTTTACATCGAGGGTCGATCCCGGTGCCGTCGTTCCAATCCCAACGTTACCATTTTGATTGACTCTAAAGGCTTCACTCCAAGCAATCGCGGCTCCTGTTGTTCCGGTTGGAGCAGTTAAAAGCTGCATTCCGCTGGCATTCAATTCTAATTTTGTCGAAGCAACTGCATTTCTATAGATTTCGTTATTACCGCTATTTGAAGCCAAGGCCACCGCTCCGGTGTAAGAACCTAAAAACGGTTTTGAAAAAAAATCGATCGTAAATCCAGTACCGCCATTTCCATACAAACTATTAATGGTTAGACCGTTGTAATACGCAGTAGGATCTCCAATCGTAACATTTCCACTAATTTTAGCATTACCGACAACATCTAGTTTCGCTGTTGGTGAAGCCGTCCCAATCCCTACGTTGCCAGTGGTGCGATAAACATGCCCTGCACTCGTTCCCCACTGACCAAAGCTATCGACATATTGCTTGTTAACGGCATCGGTTGCCGCCGCTGGTGCCAGTGGAATTTGTAATGTTTGTGCTCCATTGGCGGGATAGACAATTCCATTGATGGTAGCACCGGTTGAAAGTGCTGCTTGTTTAGAATTAAAAGTATTCCAATCTGTCGAGGTTAAATATCCATTCACGGCAGTTGTCGCTGCGGCCATCGAAATGTCTGGAACGGCTGCCGTCCCGCCAACAGTGACAGGTGCAGTGCCAGTAACACTTGTGACAACAACCGGATTTGATCCCGATGTCACACGTCCTTGCGCATCTGTGGTTACAGACGAATAAGTTCCGGCCGTACCTGTATTTTTTAAAGTGACTGCTCCAGTGTTTGCCAAGGTGGCATCGCCCGACATCGCAACGGCGGTGGCAACGTTACTGCCGTTACCAACTAAAATATTGGTTGATGGCAGAGTTGTTGATTGTTTAGTGTTTAACTGAGTCTGGATCGAACTGGTAACTCCTGAAACAAAACCTAGCTCCGTGGCGCTCGTGATTGATGTACTCAGCGCTCCCGCTCCGTCGGTTGTCACCGCTCGGTTAAGTGCTCCTGTAAAAGCGCCGGCACCAGAGTTATCTGTTACCCAACTTAAAATCCCTGCGCCATTTGTTTTTAAAATTTGTCCGGCCGATCCATCGGCGGCCGGTAGTGTATAAGTAGTCGTACCTGCCACTGCTGCTGGAGCAAGGCCGACATAACCAGAGGTCGATCCCGCTAATCTTAATACACCTTTGACTTCAAGAGCTGAACCAGGAGTTGTCGTTCCGATGCCGACATTGCCGGCATTATAATAAATATCATTAACGTTTTTTTCCCACTGCCCTTTGGCCTTCAAGTCTGTCACTTGATATTGCAATTTACCGAAGGCACCTAACACCGTATCGGCCGCGATGATAGGGCCTGCGACTCCGGTGTTGAGTCCAAGTAAGTCTGTTCCCAAAACTCGAGCGTTCAAAAAATATAAATTAGATCCTTCGGCAATGGCAGTCGTGTTTAAAGTCTGCCATGATTTATCACCGCGATAGTATTTGCTAGTATCACTGGGATTAGTCACGGTCGGCTCTTTGCCTGCTAAATCAGTTGAGAGATTCGCGATTTTTGATTGAGCAATCGCTGCACTGGCATTGATGTCAGCATCGACGATGGCGCCATCGACAATACTGGCGGATGTAACCGTATCGCTACCATTGGCCACACTTGCGGGATTGATCCAAGAGGTATTTCCATTTCCATCCGTCGAGAGAACAAATCCAACAGTGCCAGCGTTCTGAGGCAAAAATAAATTATAAGCAGCAGAAGTTGCATGACCTTTTAGCGTCACATAATTTGCCCCACCTTTAATTTTAAGATCGTTATCAAGAGTTAAAACTCCCGACATTGTATCGCCCGCAATATTGACTTTTAAATCATCTCGCGAGTCGACATACGCCATATTGGTGGCATCGGTAAATATGGCGGGAGGATCTATCAGGCGTAAAAAACCAGTCGGACTAGCAACCGTTACAACTCCGGTAATAGAGTCGTTGCCATTTTTGATTAAGTATTTTGCACTGTCTGTTGTTAGTGAATTAATTTGTCCTTGGGCCTTGGCAAAAGCTTGAAGAACCGTATCAGTCGCGACTATCACTCCGGGGCCGGCCACAAAACCATCCAGCGGAACTCCCAAAACTCTGGCGTTGGAAAAATATAAATTGGTCACACCACTTTCAGGCACCACACTGGTATTGAGTGTCTGCCACGACTTGTCTCCGCGATAATATTGAAGAGCAGATCCACCCGCAATTGTTCCTTCTTTGCTATTAAAGCTATTCCAATCAGCAGAAGATAAATAACCACTGGTTGAAGTATTTGCGACAGGCATCGAAATAACCGGTGTAGATGAACCTGTTGCCACGCTTATCGGTAAAGTCCCAGTGACACTTGTAACGGTTCCCCCACCACCGGGAATTCCCGGCAACCATTTTTTAACTCCATCGTTCCATTTTAAAACATCACCATTAGCTGCACCCAACTGCGAAAGTTGTTTGGCGGTTTCAGCAATACTAGCAAATGGCATGGAGTGAATTTCTTGGAAAGCATAAGTTTTATTATTGGTGACATCTTTCACGCGAAGAGCGGCCGCAAAACTTGCGGGAACTGATGTGAGGATTTCAGTCAGGGTTTTAACCGGAGGTCCCGGACAAACCAGGTCGAGTTTCAAATGAAAGACACCATTACTCAAGGCCACTGTCGAAAAATTTTGGGAACAAAGAATGGTGTTGGGAAAATCGGTGTAAGAGAGATCAATTTTTAAATCAACCGGCCCTGCGACTGGTGAGCCATCTGCCTTCACTAATCGGCCGGAGTAACTAAGAGATTCGGCCGCAAAAGAATTTGCTGAAAATAAAAATATAAATATAAAAAACGTCAAACTTCTGAAGTCCATTTATTCCTATTTCTTAAGACATAAAGAAAGCGGCAACTCCTTTGATTATAATAGCTTAATTCTATATTCTCGACGGTGGGCAAACTTGGGTCCCTAAGAAAAAGCTCTCATTTCATTGGCTTAAATAACCGACTAAAGTAATTCGTGTTCTTGAAAATGTGAAGGGGTGCCAACTTTAAGAAACAACTGTGGATTTAGCGGGCGGGAGCGGCCATAAGCCTTTTTTCAATGCGCTCCAGGCGAGCTTTCAATTCAGCGATCTCTCGGTCTTTTTTGGCAATATCAGCGTCCTTTTCTTTTCTGAGAGAAGCAATCGCTCTCTCCTGCAATTTATCATTTTCCCACAGAGGCAGGATATATTTACGGTATAAATCTTTAATGGAATTCACCACCGCCCAATGAATCGGATCGACATTTAATTCTAAGAATCCATCCTCACGTTTTTTAACGGCGTCGGGAATAATTTTTTGAACTTCCTGAGCAATGAATCCGGTTTTTGCAAAATCGGAAGGAAGACCAAGTGGATTGTCTTTCTTATAACTGTAGCGAACGGTGTGAAGCTTTAACACTTCGTTGAGTCCATATTCATAATCGCCATGAATATCTTTTAAGCGTATGTCAGAAGCATTGGTCCAGGCAGTCCCACTAGAGAGACCAGCACTTCCTACCACGTGTAGGGTGTATGAAGGCGATACAGTTCCGATTCCGACGTTGCCGGCAGGAGTGATATTCATTCTGGAAACACCATTGGAAACAAGGGATAAACTCGTGCTAGCGCCCACCCCGCCTATTTCTGCTTGATCGTACGGCCCCGAAATGTAATAGCCCAAGTAGCCCTTTCCACCCCCGAATAAAACCGAGCCATTGACATCAAGTTTTGCACCAGGACTTGAAGTCCCGATCCCAACTTTACCAGCATTATCTATGGTCATCGCTTGAGTAATAGCGCCCGGAGTGCCAGCTCCATTCGTATAAAAATCCATATAAGTTTCATAGGCACCGCCTCGTCTGAAAGCAATCGCCGCTCCTCCGCCACCTCCACTTTGATACGTGATCGCATCTTGTGAAGTGTTGGAAATACTTCCATCCAAACGCAGACCACTTCCTGCATAAGCAGAAATATTTGTCTGAGCAGCGCCACCACTAACAGAGGTACCTACAACATTTAATTTTTGAGCAGGACTACTAGTCCCAATTCCAAGGTAACCATTTGCACTCATGGTCATAAGAGAACTTGAAGCATTTCTCCATTCAAATAATGGCCGCGTGGTAAGAGCTGCTGAATCATCTCTTCGTGAGACAAAAATCATGACCGGTGTTGTTCCTGTATCCTCCGCTACTTTAGCTTCGCCCATAAATTGCGTCGAACGGTTAACTCCCACTGAGGTTCCTAAAAATGTAGGTGAAAAAAGATTAGCTGAGGAGGTTCCTTCTCCAATATATGCACGTCCGCCTGTCGACGAATTATCTTTAATATTAATCCCGCCTGTTTCAGTGATGGCGACATCAAGATTGTAAGCTGGAGTGGTGGTACCAATTCCGACATTACCATCATTTTTTATAGTCATCCGGGTAAGTGCGACGTTAGATCCATCGGGTGTAGTTTGAAACTCCATTCGCCCTGGAATATCAGCTGCTCCAGTTGTACCATCAACTAATCCAAGTATTCGAGCAGAGGATTGAAAAGTAGTACCGTCGTAACCAGTAAACCAAAGTGTTCCCAATTCATCTCCGCTTTGCACCAGTGTTTCCGCACCAATCGCACCGCGAGTTTTTCTAACAAGTAAATGCGCTCCGAAAGTTGGATCTGCCCCTGAGGAGCGCTGAATGATGAAGGGAGCAGCTGAAGCATCACCAACAATATGAAGCTTTGTTGCTGGAGATGTCGTACCGATCCCGACCTTTCCTAATGGATCAATCCGCATGCGCTCAGAGCTAGTCGCATATCCAGTAAAGAATCCCAGTGCTCCGGCATCTTGAAAATGAGTGTTCGGTTGAATGGCCTTAATCTCTGCGACTCGAAAGTTACTCGCTGAGTTTTGAAAAGTAAGTGCACTGTAAACGATATCAGAACCACTGTTGTTCTGTACTAAGATATTACTTCCGATTGTAAGATTTGAGAGCGGTGCTGAAGTTCCAATTCCCACATTTCCACTCGAACGATAAACATTTCCAGCTGACTGCCCCCATTGATTACTGGCACCCGCAATTTGAGTATCGACATAATCTTTGGTGGTGGGATCCGTCAGTAAAGTCGGTGCGGGAAGTGCAATATGAGCAGTTCCATTAATGGTGAATGTTCCCGAAGAAAGCGTATCGCCCGACTTATTCACCGGAGTATAAGTAAGCGCAGTGGTAACGTCTAAAGCAGTAAGCGCACTCCACAACGCAGTGTCGGCCGCTGTTGCTTTTAAAAAACTTCCAACATTTCCAATAACTGGCGAAGGTAGTAAAGCCGTTGGAATATCGACTGTAGGATTACTTGCAACTCCATCACCATTGCTCACAACTATTCTATTGGCAGTACCCGCGATACTTCTTCCTGCAAAAGTATTCGCTGCGGTTTGAACTAAGATCCCATTGGTACTGTAGCCCGCAAGAGAAGTAAGTGTTGCATCCAACGGCTGCTTGCCATCTAACTGTGCTTGGATCGCCGAACTCACACCATTGAGATAATTAAATTCGGTATTATCAACAACTCCGGTTGCCAATTTAGAAGTATCGATATTGGCAGCGGCCGCAACATCGGCATTGACAATACTGCCATCAGAAATACTCGCCGAATTGACCGCTGGATTAATCCAAGAAGTAGTTCCCGCTCCATCAGTCGCTAAAACATATCCTGCCGTGCCGCCCGTTAGGGGCAAGGTTAAATTATAATCGGCCGCCATCGCAGCGTTCGCTTTTAGCGAAACATAATTTGTGCCACCTTTCATTTTCAGATCATTATCGAGAGTTAAAACGCCCGTCATCGTATCGCCTGCTTTCGCAACTTTTCCATTGGCCGAAGTTGATACCGTCGTGATTTGAGCGTCGACATAATCTTTTGAAGTCGCTTCACTTCCGGCCAGCGGCAGAGCTGGAAGACCTGCGATCGTTCCTCCCGGTGTGAGAGTTCCACCGGCCAGATTTAATTTTAATCCTAGTGCATCGAAAACTGCATCGCTCGTTGGAGCATGAGTGGTATCGGCATCGGCAATGGTCGCAGTCAATAATCCACTGATAGCCGAACTCAGGCCATTCACTTTGATTGCCGGGATTTCATTATCGGCCACTGTTAATTTGGCGTATGGAATGGCACCGGCCGGAATATTGAGTTTCGAATAATCAATCGCGGCTGCTGCATTGACGTCAGCATTCATAATAGCGCCGTCTGAAATTTCAGTCGAAGTGACTGTACCAGCTCCTCCGCCTGAGAGATCATCACCCATGATCCATTTCGAATTGGTGGCATCCCATTTTAAAACTTTGTTATTAGCAATCCCCGTTAGATCAATGTCGGCAATACTTCCTAAGGTTGATCCCGTCAGTTTTCCACTGGCAGTCGTTAACATCGTCCAGGAGTAATCGCCACTGGCAGGAAGCACAATTCCTCTGCGCCCATTAAAAGACGAGACGACATTGCTGGAGTTACTAATTTTTTCCCAGGCCGAACCATTATGCATGATCCAGTCACCCACTTCGTAATTGATCGCATTGAATGTTCCGGCAGTAGTAACGATGTAGTAGTCGCCAGAAATGGGAGAAGTGATATTTAAGTTCGGCACATTTAAAGTGGCATCATAAGTCCCAAGATAAATTTGGGAATTGGAAAGTGTGGAGGCCACCCACTCTGCACCATCGTATTTCAACACCTGGCCAGTAAGAGCACCCATCGAGTTTAACTTAGGGGCGGTCACACTTCCATTGGTCAGATCAAATGAAATAGGAAAAGCAGCACTACCGTGAGCATCTGATAAAACTAATTCGAATATTTTTGAGACATCAAAAGAAAATGCGCGATTAGAGTTGGCAATAATCTGAGTTGTGGATTTGGATTCAATCGTGAAGAGTTCGTTAAAAGAAACGCCATTAATTTTTAATCCACTTACGACATTTAAATTATTTCCGGAAACGATGACTTGATTGTTGACGATGGTAACAGCAGAAACATTGGCGGAACTAATTTGCGAGGTCTTATTATTTTTTTTAATGTTAACTTTAACGTCACCCTTTTCGACCACACAGGACGACAAAAAAAAGGTGAATATTAAGGCCCAAAAATAGTTCATCCAGTTTCCATTTTACGCAGGATAAAGATCAGATATTTATCGGCTTTTGATACTAGGTGTTTAGTAACAGCGTAGACTGTTGGCAGGGGTAAATTATGCCTAGTTTTTGTGGAGTTTATGTGTTGGAAAATGCTTATCTTAAATAAAACTCAAAGGAGCAACTTCCCTTTCCATTGTAACAAAGTTCATTGCCAAGGTTGCGATGATAAGGCACCAGCGCCTCGTTTCCGGAATTAACCGCCACGTTCAACATATCATTAGTGCTAAAATTATCGTTAGCATCTTGTCCCGCACAGCCCGCAGTACGAGAGGTGTGTCTTAGGGTCCCGGCACACTTGACCACATCATAGTTCCAGACACCGAAACCCGTCTCAATAAATGGTGAGCCGGTATATGCAGCAGCTACCAACATCGCATCAGTAGTGCCCACCAGCTTTGAAAATTGTTCAGGATTTAATGAGGCCGCGCTGTTGCTGACTCCATTGAGACCAATTAAATCTCGGCGATAGAGATTAGCAAAAAAATCATTGGGAACAGTGGTCGCATCGGCAAGGCCAGCATTGTAGGCCACGCGTGTCCATCCTCCGCCCGAAGTCACCATGTCACAATAGACCCGCACCGGTTGATAGCTTCCGCCCACGCCATCGGGATCAACCAGATAAAAACCACTACCAGTTGAAAGTCCGGCATTTAAAATTTCTTTGCAAGATCGTTTGGTGTATTGCCCTTCCGCCCTTCGGGTCCAGAGTCGGGCATGCGAAACGCCATAGCCTGATCCAAAAGCAGAATCTGAGGCAGGAATCCCGGCGGGCGTTCCCCAAGCGGCATAAAGTCCGATGGAGTAGAAATAATTTACATGATTAATAGAGCCATCCATTAAATTGTTAGCGCATCCAACCACACAATCGCGCTCCAGCCCGCCCCACATGTTAGAGCTGGCATCAATCGAGAGTGGAACATATCCGGCCACCGGCTGATCAACTGTTGGATTGGTGGTTTGTGCCCAAATATTTCTGGGATTATATCCAGGCCAATTGATTTTAAAAATATAACGACCATTAGATTTAAAATCATCTAATTTATCGAGGATGGAATAAAGATTGGCAGTTGGGGTTGCGGGATTTTTGGAAATCGCATCAGCGGCATTAGCAAAATATCCCCCGGCCGTATTGTGATTTAAAACGAGAGTCCATCCACCACCATCTGAAGTCATGTCACAATAGACTTGATAAGTTCCGTTGGCGCCTGCTCCATCTGAATCGACCCAATAGAGCCCATCACCTGTTGACTGGCCGTACTCTAAAATCTCCTGGCAATCGCGTGGCGTGCTCAAGAGAAATGAATCATCCCGCGTCCATAATTCAACATGGGCAACGCCGACATTTCCTCCGGCAATCACTTGGTTGGCGGTGACCCCTCCACCATTATAAGCAACGTAGGTACCGACGGAATACCAAAAATCAACATTGCCGATATTTCCATCGATCAAAGAATTGCCACAACCAACAGTACAATTGCGTTCAAGTCCACCCCAATTGTCTGTTGATGCCTGAATGGAAAGTGGTACATATCCACTCAGCGCCTGATCAACCGCCGGGTTTGTTCTTTGCTGCCAAATATTTCGTTCTGCATGTCCGGGCCAATTGAGTTTAAAAGTAAAATTCCCTTTTTGAGAACGCATGGATTCCAGTGAACTTAAAATGGAATAACGATTGCTGCTTGGTTGATTGCTGTTATAGGAAAGTGCTTCGGTGGCATTGGCAAAATATCCATCCGCGACGTTGTGATTAAACACTAAAGTCCAACCGCCACCATCTGTGGTCATATCGCATTTCACTAATTGGGGAGCAGCTCCACCAGCACCGTCCGCGTCGATGGTATAAAGACCATCGGGGGCAGAAGGCGTTTTGGATTTTATTTCGGTGCAGTTGGCAGGGTATTCATATTCGCGGACAAAGAGCCAGCCATTGCCAGCGCCTGCTCCACCCGCCGAGCCCCACGCTGCGACCGAGCTCAGGTAATAAGCTCCGTTGTAATGACCGGCACCAGTGTTTTCACCGCCGCCGTGGATACTTCCACTCCAGCAACCACCGTACCAGAAAGGTGTTCCGGAATAAGCGCCGGCGCAGTAGTTGGGCATTGGAGAGCGATCATTGTCTAAATCGATCGCAGAAAAATATTCAATATCCATATGAGCACTAAAAAATCCGGCACTGGCAGCAGCTCCAGTCTGTTGAACATAATTGGTGGCCTTGGGTAAATAAAGCAAGGAAGGCGCGAGCCTTTTGATATTCCACTTTCCCGCTTGATCGATGGCCTGTCCGTAATCGGTGCGCCATTCGTAGCGGACTTCCATATTAGATTTTTCTTGATTTATTCTATTCCAATAATCAAGACCCAAAAAATAATTGAACTGTTCTTTGTTGTTGTTTAAATAAGTGGCACAACCTGCTCCGGCACCATTGGCCTGAGAACACAAGGGAGTTGTTTTAGTAGCGGAATACCATGTCTGATTAGTCCCCGGCTTATTGGTCCCTCCGCGAGTGTTAGACCAAACCAGGGTCCAACCTCCACCATCAGAAGTCATGTCACAATAAGTATCAAAGGCCGCCAGGCCATTGGCAACTCCATCGGGATCAATGGTATATTTTCCGGAAGCCGCAGCAGGATTGGCACGCAAGATATCCTGGCAAGAGCGATAAGTGACATCACAGCTTGAAAGTGTCACACCGGTAGGTGGAAAAGCAATAAAACTTAACCACTCAGGCGAAGCTTTCGTGGGAGTAAAATAGTCTTTAGTCGCATGGGCATTGGTTATTTTTCGGCAATTACCATGGGCATTTACTCTCTCCACCGTGCCATGAACCACCCGGTAGCCTTCGTTGATTGTTCCGATCGCTAAAGAAAGCACCGGATAAAATAACAGCAAGGAACAAACAAGGCTTCCCCAATATTTTTTATCTTTAAGTTTAAATTTAAGCATACCAAGACCCATATTAACTAATTGTAATAGCTTAATTCTATATCCTCGAGGGCAATCTTTTTGCCTCATTGGGCGCAATGATTTTAGTCAGTTGAATGACCAACTCAAATGTAATGGTAAATAGGGTTGGAGTCAGCTGCCAACTTTTAAGAGCAGCTCTTAGATTGAGGGATATGAGACTAACTGATTTTCTTAATCGCTCGTTTTTCTTTCCCTTCTTTAGTTCCCTCTTTAGTTAAAAGAGTGAGACGTTCTGCAATTTCATTTAAGGGTTCAACGAATTCCGCCGCGCCGATAGCAATCGCCTCTTTGGGCATTCCAAAAACAACCGAAGAGTATTCATCCTGGGCAATGGTGCGCACGCCATTGTTGCGCAATTCAAGCATTCCCTTCGCCCCATCTTTTCCCATTCCCGTCAAGATAACTCCGACCGTATGGGTGTAGAGATTTTGGGCCACAGATAAAAACAAATAATCAACTGATGGTTTAAATCGATTCACCGGAGCATCGTCATTTATTTCAACCGAGGCCTTGCCATTTTTATAGACCAATTTCATCTGTTTTCCACCAGGCGCAATTAAAACCCGGTTGGAAATGATGGCATCACCATCTTCGGCTTCTTTGACTTCAAACGGACAAAGATCATTCATTCTTTTGGCAAACGCTGCGGAAAAAACCGCCGGAATATGCTGCACGATCAACATAGGAGGAATATGATCTGGCAGGGCGGTCAGAATATCTCTAATCGCCTCTGTTCCCCCGGTAGAAGATCCAAGGACGATTAAGGAATTAGTATCACTCAAATGTTTGGTCTGGATAATTTTAACACTTCTGTTTCGAGAAGATTTAGAAAGATTCACTTTGGCAGCTGTGCGAACTTTTTCCAGGATGAGCGGAGTCACTTTTTCAATTTCAGACATCTCTGGTTTTTGAATGTAGTCAATCGCACCGTTTTCCAGCGCCTCTAACACCATTGGTCCTTCCGCCATACTAATGGAGGAAATCATAATGGTGGGAATATTATATTTAGGCGCGATCTGCTTTAACAGCGTAACACCGTCCATTTCAGGCATGTGAATATCGAGCGTAATGACATCTGGTTTGTGTTTTAAAATCAAAGCTTCAACCTCGGAAGGTTTTTCGGCCATAGCACAAACTTCAAACATAGGATCACTGGTAAAAATACGTGAAAGAATATTACGAATGGTTTTAGAGTCATCAACTATTAAAATTTTAAATTTGGAAGGGACAGCTACTCGGGCCACTGGTATAGTCTCGGCAATACTCACCCTTACTTTATTAAGCAAAGGAAGAAACATCACTTCGACCGCGCCGCTTTTTTCAATTTTTTTTATGTGTTGACAGCTTTTAGCGACAAAAAACTCATCTACGATCACAAGCGAAGACTTGTTACCAATAATCTTTATTTCAAGACTCGGAAGTTTGGCATCCTGAAAATAGTCGCTAGACTTTTGAAAGAGATCAGCAAGCATAGCTCTTTTAAGATCACTTTGTTTTAAAAAAAATCCCAAACAGTTTTCATCAGGAGTATGAATCGAAACAAAGACGTCGCCGGGAGCGAGTTTACTGAGAAACTCTCCTCCCATTTTCTTCGTCAATATTTCGCCTGAAAACATTTTTTTCATATCAACCTGTCGCTACTTAGTACTTAAATATCGGCACGACATATAGGGAAAGCTGGTGGCCGGCACGACATCAGTCGAATAATTCATCAAAGGATGTGCCTTATTACTTTTCTCTCCCATATCTTCCAGAAGCAACTGAACATTCTTCCATTCAGACACTACTTTGGCGGAATGAGCAGAAACATTACCATAGGCCAAAATTGAACATGGATAAGTGGAGTATTTTTTACTAAAACTTGAAAAAATCGTTTTAAAATCAGCGAAATAAATAGTATTCGCACTGATTTTCATTTCAGTTCCCGTATAAAAAACAACTGGTCGTTTGAAATCGTGAGCGTGTTCCAGCGCAATCGCTTCCAGCATCTCGCCGTGGCCTTCGAAAAAAATAAAGGTGGGCGGTTGACTTTGATCGAGTCCTTGAAAAAAGGACTTAAGTCTTGCCATGTCGGAAAAGGAAGCAAGCATTGCACGTATTTTTTTATCAGGAGAAGCGATCGTAAAGTTTTTTTGAGTTTCTATATCAAAAGAAGAAATAGCCGCCGGTTTGCGACCGAAATCTTGCGACATCGAACGAAGTTTAGTTCTGATTTCCTCACCACGCTCTTCCAGGTTATTTAAGGCCGGTTTTTCAACAAAGTCCGAGGCACCCAATTTAAGCGCTTTCATGGCGACACTGGAGTCCGATCGCGATGCCGAGGAAATAATCATGACAGGAGGATGAGTTTTATTGAAATTTTTCTCTAAATACGCCACTCCATCCATCTCAGGCATATGAATATCAAGAGTGATTAAATCGACCTTATGAGTTTTTAACTTCTCCATCGCATCTCGGCCGTTGACTGCCGTTGCCACTATTTCAAAACCATGCTCTTTGGTTAACACTCTCTTCAATAGGGTAAGGATACTGGGTGAGTCGTCTACGCACATGACCCGATAAACTTCTGCCACCGCCGGTCTGTTCATAAGTGAAGGTGAAGTTTGTGGTGCTGGTGCCATCGCTTTAGGAGCAGAGCTTGCTGCCGCTTTATGCATGTAAGCTGAAGGCCCAATCGAATTTAATTCTAATTTCAGCCCGGAAAGTGGCTCCGAAATACCTGAAAAAAAGACCCCCGATGGGTAAAGATGGGTCATTAGTTCTTTGGAAATACTTTCAACCTGATGTGATTCAAAATAAATAAAAACGTTACGACAAAAAATCACGTCGAATTTTTCATTTTTCACAACATCGCTAAGCTTCAACAAATTTCCTGCTTTAAATTCACACTTCTGCTTAACGGCCATTTTTATTTTGGCGTACATTGAAATATCGCCCGTTCCCTTGGCCCAATGATTGGCAAGGAAATTCATGGGAATTTCTTTAATTTCGTTTTGGTGGTAGACACCATTATTGGCAACCTTAACTGATTCAACATCAATATCTGTCCCCAGAATTTTATAGCTAAAAGCTGGATCAATGTCCTTAAGATAACATTCTAAAAACATAGCAAGCGAATAAACTTCGTGCCCGCGACTACAGGCGGCCGACCAAATCTTCAGCGTTTTCTCCCCTCTTTTTTTGACTTGCTCGACTAAATCAGGAAGTGCTTTTTTTAGTATTTCAAAATGAGGAAACTCTCTAAAAAAGAATGTGTGGTGGGTAGTGATTAATCCTACTAAAACCCCCGATTCTCTTTCATAATTCTGGTCAATATAATTTAGGTATTCATTAGCATCTTTAACACCCAACTCGATCATTCTCTTTTTAATTCGAGTCTCCACCATATAGGCTTGCTTTTCGCCCAAGCGGTTTCCGGAAATTTGATGAACAATGGTTGAAACTTTATCAATAACTTTTACAAAATCTTTACTGATCGTGCCAACTGCAACTTGAGACATTTAGACCTCTTTAATTAATACCAACGAAGCTTACAGAAAATTGATTAAGCCGCTTTTTTAGCAGAATTAATCATATCAAGATCTTTTAAATCCAAAACTTTGGCAATATCAAGAAGGACAGTCAAAGAATTTTCTTTTTTGTATACCCCAAAAATATAATGGGTATTCAGTTGGTTTTCAACTTCAGGCATTTCACTTACTTCGTCGGAAGAAAAAGCAAGAACTCTATTGATCGAATCGACCACTACCCCGATATTCATTCCGCCAATATCAACGATAATTACCGCTTCTTCCTTATCCTGCTTAGCTTCTACTTTTAATTTTTTTCGAAGATCAACCACCGAAATAACCTGACCACGTAAATTCATAATCCCTAAAAAATGCGAAGGAGACTTAGGAATTGGCGTTGTGTCCGGGACGGAAATAACTTCTCTCACCATTAAAAGAGGAATGGCATAATCTTCGTTGCCAAGACTAAACTCTATAAAACGGCTTAATTCAGCATTGGTTCTTTTCATTTTTGTAACGTTATCTTTTTCCATGGCGATCTCCCTTTTTTAAGCGGCCAATTCTTCTGTAAAATTAGATTTCTTCTTTTTCATAGTTCCTGAAAATAATTCGATTAAATCAAGGATGAAGGCCGGACGCCCATCGCCCAGGATCGAGCTTCCCATAAATCCTTTTTGATTCTTGATTTCATCGCCTAGTTTTTTGATCACAACCTGCTGTTGGTGAAGAATGTCATCCACCAGCACGGCAAAACTCTTGTCATCACTATTGACGATAATGGCGATTTGCTCATGGATCGGCTTCTCTTTTATTGGTCTTTGCAGCGCCGAACTGATTTTAAACATCGGTATAACTTGTCCGCGCAGCTTCAAGCAATCACCCACCCCGTTCACATGATGAACGATATCAGGGGTTGGAGAAAGCGACTCGAAAACTTGCCCCAGTGGGATAATATAGCGCTCATCCCCCACCTGGGTGACCATCGCTTCAATAATGGCAAGAGTCAGAGGAAGAACAACTTTAAAGACTGATCCTTTCCCCAGCTCCGTAACAACTTTCACTTCTCCCGAGAGCTTTTCGATATTGGTTTTTACAACATCCATTCCGACCCCACGGCCTGAAATTTCTGAAACTTCGGCCTTAGTAGAAAATCCCGGATGAAATATAAGATTGACGAGTTCGTCATCTGTCAAAGTTGAATTAGCTGAAATAACTTTTTTCTCAATCGCTTTTTCACGAATCACTTTGGGATTAATTCCTTTACCATCATCGCGGATTTCGATAACCAGGTTATTCCCTTCATGGAAAGCGCGAATGGAAACTTGCCCTTCTTCACTTTTTTGAGACTTAATTCGGTCTTCTGTACTCTCCAGACCGTGATCGACAGCGTTTCTGACGATATGGACCAGTGGATCCGCTAAATGCTCCAGAACTGTTTTATCAATTTCTGTTTCTTCACCAATAAGTGAGAGATGAACTTTTTTATCTAGGGCCTTAGAAGTATCGCGAACAATTCTTTGCATTTTTTGCAGTGTTTGTTTAAGCGGAACCATTCTTAAGCTCATCGAGATGGTTTGAATCTCTTTAGAGAGTTTTGCCAGCTGGGAAAGAGACTTGAGCATTAAGGGATTATGAATTTCCTCACGGTGCTGATTAAGAACAGTTTGAATAATGACAAGCTCTCCAACTACGTTATTGAGCATTTCGACTCTCGCCAAACTGACGCGAATATTGTCGTCTTCTGCTGCCCCTTTATTGGTGGCCGCTTTTTTAGCTTCGCCCCCGGTAGGATTAGTGTCATGCTTTTCATCCATTTTTTCAGCAACAATTTCCAAGCTGGCAGCAGCTGCTGGCCTTGGAGCTTCGGTCGGAAAAAATGAACGGGCACGATCTTCTTTTTGGTCGTCGCTTAAGGCCACACTGGGAGCTTCAAGATCGCGCTCAAAACTCTCCAGCAGAGCAATGTCTTCAGCTGAAATAGTTTCTGATGACGAAAATGTTTCAGCGTCCATTGGGGCACTACTTGCTGCCGTTGCGGTGTTTTTCAGTTCGCCTTTGAGTGCCAGTTGGATTTTCGCAATAATTTCGACTGAACTAAATCGTGAGTCCAGATCCATATTAAGCGTTTTGATCATTATGCTTACGTGGTCGTTACACTCTAGCAGCAATGAGACGATTTCATCGGTAATCTGGATGTGACCTTCTTTTACTTTTAAAATAAGGTTTTCCATTTCGTGGGTAAACTCGGCCACATCGCCAAAACCAACGGCCCGGGAAGTTCCTTTTAAGTTATGCGCCAATCTGAAAATCTCGTTCATTAAATTGGCATTGTTCTTATCGCCTTCCAGCGCCAGGAATGCTTGCTCCGAATCATCCAGCAGCTGAAGAGCTTCCGCCAAAAAATCTAATTTAACTTCTTTTTCAAATTCATCCATACTTCATCTCGGTATTTTGAGGTCAATATTTTATTAAGCGATCAATCGCTCTCGAATTTATCGGTTTTTCATTCCGAGAAGTTGAAAAGAACTTGATGAAATGATCAGAGGAAATTTAGTGCTGCTGATAGGCTAAATAGCTGAAAGCTAAAAATATAAAAACCGATAAAATCACTTCGAAGTGCTTTTTTTTTGAAACTTCGCTATTATTGGATATAATAGCTCAGGAATTTAAACAGATAATGGATATAAAATGACTCAAATAAAAATCGACCCTGCCATCGCTGAATCAATCAAGAAATTTTCACTTCCTGAAAACCTAGGCTTCGGAGCAGTGATGGCGCCGGTGATGGCCAGCTGTACTTATGAAAATGGAAAATGGGGAGAACTTGAACTGATCCCTTACGGACCTATTTCCATGTACCCCAACGCTAAAGTTCTTCACTACGCCCAAGAGATATTTGAAGGCATGAAGGCCTATCGAGTCAGTGGTCAAGGACCCTATATTTTCCGCCCGGACGAAAATCATCTTCGCTTCAACCGCTCGGCCGAGCGCATGGCCATGCCCCATATCCCTCAAGAAATTTTCCTAAAGGCCACCTTTGAAGTGACTGCTTATTCTGCCAATTTTGTTCCTCGCCGCTCTGGTGAGTCTCTTTATCTTAGACCTTTTATGTTTGCCACCGAAGAAGCGCTGGGAATTAAGCCTTCTGAGAAGTTCCGTTTCATGGTCATCGCCTCGCCTTCCGCTTCTTATTTTAGTGCTGGTGGCCTTTCGGTTTTAATCGAGCGTCACGGAGCGAGGGCCTTTCCAGGCGGAACCGGCTTCGCCAAGGCCGGCGGCAATTACGCGGCCTCATTGCTTTCGGCAATCAAAACTAAACAATTAGGCTTTGTGCAAACACTTTGGCTTGATGGCCGCGATAAAAAATACATCGAAGAAATGTCCGGCATGAATTTCTTTGCAGTCATCAACGGCGAACTTCACACCCCGGAAATCAATGACACCATTCTCGAGGGGATCACCAGAAAATCGATTCTGGTTCTAGCTCGTGATGCTGGCATCAAGGTGGTCGAAAGAAAAATGGATATTGACGAGCTGATCGCTGATATCAAAGCAGGGCGATGTACTGAGACCTTCGCCTGCGGAACTGCTGCCATTATTGCCCCGATTGATTTCCTGGCGGAAGAAACAGGAGAGCGCTACCCACTCAGAGACCACGAGGGAAAAATCGCGTTACAATTGCGTGAAGAACTCCTGGCGATGCAGGAAGGTCGAAGTGTTGACCGCTATAACTGGGTAGTGAGCGTCGAACCTAAAAACTTATAAAGTTTATAAAGTCTAGAGGGTCAAAAAGCAGATAACGGCAATAGCGGTTGGCAAAAGGGCCCAAAGAAAAAGGCGTAAAGGCTTAATCCCTTCCTTGCCAAAACTCTCCCCTAATATACCAAAGCCTGCAGGATTGGGTGCATTGGCGATAACCGTCAGTCCGCCCCCAGCAACCGCTCCGGCCACCAAAGAATATTTTGAAGAATCACTTAGCTCGACTAATGACCCCAGATATGTGAGCGCGGCATTGTCAGTAATCGCGGTCAGCCCGGTGGCACCAAAAAATAAAACCATATTGCCCATCTGGGACAAGACCATACTCAGCCACCAGGACTGCATGGTCCCTAAACAAATCAGGCCGGCGAGAAAAAAGCTGACCAGTAAAGATTCTTTTACCTTCATCTGATCCTGATACTTTTGAGTAATCATCATGAAACCAATGAACAGGAAAAAAAGAGCGATGAACACTTTGGGATGATGAGCAAAGATCACCACCGAAAATAAAAAGAAGAGATGAATAAGAATTTTCCAAGGTCTGGGAATCAAATATCCCTCATCTTCCACTTTCTTTTTAATCGATCCATCCAGTTCTTTTCTAAAAATGAAAGCATAAATAGAAGTTGAACAAACAACGGCAATCATCGCCTTGTAGCCAAAATGGGTGAACATATAAAGGCTGTCCCATTGCCATTTTGAGGCCACCATTAAAACAGGTGGAGCGGCAAAATGAGTGAGAGTTCCACCGATGGAAATATTCACAAACAATAAAGCAATGGTTGCGTATTTTAGCTTTAAGGAAATGTGCTCGCTATAAATAGTTTTAAGCAAAATCATTGCGGTGACCGTCATGGCCGCTGGCTCGGTGATAAAAGAGCCAAGCAATGGTCCAACCACCAGGGCCGAAATATAAAAAGAAAGTCGCTCACTTAAAGGAAGCAGGCGCGAGACTTGGGTAATTATCTTTTCTGCAAAATAAATCACTGGTCTGGTGGCGGCCATGCACATAATGACAAAGACAAACGCCGGTTCGGTAAAATTAAGTGAGTCAAGATAAGTGACGGCCGGGGTTACGCCGCTGGAGAGCGCGAAAAAGGCCAGAAAAATAAAAGACCAAAGTCCAAATACAACTTCCACTTCGGAGAGCAGATGCCAGAAATGAAAGGCGATGGAATTGGTATTTTTATAATGAGCGATCATTCTAAACTTACTGACTAAGAAAGTATGAATAATCGCTATGAAAAAAATGATGGTCGAAATTATTTCTAGGTAAGTTGGTTGCATAAGCAATTAAGCTTAACCGTCTTTTCCAATAGAAGCAACAGGACAAGCTTCTAGTTGTTCCTGGCAAAGTTCAATCTCGGCCGCTGTCACCGGTTGTTTTGCGACATAGGCATTGCCATCTTCGTCTTCTTTAAAAAACTCAGGAGCTCCCGTATAACAAACGTTACAGGCGATACATCCTTCTCCGTTATCATCATCAGGATCAGTGCAAAACCATGCTCCTGGGATATTTAATTTATGCTTCATCTTTTTATTTGCCATGAATCCTCCTACCGTCAATAAAGAGATAATTATCTATCACAACTCTAACGAAAACTCATCAAAAAGACGCATAATAGATTGCAATTACGGCCTAGTTTTCTTAAAATCCGTCGAGACTTTAAAAAACCCTTTTTTGACAGGATTCCCTATGGAAATGACAGCGACTCAATCTAGCGCCCTAGAAAAGGCCAAAATGTGGGCCAACAATCCTCTTTTTAGCAGCGACTCAAGACTTGAAATTCAGCGCTTAATCGACAATCAGGAGCTCAAAGAAATTGAAGAACGCTTCTACAAGGACCTGGAGTTCGGAACAGGCGGGATCCGTAGTATTTTGGGCCAGGGAATTAACCGCATCAATACTTACACCATCCGAAAGGCCACCCAGGCCCTTTGTACTGAGGTTCTCGCCCAAAAGACCAACAACCCCAGTATTTGCATTTCCTATGACTCTCGCAATTTTTCCTTGGAATTTGCCAAAGCGGCGGCAGAAGTCATGGCGGGCAACGGAATCAAGGCCTATATCTATGAGCGTCTCAATCCCGTGGCGATGCTTTCTTTTTCAGTACGCCATCACGGGTCAATGGCCGGTGTAATGGTAACCGCCTCTCACAATCCACCGGAGTATAACGGCTATAAAGTTTTCTGGTCCGACGGGGCGCAAGTCACTCCGCCTAATGACCAAAATATTATTAATAACTATTATCAGCTAACTGATTTTGGCGCGATTAAAGTTCTCGCTTTCGAGCAGGGAATCGCCCAGGGACTCATTCAATGGGTTGGATTGGAAGTTGAAAATCTTTATCATGCCGCGATCGCCAGCAAGGCAATCGATCCAAAGCTGGACCAAGCTCACGGTGCTCAATTAAAAATTGTCTACACTCCCATTCACGGAGCGGGACTCATTCCATGCACTCGCGCTCTGAGCGAACTGGGCTTTAGCAATGTATTGGTCGTTAAAGAACAGGCCCAACCAGATGGAAATTTTCCAACCGTTAAAAGCCCCAATCCCGAAAACCCATCGGCGCTGGCACTGGCGGTAAAGTTGATGGAAGAAACCAATGCCGATATTGTCATGGGGTCAGACCCAGACACTGACCGCTTAGGGGTGGCGATTAAAAGTCATGGCAGCATTCATTATTTAACGGGAAATCAAATTGGAATTTTAAAACTCCACTACATTCTTTCTCAATTAAAAAAACAAAATCTTTTATCGAGCAACTGCTATTTCGTAAAAAGTATCGTCACCACTTCCCTCTTAGATGTGATCGCCAAAAGCTTTGGCTGTGAAGTCTACAATACCTTGACCGGCTTTAAGTGGATCTGCGGAAAAATGAATCAGATCGAAAAAGCAGACCCTACTAAACAATTCATCTTTGCCACGGAAGAATCGTTTGGCTACCTCTCGCACACTTTTGCCCGCGATAAAGACGGTGTCAGCTCAGTCTCGATGATGGCGGAAGTGGCGCTGTACTACAAACTTCAAGGCATGGACTTACTGGCCGCCCTCGACAAAATCTATGAAGAATACGGCTTTTCACATGAATCGCTTCTCTCGCTCGATTATTTTGGGATTGAAGGACAAGAAAAAATTTCACGGATCATGACAAAGTTTAGAAACTTCAGCGATAACACTTTGGTTGGAAACCCTATTTTAGAAATCAGAGACTACGCTAAAGGATACCTCGATCTTCCCAAAAGTAACGTCCTGGGATTCTTCTTTGAAAATGGGGACCAGTTTTATCTGCGCCCGAGCGGAACAGAGCCGAAGATCAAATTTTACATCATGATCCAGGAGCGCAACGGAACACTCGCGGAAAAGAAAAAAAGAGCACAGGATAAAACAGATGCACTCCTGGCCTATATTAAAAGTGAAGCTGAAAAAGCTTAAAAATTAGCAAGCAATAGCAAGAAAGGAATTATGAAAAGCAAAGACCTGGCAGTATGTTTAGTAAGCGGCGGAATGGACTCATTAGTAACCGCTGCAATCGCCGCAACCAAGCACGAGCGCCTGGCCTTTTTGCATCTGAATTACGGACAAAAAACGGAAGAACGCGAGCTTCAGAGCTTTAAGAAAATAGCTGAATTCTATCATGTTCCTGCCAGTCACCAAAAAATCATCGACGTCAGTTTTCTTAAACAAATCGGCGGCTCATCTCTTACCGATGACAAAATTGATGTAAAAAAATACCGTGGTGATGATACTGAAATTCCTGATTCCTACGTGCCTTTTAGAAACACTCATATTATCTCCATGGCCGTTTCCTGGGCCGAAGTAGTGGGTGCTAAAAAAATCTATATTGGCGCTGTTTACGAAGACTCTTCTGGCTATCCAGACTGCCGTCCAACTTATTATGAAGCGATGAATGCCCTCATTAAACAAGGAACCAAAAACGGCGATATCGAAGTGATCACCCCAGTGATCTACCTCAAAAAAGATGAGATCGTTAAAAAAGCTCTGGAACTCAAGGCCCCGTTGGAGCACAGCTGGTCTTGCTATGAAAGAAACGATTTGGCCTGTGGGGTTTGTGACTCCTGCGCTTTACGTTTAAGAGGCTTCCAAAAAGCTGGAATTGCTGATCCCATTGAATACCTCCAACGCCCCAACTACCTGGAAAAGTAATTTTTACAGGCTTTCCCCACCAAATTTTGAGGTATGTTACCCTAGGCTTACTTGTAACTTAGGGAGTAAAGCATGAACGGCAAAAAGATTTTAGCTTTAGGATTAGTGCTCTTTTCATTCGGTGCCCACGCCATTCCGCCGGCCCCACCGAGCACCATCTACAACAAGATCAGATCAATCGCGGCGAGAAACTGCATCACCGAAAACGGTATTATTGTTGGCGATTTAAAAGACACCGAGAGTGTTAAATTTGTTCTGCAGTTAAATAAAAATGCCAGCGCCGGGCTTTTGACCATTTTAGAAAATGGCGAAGTGAGCGATAACTTAAAAGTCACTTGTAAATAAATCGATTATTTTGAAAGCGAGCTTCGAAACTCTTCGAAGCTCGTACAATTTCTGGCCTTCATATCTGCTGCCAATCTTTTTTCAATATCAAATAAAAGTTTCGGACCTTGAAAGACAAAAGCTGAGTAGAACTGAACCAGCCTTCCCCCAACTTTCCAGAACTCCAAAAGATCTTCATAGCGTGAGAATCCGCCGACTCCGATCAATTCAATCTGAGGCGTTTCTTTTAATTGGGAGAGAAGGTAGTTGCGGGTCTGGCGAGCTTTTTCATAGAGCAGCTTTCCAGAGACCCCCCCTGCCCCACGCTCTGGCATGATGGTGGTATTGGTGGCGATAATTCCGCTCAACTCAAATTCTTTCACCAAATTCACCACCGAAGAAAGTTCATCCTGATTCATATCGGGCGATACTTTTACTAACAATGGTCGTTTGACTATTTTCCTTTTTTCACTGACTGCCAGAAAAATATCACGTAATCCCCGGTCCTGCAGCAGGTCGCGAAGCCCGGGAGTATTAGGCGAAGAAACATTGATCACCAGATAATCAGCAACGGGAGCAAACGCCTCATAGAGTGAAGCATAGTCCAGGTGGGCCCGCTCGTTGGGAGTCACTTTATTTTTTCCCAGGTTCACGCCAAGAATTTTTTCGCGACGATCACAGGATTGAATATTTTTTAAAACGGCAACCGCACCGGCGTTGTTAAATCCCATGCAGTTTCTTAAACTCTCCTCGGCAACATAACGGAAGAGCCTTGGTTTAGGATTTCCAGCCTGCGCCATGGGTGTAACAGTTCCGACTTCTATAAATCCAAATGGAAGATAGCTTAAAAAATTAATGGCGCTGGCGTTTTTATCCAGACCGGCGGCCAGCCCGAGTGGACTTTTGAACTTAAGTCCCATCGCCTCTAATTGAAAACGGGGATCAGTGGGGGTGTTCTTAACCCAAGGGCCCAAAACGCCCATCGCTTTCAACGTCAGTTCGTGCGCGACTTCCGCGTCGATTTTGAAGGCCATCTTTTTGAAGAAGGGATAGTTTAGATTCATTTTTAATACAATTGGACGAAGTCGCCTTCCAGCACCTGTCCACCAGAATGAAGAATGGCGATCGCCCCATCACTTCCGAAATAGTCGACGACTTCAATTGTCCCCTTCATGTCGCCTTTACTCATGCCGATCAGGGCACCCGTTTCCGGATCGTAGATCTCAGTTCCTTCAGTGATGATTTTTAAAATATCACCAATATTGATTCCGCTTTCGCGTCCAGCATTCAAGTAAATTTTATTTCCGATGATCTTGGCCACACGTCCAACCCAATCGAGCTTACTGGCCATCTCAACCACTTTCGGAACAGATTTACGAACGGCAACTCTCACCGCATAACGAAGCAGTTCACGGCGATAAGTTAGATAATCTTCGCGGTCTGATGAAAAAAAGCGATAAGTCGCATCGTCGGCATAACCTTGAAGTGTTTCCGTATAGATTTCTTTTCCAGCGTTGACGTCATAAACTCTGACTTCAACTTTTGATTCGGTGTAGGACTTGGTCTGGCGGACAACGCCGATTTCATCGGTCTTCTCTCTTACCCGCGCGTCGATCACCCGGCCGAAGATGACGAAATTGATACCTGCGATTTTTGCCTGACGAGTGAGCTGAACCAACTTCATCCCTCCACCCACGTAAATTTCTTTGGAAGTTCCAAATAATTTATAAGAGCTGGGATCGACAATAAATTCACCGGTGCGTGAGAGTTCCGTTCGCAATTCTTCGGTGGCATTGACTTCCAGGTCTTCACTTTCAAATGGCGACTCATTAAAAAAGGGCAGCAAGGCCACTTTCTTTTTTACCCCGGAAAAATATTTTCTTTCTTCAATTCGCGGTCGTTTGCCCTGGCCATCTCTTTTAATGACTCCCGAGGCGCAACTTGCCAGAAACTGTAATGTGATTGTTAAAACTAAAAGATTCCTGACCATTTCCATCTCTCTTACTTATTGGTCGTTTATTCTAATTTTAATTATTGGTTTCTTTTGGAATAATTGCAAAAGTTTTATCGGCGCGATTGAAAAGAAGAACTTTTTGCTCGTTTAATGGGAACTTTCCTCCCTCTTTACTCAAGCGATCCAGAATGAGGGCAGAACTTCCCTGCGCCCTGATCACAATGGAGGCTCCATCCGATGAATAGGTCTTCATCTGAGCGCTAAGTTTCAGATCGCTCAATTTATCCTGCAAAAGATTATTGACCTGATAAATTTCGCTGAGCCCAGGCTTGGTGCTGAATTTAATTTCAAGCTCAGTCATCTCCAGATTTTTGGCATCCGCTTCTAATAATCCCTGAATTTTTGCGGTTTGAGACAAGAGCAGATTGTGAATCAGACTCGCCAAACTAGAGCTCAGGACTTTTTTGTTATTCATTGCCAGGGATCTTTTTTGTTCGGGAAAATCAAAGGCCAGTAAAACCGTACCTGTCTTCGTGTTTTGCAGAATGTACTGGGCACTAAGCTCGTAAGAGGCCGACTGACTCTCAATATTAGACGAAACTTTTTTGAGAATCGATTTCCATTTCAAGGTAATGGATTTGGAATTCATATAATCCGGTTTCTGTGAAAAATCTTTGTTCAAAACGACAATTCTCTCGAAGCCCGAAAATTCTTTTTCGGCCAGTTTTTTCCAGGACTCTAAGATGACGCCTGAAAAATTTTCAGCTTTACTGACCCCGACATCTTCCCAGTTCATGCCCTTATCAATTTCAACACTGGCCAGGATGTAAAAAGTTTTAAGTTTGGTCTCACTTAAGTCGTTAATCATTTCTTCGTAATTAGATTTGAGTTTTTCAAGATCAAGCCAGGCGCTAAAAGTTCCGCTTAAAGGCCCATTTAAGGGCAAAGGAATCTTAGGATCGGCGGCGGCGGCCCGGGCGAGATTCTCTTTACTAAAAAAGCTCTTTAAGAATTCAAATTCATCTTTGGCCGACATCTTCTTTTTTTCAAGCTTGGACCAATAGAGCGCTGAATCCAGCTTGGCCTCTTCCAGCTCACGGGTCACCGCTTGCCGAAAACCATTGAGCAACAAAACCTGATCCTCGCTCCATTCAGCGCTGACGTCTTGTGCTTTGCCCATCACCTCTAGCGAGATGTCTTTGGCCAGAAGTGGATGGCAAAAAGTGAAGAAGAAAAGAAGAAGGCCACTAAGACCAAAAAAGCTAGACATGAACACCTTCAATTTTTCCATCTTCCAGCCGGCCATCAATAATAAATTTAACGGCATCTTTGTTAAACACTTCATTTATCTGATGGGCCATCTGAGGAGTGGGATTAATTAAATACTGCTCACCCAGTGGAAGTCTGGCCCTTCCTTCACTCGATTCGAAAATCAAATGCATCGGAGTAGATCCCCGGTAAGAAAGAAGCACCTGGCGGAGCTTATTGAGCTTGATCTCGCTTAAATCTTCAAGGTTCACGCTAATGCGAACGCCTGTGATTTTATTTTCAGAATGCTCTTTTAAACGATAAATCTTATCGGCCAGAATCTTGCGTGGACTCTCCTGCAGGTTGATCACCCCTTCCACGATAACTGGTTCATCACTATTTAAAATGGCCTCAAACTCTGCAAAGGCCCTTGGGAAAACAATACACTCTATTTTTCCCGTCAGGTCTTCCAAAGTCGCAAAACACATCTTGTCCCCTTTTTTAGTGAGGATAACTTTTTTGGCGGTAAATTTTCCTGCGAGGGTCATGTTACGTTTCTGATCTGATCCCAGAAATTCCTGAACGTGTGCCACTGGCATCGTGGCCATTTCTTTCATCAGGCTTGCATAACGATCAAGCGGATGACCGGAAATATAAATTCCCATCAATTCTGCTTCGAGTCCCAGGCGTTCAATATCGTCAAAGTCAGGAACTTCCTGAATGTCGAGATTAGCTTCTGCCGTCTGATTAAAACTTCCCCCGTTTTCTGATTCCCCAAAAAGAGAAAGTAATCCAGCGGAAGCTTCTTCCTGCCGTTTTTTACAATAGGCCAAAATCATATCCAGATTTTCAAGTAAGGTTTTACGATTGAGTTTTTCACACTCGTCGAAGGCCCCAACTTTAATCAATGATTCAATCACTCTGGTGTTAATAATTTTTAAATTAACTCGTTCACAGAAATTCACAAATCCAGTGTAGGCCCCGTTTTCAACTCGTTCGCGAACAGCTTCTTCCACCGCATTTTGGCCGACGTTTTTAACGGCTCCCATCCCAAAACGAATATTTTTTCCGACAACGTTAAAGTGCCATAAAGATTCGTTGATCGAAGGAGGAAGAACATCAATCTCAAAATGTTTAGCGTCCCCGATATACTGGGTGATTTTATCCATGTTCCCAAGTTCAGAACTGAGAAGAGCGGCGAAAAATTCAGCTGGATAATAATATTTTAGAAAAGCGGTCTGATAAGAAATAACAGAGTAAGCTACGGCATGGGACTTGTTGAATCCGTATTCCGCAAACTTTTCCATTTTATCAAAAAGATCATTGGCAACCACTGTATCGTAGTCTCGCTCTTTTGCCCCGGCGAGGAACAACTCACGGTGTTTGGCCATCTCGTCAGCTTTTTTCTTTCCCATCGCTCGACGTAGCATGTCCGCTTGGCCAAGAGAATAGCCGGCAACGATACGCGCGACGTTCATTACCTGTTCTTGGTAGATAATAACACCGTAAGTATCTTTTAAAACGGCTTCCAGTGAAGGAAAAGGATAATGAGTTAGTTTTCTTCCGTGCTTGATTTCGATGAATTCATCCACCATTCCCGATTCAAGGGGACCTGGTCGATAAAGAGCATTGATCGCCGAAATATCATCAATCGAACCTGGGGCAATTCTTTTACAAAGATCAATCATTCCCGAAGACTCGAGCTGGAAGACGCCAACAGTTTCACCTTTGGAAATAAAGTCATAAACATTTTGATCTTCAAGATCAATCGACTCAATATCAAAGTCCGGAACTTTATCGCGTTTGATAAACTTGGTGGCATTTTCAATAACGGTCAATGTTTTTAAGCCAAGAAAGTCAAATTTAACCAGTCCAATCTTTTCGGAGAAATCTTTGTCGAATTGAATAACTTTTTCGCCCATCCGCCCTTTAAACAGCGGACAGTAATTGACCAGTGGTAAGTTGGTAATGATAACCCCGGCCGCGTGGATCGAAGCATGGCGTAGCAGACCTTCGAGACGACGGGAAATATTAACAACTTGTTTAATGCGAGGATCACTATCCATCAATTCGGTAATTTTTGGTTCGACCTCCAGGGCCTTTTCCAAAGTCATTTTTAACTCTTCAGGAATTAATTTGGATAGCACATCCGCTTCACTAAAAGTTAATCCAAAGACTCGCGAGACATCTTTGATGACGGCCTTGGCCTGAAGTTTACCGAAAGTAATAATTTGCCCGACACGCTCTTCACCATATTTTTGGGTCACGTATTCAATAACACGCTGGCGGTTTTCCTGGCAAAAGTCGACGTCAAAGTCTGGCATCGATACGCGCTCTGGATTGATGAAGCGCTCAAAGAGAAGGTTAAAAGGAATCGGATCGACGTTGGTAATTTCTAGCGCATAGGCCACGATGGAACCGGCGCCCGAACCCCGTCCAGGACCAACGGGACAACCATTACTTTTGGCCCACTTGATGAAGTCCGATACGATAAGGAAGTATCCCGGAAACCCCATTTTCACGATCATGGCAAGTTCGTCTTCAAGTCTTTCCAGATATTTTTGTTTAGTCTCAGTTTCCCAATTATCTTGCAGTCTCAACTTTGTAAAATGAGGCCCCTCAAAACGCACAGCAATTCCCTCGCGCGCTTTTCTTCTAAAATAATCAGCTGCGGTCTCATCCGTTTCAATGGGATAATCCGGAAGGTGATAAACTTGATTTCCTTTTTCGTCCTTCCAGTTGAATTCAACATTACACTTGTCTGCGATTTTTAAAGTGTTGTCACATGCCTCAGGCGCATAGTGAAAAGCTTCGCGCATTTCGGCCGGAGATTTATAGAAGAATTCATTAGTGGTCAAACGCATGCGCTGATCATCAGCGAGCGTTTTTCCGGTTTGAACACAAAGCAGAACTTCCTGAGCAGCTGCATCTTCTCTGGTCAGATAATGACAATCGTTGGTGGCAACCATTTCAACATTATTTTCACGGGCGTATTTGATAATTTTTTCATTAACAATTTTTTGTTCCGGAATTCCGTTTTCTTGAATTTCAAGATAAAAATCTTCGCCAAAAATGTCTCTTAATTTCTCAATCGCCCGAATCGCGCGATCGTCCTGTTCCGTAAAAAAGTTGTAGCCGACTTCGCCTTTAAGACAAGCGGTGGTGCAAATTAACCCTTCGCTAAACTCGCGCAGTAGTTCGTAATCGGCGCGAGGCTTGTAATAAAAGCCTTCCATGTAAGCGCGAGAAAGAAGTTTACACAAATTATGGTAACCCGTTTCGTTTTTACACAGCAAAATCAAATGGTGAATCTGGTGACGCGATTCCATTTCATCTTGCGAGCCCACCACTTTTTGTTTTTTGAGTGCGCCTTTTTCAAAACGCGATCCCGGGGTGAAATAAATTTCACTTCCTAAAATAGGCTTAATGCCCGCCGCCTTACATTGTGTATAAAAATCGATTGCCCCAAACATGTTTCCATGGTCGGTTTGAGCGATGGCCGGAACACCTAGTTCACGGGCGCGAACGATCAAGTCTTTTAGTCTGATCGCCCCATCTAAAAGGGAGTACTGGGTGTGTAAATGCAAATGAACAAAACTCTCAGAATGGGTATCTAGGAAGGACATAATCCTTAACTCCTTATAGCTGCGTGTGTGATTCTTGATTTAATCATCTTCAGCTCCCAAAGTCAGCGATTTATGAGTCAAATTTTACATGGTTTCCAGAGGGCTTTTGAATCTTTTTGGCTTTTAGCGTAAAATGGCCATAACCTACGGAGAACTTATGAAAAAGAGCGGTTTTTCCATTCCCTTGATCATCACGATGATCTCCCTGCTAGTGATTGGCACTATTGCTTTTTTGAAGCAACAAAATCCCGTTGCCTCAAATGATAATAAAAGTAAGTTGACTCTGCTAAATACCGCCAAAAAAATCCCGGTTTTAAAATCATTGATCCAACAAAATCTGGCCAAACAAGAAGAATTGGCAAAGCAATCCGAAGCGAGTGAGGTCAGCGGTGAGAACGTGCTGGTAAAAGAGCGAGTCTATACCGAACAAGAACTGAGCGAGATGAGTGAAGAAAAATTTGTCGAGCTGTTAAAAGACACCGCCATTCGCCTCCCTAAGTTAAGTGACATCAAAAAAATTCCGCCCGGAGTTCTGCACCACACTCCGGCCGTCATTCTGGCGGCAGGCAGAGAATTGGGTTTGATTAAAGAAATTTTAAAAATTCATGAATCCTATGAAAGAGCGGCGCTACCTTTTTATAAATCCTGCGCCCAAAATACCGAAGGCACGACACCGGTCAGGGCCTTGTGCCTAACTAATTTGATTGAAATCTCCCGAAAAAACGGACAAAGCATAAACACCAAAGGATACCCTGGAAATATTGTTGAACTTGCCAAGATGGTGACTGAAATATAAATGAAAAAGACCGACAAAAAAAATATTATTAATCCCGGCCAGCTCACTTTTGATATGTTCATTCCAAAAGAAGCAGATCGCAATTTCCATCTCGGTGGACGGTCATTTTATTTTTTTGATTTCGATGACAACATTGCTTTTTTATCAACTCCAATTATTATTTTTCACAAAAAAACCGGCGCGGAAATCGCTCTCTCCAGCGGAGAATTCGCTCACGAAAACAGATTTATTGGTGTCTCTGGTCCCTACCTTGACTACTATATGGATTTCAACGATGCCCATGGATCGTTTCGGAATTTTAGAGACAAGGAATTAAATCCTCTCGAAATCAAGTCAGGAAAACAACAGGGCTTCGTAGAAGATATCATCAAGGCGCTGGGCGAACTTGATACTCATTGGAAAGCACCTTCCTGGGAATATTTCTACCATGCCACCTACAACAACCGACCTGTTTCCCTCATTACCGCCAGAGGCCATCACCCCAGTACTATCATTGAGGGTGTCAACCAACTGGTGAAGGCCGGCCACCTGCCAAACTCTCCAAACTATCACAGCATTTATCCCGTTTCCAATCTGGAAGTGCGAAAAGACTTGGGCGATATTCACTTCAATCAAAGTGTGGCGGAATTAAAAAAACACGCCATCAGAGCGAGCGTGGAAAAGGCGATTGAACTCTATGGCCACTCACCTTTTCACCGTTTTGGGATGAGCGATGATGACCATAAAAATGTCGAGTTGATTACCGAAGAAATGCGGGACCTGAAAAGGAAATATCCGGAAATGAGTTTTTTTGTGATCGAAACTTTTAAAGATTCCTACTCCAAGCGCGAAGTTTTAATCAATGAAACCAGAGAAATTATTTCGGCCAAAGAATCCAAAAGCGGCCAGGGAAGCCTTTTCGATTAAGCAATCATTCCCACTCAATGGTTCCTGGAGGCTTGGAAGTAATATCGTAAACCACTCTGGTGATCCCTTTAACTTCATTGGTAATTCGTCTGGAAACCACTTCTAAAAATTCGTGAGGAAAATGCGACCAGTTGGCCGTCATCCCATCCGAACTATTCACCATCCGCAGACAAATGACGTTTTCATACGCGCGGCCATCCCCTTTGACTCCCACTGTTTTAACCGGAAGAAAGACAGTGAATGCCTGCCAGGTGGCGTGATAGAGATTGGACTCAATTAATTCTTCATAAAGGATTTGATCAGATTCTTGCACCATACGAATGGCCTCGGGAGTGATCTCACCTAAAATTCGAACTCCTAATCCGGGTCCCGGAAAAGGGTGGCGAGTGGTCCACTCGCTCGAGAGCCCCAAGGCCACTCCCATCTCTCTGACTTCATCTTTAAAAAGAAATCTGAGCGGCTCGAGCAGTTTTAATTTCATTCGCTCCGGCAGCCCGCCGACATTGTGATGGGATTTGATCGTCACAGATTTTCCACCAGCAATATGGGGAGAAATAGATTCAATCACGTCAGGATATAAAGTCCCTTGCAAGAGGTATTCAAAATGAATTTGATATTTTTCTTGATACTCATGAACTTTGGCCTCAAATATTTCGATGAATTTTGCGCCGATGATTTTTCTTTTTTTCTCAGGATCATCGAAGCCTTTAAGCGCCTCGTAAAATTCATTTTTGGCATCTATGATTTCAATTTTGAGATCAGTATTGTCCTGAAGTTTTTTAATATGATGATGGTCTTGTAAGCGTAGTAGTCCATTGTCGACGAAAAAGCAATGGAGGTTATCTCCCAATACTTTCTGGGCCAGAGTGGCGGCAACCAGTGAATCAACTCCCCCCGAAAATGCACAGAGAACTTTTTTATCCCCGATATTTTTTACGACTTGCAAAGCTTCCACCAACATTTCTTCGGCGTTCCAGTCAGAACTGAGGCCGGCCACTTGGCGGTAGAAATAATCGAGAATAAATTTCCCATATTTTGAATGCTCTACTTCCGGATGAAACTGCAGCCCCATGACCGGCAGTTTTTTATGTTTGATGGCGGCCACTAAACCATTTGAACTTTTCATCACAACTTCAAACGACTCGGGAACTTTTGAAACGTGATCGGAGTGACTCATCCACACGCTCATCGTTGTGGGGCATTGAGGAATACTAAAAGTATTGCCAAAATGGATATCAGCGTGACCGTACTCGCCGATTAATCCTTTTTCAACCACTCCCCCAAATTGTTTACCTAACAGCTGCATTCCATAACAAATTCCCAGCACCGGCAACTCTGCATGCTTAAAAATAAAGGAGTAATCGTTTTGATCTTCGAACACCGATTGCGGTCCACCGGAAAGCACCAGGCATTCGGGAAGTTCTTTGGCCACAAAGCGCTCTCGGCATTCGTCCAGAGTTATTATTTCAGAAGAATACCCTAACTCCCGCGTCTTTCTGGTAATCAATTGCGTGTACTGTGAACCAAAGTCCACGATCCAAATTTTTGTGTGTTTCATTTTGTTTAACCCAATCGGTAATTAGGCGCTTCTTTCGTGACAAAAATCCCATGGGGATGACTCTCTTTGAGTGAAGCACTGGAGATCGTAATAAATTCTGATTTTTCAAAAAGTTCGAGCAAATTATTAGCTCCGACGTAGCCCATACCTGAGCGCAATCCACCGACGAGTTGAAAAATATTACTGGATAAAGACCCGCGATAAGGAACTTGCCCTTCAATCCCTTCGGGTACCAGTTTGCCCACGTCTTCCACCGCTCCTTGCCCGTAGCGGTCTTTTGACCCCAAGGTCATAGAGCCCAAAGACCCCATCCCGCGGTAAACTTTATAAGCGCGTCCTTGATATAAAACCATTTCGCCTGGAGCTTCATCCGTTCCAGCAAAAAGAGAACCGATCATCACTGAGCTTGCGCCGGCGGCCAGCGCTTTGACCACATCACCGGAAAGTTTGATCCCTCCATCGGCGATAATGGGAATATTCATCTTACGACAAAATTCGGCGCATTCTAACACCGCCGAAAACTGAGGAACCCCAATCCCGGCCACCACTCTGGTGGTACAGATTGAGCCCGGGCCAATCCCGACTTTTATTCCATCGACTCCCGCCTCAATTAAATCTTTGCAGGCCTTGGCGGTTGCCACATTTCCGGCAACGATATCGACGTGAGGAAAAGTTTTTTTCAACATACGAACCATTTCCAAGACACCTTTAGAGTGTCCATGGGCAGTGTCAACCACCAGCGCGTCGACCTGAGCTTCCACTAAAATCTTAGCGCGCTCAAATTCTTTTTCACTGACCCCGATTGCCGCGGCAACTCGCAAGCGGCCCTGAGAATCTTTGTTGGCATTGGGAAAACTGATGGTCTTTAAAATATCTTTTACCGTGATCAGCCCTTTGATCAGCCCGTCACTGGTGACTAGTGGAAGTTTTTCAATGCGATGTTTGTGCAGAAGTTTTTTGGCATCTTCCACAGTGATATGCGGTTCGGCCGTTACCAGTTTTTCTTTTTTGGTCATTACATCTTTAACTTTTTGATCAAAGTTAGTTTCCAACTGTAAATCGCGATTGGTGAGAATACCAACTAGTTTTTTATTCTTGTCGACAACTAAGACACCTGTAATTTTTTTCTGATGTTTTAAATCCATTACATAACTAAGGGTCGTTTCTTCATCGACACTGACGGGATTTAAAATCATGCCCGCTTCAAACTTTTTCACCTTCTCTACTTCTTCCGCCTGGCGATAAGGAGTGAGATTTTTATGAATGACCCCAATCCCTCCCTCTTCTGCTAAAACAATAGCAGATGGCGCTTCGGTCACCGTATCCATCGCCGCTGAAACGATCGGAATATTTAAGGGAATATTTTTTGAAAATCTGGTTTCGGTTCTGGTTTCACTCGGAAGAATTTCAGAGTATGCCGGCTTGATCAAAACATCATCATAAGTTAAGGCCTGAACGCTGGAGACTTTAGTCATACATCACTCGCTCTCACATAAGGTGAGTTTAAAGCTCTCGATTCTGACTATGGATAGAAAACCTCTGTTCGCTTGGACTTTAGAGGTTCTTTAAATCATCGATCAGTTTATCGCTTTCTTTATATTGGTTTTTATAGTCTTTACTGTAAGGGTTCACGGTCGACGGGACCACCTCAGCTGGCACCTCTTGATCTAAAACCGAGGCGGGTGCTCTCGATTTGACCTGGGGTGCGGCATCCTTTGACAGGGCCACTGATGAGGAAACTGCACTCTGTCCATAAATATGAACTACTAATTTCGCGGCAGTTTTATTTTTGGCGACATCTTTTTTTGAACTCACCACTTTTTTGGCAGGAGTTTTATTCAACAAACTATTTTTATAGTCTTCCATCATTTTAGAATCGCCCTCTTCTGACACCGAAGCGATGGCGCGATGAGTTTCTACTTTCGTGATTTCTACTTTCGTGATTTCTTCTTTGGCATGACCATTTTGCTGAGCTAATTCATGATTTTTAAAAATACCCGCTGAATTTTTATCCATTGGGGTGATCCCTTTAAAGAGGGCCGTTAGCTGGCCAAAAGTTTTCTCTCCCACCGGGGTTGGATCGCGTGGTGCTCCTTCATCATAAGCATTGTCGATAAAAGAAAAAAGTCCTTCGCCCACGCTTAAATTTAATTCCGGCGCTCGAAGGTTTGAGAGCTTCATCATGCTATTGATGACCATTAATTGGGTTTTGCCTTTTACCGAATCGTAAGAAAGAATCGCTTCTCCCCCCTGATAATTGACAACGCCATTAGCGGTTTGAATTTGATACTCATCATTTTTATTTAAGGACTGAAACCACAGGTCACCGGCCCGAAGCTCTATACTCTTGGCCGAAACACTTGCCGAAGAGGCGTTCCCCAAGTGAAAACGGTGATCAGCATTATCGGTAAAACTCACCTGGCCGTGATTTTCAATCACAAGCTCAGAGCCAACTTCAATCACATCACCTTTTCTCATTTCCCGCGTCTTGCCTTTGTAGGAAATAAATCCTTCTCCCTTAAGCTCGGTAATGCGACCAAAAGAGACTGCCCCTGGTTCGACTGCCATTAAGTTAAAAGAAACAAGTGAAGCAAGTAATAAGATTTTATTCATTGGTTTTCTCTTCAATTTTTTCGTAATACGAACTTAAAATCTTCCATTCGTTGGTGTTGCGGTATTTTTTTCTGAACTCTTCAACCGTCGTATAGAATTTTTTCTTATCACCCAATTTCATATGAGTCAGTGCAACCCAAAGTTTAGCGCTTCGGAAGTAGTGTGATGTTGGGTATTTGCTCATTAATGCTTCGAAGTGAGTGATGGTCCAGTCGTGGTGTGAGCCACTCTCAAAAGCGGCAATTCCCGCTTTAAAGTAGAATTCATCTGAGATGCCTTTATTGGCCGGATAATTATTGACCAGCGAAGTGTAGAACTGCGCGGCCTTCTCGTAATTTTTTTCTTTAAATTCTTTATCGGCAATTTTCATTAAATCGTCAGCATGCCATTTATAAGTTTTGAATTCGACGTAATCTTTTCCCTCTGGCACCACGGGAGAAGGCGCCACACTGGCAATCGAGCGGCCATGACCATGGGACGGCGATTCAGTTTTAACGACCTCATGGGCTGCCCCATGCTCGCTCTTACTGGCCGGTGTCCTGATCTCGTTATATGATCTGTCTTGTTTAAGTTTTTCCACTTCAAACTCCAGCCGTTTGATCACAGCATGAAGCTCTCTGTTTTCTTTGGCGAGCTTAAGTGAAACTTGCTCGTAATGATTAATCATCGCAGCTTTATGTTCGATTTTTTTCATATCAACCGAGCAGGAGGCCAGAATAGGTAAAACCAAAAGTGAAGCTTTCAACTTATTCATTTTTTTCATCTCTTCGTCCCATTTTAGATAAACTCATGCCAAAAGCCGGCAGGTCTCTATAGATTTTCGGAAGATTTCAAAAAAAATTTAATCCTAATTTACTTTGGTACTTAGAATTGAAAAAGAGGGAGTAAAGAGGGAGTAATGACCGAGCAAACCACTCCAGAACCAGCAACCGCTTGACTAGTAATAAGGCAACTTTATTTGAAAAAGCGACTTTTGGCCCCGGCGCTCATAGCTCAACTGACCTTCGTGCACTTCCACCAAACCTTTTGAGATAGATAATCCCAGACCAGTTCCCTTCCCCACTGTTTTAGTGGTGAAAAAAGGCTCAAATATTTTCTTTTCAAATTCTTTAGGAACACCGGGGCCGGTGTCGCTGACCGTGATATAAATCCAGCTTTTTTCGATAAAGGACTGGACTTCAATCTTTTTGACAGTGGAAGACTCAAGTGCATCAATGGCATTGTTGAGCAGGTTTAGCAGGACTTGGGAAATAAAAGAGGGATAACAAATAATTTTTGCCTGGGGATCCACTTGCATTTCAAGCTCGATGCCCAAATTTTTAATCCGATCCATCGCCAGCGCCAGGTTGTTTTCAATCAACTCCCCCACACTGATCAATACCATTTGATCACCGCGACCTTCTCGCGCGAAGGTACTTATCCCTTTTACCATCTGGGAAAGTCTTAAGATGGTGGCCTCGACGCTCTCGACGATCTTGTCACATTTTTCGAGATCGAGTTGATCGCGACTCAGTAGGTTTCGCATCTGGTGAAGCTTGCCCTGGATGGTGAATAAAGGATTATTAATATCGTGGGCCAGGTTGGAGGCCATCTGTCCCAATGATTGAAACTTGGCGCTCTCCACCAGTAGATCTCTTTGCTTTAGCACTTCTCTTTGCAGCTCTTCACTTAAATGAACAAATAAAAAGGCCAGTAAATAAACGACGATCAAGACCAGCGACAAAAAAAGAAAAAAGACTTTTGAAAAATTAGGCTGGAGAATCACCAGCTCCAAGAAATGGCCGAATTTAAAATAACTGATGCCGAAATAGAGCCCCAAATTGACCAATGCGAAATAAAAGCTAAAACGGGTATTAAAATAGAAAGCAATCATTAAAAAGACGGGAATCAGCCAAAGCAGTCCAAAAAAGCCCGTGCCATCCAAGGAAAAGACGCCCAGATAGACCAGAAAAGTGATGACCAACACCTGAAGTGTGGCGCCCAGTAAGAGGTTGCGTTCAAAATTAAAGACTTGAATTTTTAAATAATAAAGTTGGCTGACAAAAGTCAGCATACAGAGAACGAGCGCGATATAAACACCCGGTGATAAGTCCTGCATAAAACAGACGACCAACAAGACCGCCATCGCCAGTAAACTAATGATAGTAGTGGCGGCAATCACTCTTGCGCGGTAATGAAGCGGAGCTTCTACAACTTCAGAGAATTGCTCAGGTAAGAATCGATCTAAGGTGGTGATGAGTTTTTTTAGCATAGTCCTTCAATAATTTTAGTATGGTAAATTGTCAGCTCTTTGTAAACTTTTGCCAAGCTATTTAGCGCAAAAGTTGACTTGTTTTTGCGTTCTTTAGCCTCGATAATAGATAGCATCACTAACCACCTTTTGAGGATGCTATGCCTTCACTATTCAAAGTTTTGTTTTTAACTTTTATCATTAGCTTTGCAGCCCTGGCCGAGGAGGCCATCCCCGAAAAAACGGTTCAAGTGGGCGTTCAAAGTTTTACTTACGACAACCAGTCTTATCTCGCCATCAATTTTGAAAACCATCCCCACTGGCACACTTACTGGAAAAATCCTGGTGATGCGGGGCTGGCGATCAAAAATCAATTCCTGCTTAATAAAAAAGAAATCAACTTAACTGAAGAAGAATGGCCGGCGCCAAAAAGATTTATAGAAAATGGAACCCAGTGGGCCTATGGATACGCTGGAAACTACACTCTCTTTTACCGACTGGATAAAGCGGACTTAAATAAACTTTCAGGCAAATCACTAGACCTCAATTCAACCTGGCTGGTGTGTAAACATATTTGCATCCCTGGCCAGAAGCAAATTTCTTTTAAACTCTCCGCCGGCAAAGTCATCAGCAGCACAGAAGGCCTCTTGGCCCCCCTGGCCGAATCGGAACTGGCTTCGCGTCTGATCAATCTTCCGAAGGCCACGGCCATTCCTGACTACCTCGATATTAAGCTCATGAAAGGCAGCAAAGATAAAACGCTGGTCATTACTTATGAAGTTAAAAACATAACCGAAGTGAATTTTTTAAATGACGCCAATTTAATCTATTCCTTCCCTTCACCTCCCTTTGATTTTCAACACGAAAATTTGGTTGTTAAAAAAGATGGCCTGGCCGCCATTGTGGAAATTAATTGGGACGGAGAATATTCAACTCCGCCGGAAGACCTTCCCGCCAACGGAAAATTTGGTAAACCTTATACCATCAAATTTCTCTTTAACGATCCGGTGCAAAGAAAGACAGTGGTCATTGAAAAAAAGTTTGCGGGCTTTGATTTAAATGCCAACCAAGCAGCGGTTAACACCGGCACTCCCGAAGCAGGTGCTCCTCCAGTGGAAAAAGTGGTGACCGGCACTCAAACCGTGGTGGTAAAATCCGCGAGCAATTCACTTTTTTATTACCTGGTACTGGCCTTTATCGGCGGACTCATCCTCAACATCATGCCCTGTGTACTTCCAGTTATTTCCTTAAAACTTTTTGGGCTGGTTAAATACCAAAATGAATCGAGACAAAAAATATTCAGACATAATTTTTTCTACACCCTGGGTATTCTTTCTACCTTTATGGCCCTCGCCATTATCGTCCTGGCCTTTAAATCTATCGGTACCCAAGTGGGCTGGGGCTTTCAGCTACAATCCCCTAACTTTATCGCTCTGATGATCATTGTTCTTTTTGTCTTCTCACTCAATATGTTCGGCATGTTTGAGTTTGCCACTCCCGGTGGAAGAAAATTAGGAAACATTCAAACGGACCAGGGATTCACCGGTGATTTTCTAAGCGGGATCCTGGCCACCATTCTCTCAACTCCGTGTAGCGCTCCTTTTTTGGGAACGGCCTTAACTTTTGCTTTTACCTCATCAACTTCTTCCATCTTTTTGATCTTCATCATGATCGGATTAGGCTTGGCCTTTCCTTTTATCCTCACAGGTTTTTTTCCATCACTCGTTCGCTTCCTTCCAAAACCTGGGCAGTGGATGAACAACGTAAAGAAATTTTTGGGTCTCACTTTACTGCTTACTATTATTTGGCTCTTCGACGTCTACAATGCTCTGGTCGATGGTTCTTCCCATATTGTGAAGTTAGGAACGGCCCTGATTTTTGTTCTGGCAGGAATTGCCATCATTAGAAAAAAAGAGAAATGGATGTCCGGGGTGGCCTTTTTGATAGCCTTGGGATTATTCGTCAACCTTTCCACCACCACTATCGTTACCAGTAATGACGATCAGACCGCACTCATTCGCGACAAAAAAGCTCGTGGCCTCAATTGGGAGCCTTGGTCATTTGAAAAAATGAAAGAGCATAAGGAAAATCAACAAGTGGTCTTTATCGACTTCACCGCCAAGTGGTGTTTTACCTGTAAGATCAACGAAAAATTAGTTTTAGATACAAACGAATTCAAGACTTTTGTCGCTGATAATAATTTAAAACTACTGATCGGTGACTGGACCAAAAGAGATGAAGTGATTGGAAGTTTTTTAAGACAAAATGGTCTGGTCGGTGTGCCGGCCTATTTCATCCAAAAAAAGGATGGAACTCTGGTTAATCTAGGAGAAACCATTACCATTGCCAGAATCAAAGAGAATTTGAATTAACCCACTTCAAATTTGGAAGGTGATCTCATAATTTTAGTGATCACTTCTTTGGGGGGATGATTTTCATAAAGCACTTCATAAACACCGTTAAATATCTGGGCGCGAATATCATAGCGCTCAGAAATAAAATGCACGGCCTTGGCCGTTTTATAGCCTTCCACCACGTTTCGCTGTGAACTGATGATTTCCGAAGCTGCTCGTCCTTTTGCCAATTCTAATCCAAAAGTTTTATTTCTGGAGAGATCCCCGGTGGTGGTAAGAATAAGATCCCCCATTCCCGAAAGACCATAAAAAGTTTCAGGTCGAGCGTTATAGACCGCGCCAAAACGAAGCATTTCAGCGATACCACGAGTTATCATCGCCGCTCGGGTATTGTGATTGTAACCCAGGCCTTCAATCACACCGCCGGCGATCGCCAGAATATTTTTCAAGGCCCCACCTAAGAGCACACCTTTGATATCGTAGCTGGCGAGTGCTTTAAAGTAAGTGGTATTGACCATAGCAATGACATTTTCCAGAACCTTTTTCGAACGTCCGGCAATCGTCACTAAAGTAATTTGTTCCTGCATAATTTCGTGAGCAAAACTTGGTCCCGAAAGAAAACAAAAATTTTCTTTAAAATGAGGATAAGTATCAAAAAAAAGATCATCAGATAATTCTAAAGTTACGGGATCGATCCCTTTGGTCAGAGATAAAAGCGGAATGCCCTTAATCAGATAAGCGAGGAAACGATCGTAATTTTCCTGAAAGAATTCAGAAATCCCGCTGGTGGGCAGGGCCGAAACAATCAGTTCAATATTGCCATCATCCACCGGATTCACTTCGTCCCAAGTTAGGGCCACGTCAACGTTCGTTGCAATTTTTAAACCCGGAAGATAAACCGAGTTCTCACCTTTTTTGATGGCGAGATAAACGTCTTCGGAGCGCACTTTTAAAATAACTTTTTCAAAGTTGGAAGCAAGCACCTGGGCCATGGCGGTCCCAAAGGCACCGGCACCGATAACTAAAGCGACTTTTCTTTTGGGTTGATGAATTGTACTGCTCATAATGAAATAATTCCTTTTATCACACTTGCACGCTTGTAAATTTTAATGATCTCATCACTGCTCTCGAAAATCCCTTTTCCCGAAACGCTGATGTATTTCCCGTTAGAAGAAGCTCGCTCATCTATATCCAACCCGTGCAATACGAGCAAAACTTGATGAACTTCGGCAACCGGAACAATAAATTTAAATAAGTACTCGGTGGGAAACGCTACCGTTTCATCCATCACCAGTTTTAGTTTGAATAGTCGATCGGCTTCAATCGCCTCTTTCTCTTTGGGATCCATTAGAACTCCAAAACTTTTACTTCAATATTCTGAGCGTAACGAAGAATATCCATCACCTCACGAGCACAGGCATCTCCTGATTCGCGGTGAGTGATATAATCGGCGACCTCTTGAATTTCATAGCTGGCATTAGGTACGGTGGCCGAAAAGCCAACTCGCTTTAAAATGGGAAGATCAATGAACTCATCGCCCATATAAAGAATTTCTTCGTCAGTATAACCCAAGGCCAATACTTTTTTATAGGCCTCGCGCTTGTCTTCATTTCCTAAAAAAACGAAATCAAGTTTTAGCGTTTCAATAAAGCGTTTTCTCATGCCAACACTATCGCCGCCAGAAATAATACCAACCAAAAGCCCGGCCTCTCTTAATATTTTAAAGCCGTAACCATCGTGGATGTGACAGGTGCGATTAAAACCAACCGCCTCTCCTTCCCAGGTGATCCCACCATCTGTCAGGATGCCATCAATATCAAAAGCACACACTTTAATTTTTTTCAGTTTATCCTGAAATTTTAGCGCGTATTCTTTAAGTCTTAATTTTTCATTCAGGGGCTGTGCCATTTTTAAACTACCTCGTAAATTCTTAAAAGCTGCTCCACTACGTCCTTGATGCTATCAAGAGGTAAACTAGTGGCCGGATCCGATAATGCCTTATCTGGATCGGGATGAGTTTCCATAAAAATGCCGTCAGCGCCGGCGGCAATCGCCGCTTTGGCCAGCACCAGGATCTGCTCACGCTTTCCTCCTGTCGCCGTGCCTAGACCTCCAGGACGCTGAACACAGTGAGTGGCATCGTGGACTGTCTTCACTCCAAAACTTTTCATAATTTGAAAGGAGGCCATATCAACCACTAAATTATTATACCCAAAACTCGTTCCTCTTTCCGTTAGGAGAATCTGACTTTTTGGTAAAAAGGTCGTGGCCTTGTCGACGATATTTTTTGTTTCTTCCGGAGAAAGAAACTGGCCTTTTTTAATTTTTAAAATACGTCCGTACTTAGCACAGGCCTCTGCGCCTGCTGCAATGATATCAGTTTGGCGACACAAAAAGGCCGGCACCTGAAGAACATCAACCACCGTCGCGAGTTTCATCGCCTGAGAGGCCTCGTGGAAATCAGTGAGCACTGGAAGACCAAAAGTGCTTTTTACTTTTTCCAGAATTCTCATGCCTTCATCAATGCCCGGGCCGCGATAAGAATTAATCGAAGTGCGGTTGGCCTTATCAAAACTTCCTTTGTAGGTCAGTGTGATTTTATCTTTAAAAGGCTCAAGGTCGCGCACCAGGCGCTCGGCGATGGTGAGGGCCAGGGTTTCACTTTCCAGCACGCAGGAGCCGATGAAGAGGTCTAATTTTGCTTTTTTCATCTTATATATTTCCTTTCCTTATCTATTACGATCTGATTCTTCAATAAACGCTTTGAAAAGCGGATGAGGAGAAAAAGGTTTTGATTTAAATTCCGGATGGTATTGGCAGGCAATAAAGAAAGGGTGGTCGGCAATTTCGATGACTTCCACTAAATTTAATTCTTTATTAAAACCTGAAACACTCATGCCTGCTTTTGTTAATTTATCGATATACATATTATTGACTTCCAGACGATGGCGGTGACGCTCGTGAATGGTATCGGCCATATAAACTTTATGCGCCAGTGAACCACTCTCCAGCGAGCATTCATAAGAGCCCAGTCGCATGTTTCCACCCTTGGCACTCACACTGCGCTGACCTTCCATATAATGAATCAGGTGCGATCCACCACTTTGAAATTCTTCCGAGGTGGCATCTGTGATGCCCGCTACATGTCTGGCGTATTCAATGACTGACAATTGCAGACCGAGGCAAATTCCAAAAAAAGGAATTTTGTTAGTGCGGGCATATTCAATAGCTTTAATTTTTCCTTCTGTCCCCCGGCTTCCAAAACCACCCGGAACCAAAATACCTTGCACGCCTGATAAGAGTTCAGCAACATTATTGCCTTTTTCTAATTGCTCAGAGTCGATATAAACCGGTTTGAATTTTAATTGATTGGCGATGGCCCCGTGGTTGAGCGCTTCATCCAGCGACTTATAGGATTCAGTCAACTCGGTGTATTTTCCTACAATTCCAATTTTCACTTCTCTTAAGGGATGAGTAAAATTGTGAACCACTTTTAAGAGATCATCGATTTTTGGTTCAGGGACCCAGATGCCCAGCAACTGGCTGATTCTTTCGTCCAGTCCCTGTTTATGAAATTCCAGCGGGACTTTATAAATGGAATCCATATCGATTGATTGGAAAACATTTTTTCGACTGACGTTACAAAATCTGGAAATTTTATCAAGAGTGTCTTCATCCACCGAACGGTCGGAACGACAGATAATAATCTGAGGAGATAATCCTTGAGACATCAATTCTTTCACCGAATGCTGGGCCGGTTTGGATTTCAACTCTCCTGCTGCGGCGATATAAGGCAGCAGCACCAGGTGAATAAAGAGCACATTGTCCGCTCCTTCATCGTGGGCCAGCTGGCGAATCGATTCTATAAAGGGCAGTGACTCGATATCCCCGACCGTTCCTCCGATTTCTCCAATCAAGAGATCAGCGTTTTCAGCAGCGATATGAATTCTTCTTTTAATTTCGTCGGTGATATGTGGAACGACTTGCACCGTCTTTCCTAAATAAACGCCCGCGCGTTCGTTTTCAATTACTTTTAAATAAACCTGGCCGGTGGTGAAATTGCTTTCGCGCTTGAGGGTCAGCGTGGTAAAGCGTTCATAGTGACCAAGATCCAGATCTGTTTCTGCTCCGTCATCAGTCACAAAAACTTCGCCGTGCTGAGTGGGGCTCATTGTTCCTGGATCGACGTTGATATAGGGATCCATTTTTAACATCGCAACTTTAATTCCCCGTCGCTCCAGGAGACTGGCGATGCTGGCAGCGGCAAGACCTTTTCCCAGTGAGCTTGCGACTCCCCCGGTGATGAAGATAAATTTCTTATGTTTCTTAGTAGTATTACTTTCTGCCATTTAAAACCTCTTCTACTTTTTTAATATCTAGCGGATGATCAACTCCCACCACCACGCTTTCTGTCTGCTGAGCCCCGATCGTAAAGCCCATTTCCAGGGCACGTAGCTGTTCTAATTTCTCTAAATTCTCTAAGCGCGTTTCTTTATTTTTTGAAAATTGAAGTAAAGCGGAAGGAAGGTAAGAATAGACTCCGATATGTAAAAACCAATAATCAAAGGCCACATCCAGATCCTTGTCTCGCTTGAAAGGAATTGGAGCGCGCGAAAAATAAAAGGCCTTTCCACTTTCTTCACTCATCACCACTTTCACTTTATTGGAATCTAAAAAATCGCCTTCAAAACCCATTTGTTTTTTGACTAAAGTTGCGATCTCAAATTTGCTCTTCAGGTGAAATTGGGCAAGGGCCACTAAATCACTTGCGTCTAGTAAAGGCTCATCACCTTGCACATTGATCACTAAATCAAAAGATTTTTCACTGAAAAAACGTTCATAGGCCAGTTGAATGCGAAGAGTTCCGGAGATAACCTCATCATCCACCCGCACGACCTTGGGACTAAAAGTTTTTACATGCTCTTCCACTTTTTGGTCGTCGGTCACCACGAAGGATTCAAATTCAAAACCTGGCGCCTGGGCCTGGGAGCAATTTTGCAGGACTCTTTGAATCATGGAAATTCCGTCAATCAGCGCCAGAGGTTTTCCGGGAAAACGAGTGGAAGCAAAACGGGCCGGAATTAAAATGAGAACTCTCTTTTTGCTCACTTTAAAGGTCTCCAAAAAATGTTATACTAGACCTTGTTATTATAGAGGAGTTGGATAGGAATGGCCCAAAGAATTTGCCTGTTATTCTTGAGTTTTTTAGTCGGATCTAGGCTCCTGGCCGAGGATTATAAGCGCACCGTCATTACCGATCCCAGTATCAGTCGCCGCTGCGAACTTTTAACCGAAAAAAGGGCCGAAAAAATCAGCAATAAACAAAGAATATTGGCCATGATCGAGAGAAATAAGCATCTGCAGAAAATAACCCCCGAAAACAAGCTCACTGTGAAGAAAAAACTGGAAGTTAACCTCGGTCACCTGGAACACGAATTGATTCTTACTCTCACCCAAATCCAGTACCAAGAAGAGAACATCGTCCGAAAAGGATGCCCGGGCATTACGCTTTAGAAAAAACTTTTCATAGCCTAATCGATTCCCTATCATTTTAGTTATGAAAAACAAGATTCAATTACTACTCCTTATCGGCGTATTGGCGTTTTCTCATTCAGCTCAGGGACAAGAGAGCACTCCTCCCGAATTGAGCGATGGGCCACAAACACTTCCCCCGGCTGAAGAAGCAACTCCTCAAACCGAGGCCATTGCCGCCCCCAGCGAAACAGCAGATGAAATGCCGAGTGAAACGACTGATGAAACAGCAGTAACTCCCGAAACAACACCGGAAGAAACTACTGAAGCCGCTCCCGAAACTAAAGTGGAAATAAAAAGTAAATCCCCAGTAGTTTCCCCAGTAGTTTCTGAAGAACAGCTTTTAAAACCAGACAGCGAACTCAAAAAGCAAAGAGATAGCAAAGTTAAGAGCGTCAAGGCCGCTGATACCGAAATCTATATTCAAGAGGCCGACAAATACAAATTGAGCGAGACTTACAAAAATCTACAACTCAACGACGTCATCGAACAAGGCCTTCGCAAAAACTATGAACAAAACATCAGAGGTCAAAGAGACTCTCTCAATGAACTGACCTTTCAAGGTGCCAAAAATGCTTTCTGGCTGCCGGAATTAAAAATTAACCTGACCACCAGCAATCAGCGCATTTCCACTCTGCATGGAAGTTCGCGAACTCCACTGGTTCCCAATCCAACCACGCCCACCGGGGCCTTAGGATTGAGCTTTGGGGACTACACCGTTTTCAATTGGGGAAAGGACTACGCGCTTTACCTAAATACCAAATCGACCTATCAGCGAAATAAAGAAATTTTTGATGAATCAAAGCGCGAGCTCAAGCTCGATTTAATTGGAAATTATTTCTTTTTAATGACCACTAATAACATGGAAAAGATTCGCCAGGATCAACTTCGTCAGGCCTCATTTATTTATCGCCTGAATAAAGAAAAAATCACCATTGGAAAAACATCCAAGCAGGAATATTACCTGGCGAGAAATGAGTACTTAAAGGCTCAAAACGACTACCATCAGGCCAAGATTGCAAGTGACCTTGCTAATGAAAACCTGGCCTACCTGATTGCCGATGAAATCGGAACCAAGTACATCATCAATGAGATTCTCGATTATCGCCGAATTAAAATCACTTTAGATGACTCCCTTAATCATGCCGCTAAAAATAATCCGACTCTCTTGACCAACAAAAGCACGATTGAAAATGCAGAGAGAAGCTATGATGTGGCCTTAAAAGAGAACATGCCTCTTCCTAAATTTACGGTTAATCTTGGGGCCTATAATAAAAGATTTGGCCCGAGCACCAACCAGACAGTTTATGAAACTTACAGCGGAAGTGGGAATGTTGAACTGGTGGCCTCAATCAACGCAAGCTGGAGTCTGACAGGGGCCGAAGGATTCCTCAATTCCAACAAGCTTGCCGTCAGTCGGATGGGAAAAGAAATTGCCTTTAAAGACTTCGAGAAAAATAATCAACTCACTAAATCTTTTATCAGACAAACTTATAAAAATATCCTTTCCCTTCAAAATCAAATCGTGATTCTTGAGGCACGACTGCCAAGCTTACAAAAATCTTTCGATACGATTCTTGATAATTATCTGGGGGCCAGAACTAAGTATTACGACTTCCATCTGGCCTTGCAGGAGTTAACTGAAACCAAAATTCTTTATGAACAGTACAAGCTGGATCATTTAAGAGAAAAACTTAGTCTTGCCAAACTATCCGGGCTTGAAGATTTTCCAGGGGAAAACTTCGAACAATTGGCGGTCAGGGTAAAAGGTAAATAAAAATGAAAAAGACAATGTTATTGCTTCTGCTCGCGATTCTTTCTACCACACTAAGTCCCTCCCGGGCCTTGGGTGAAGAATTAGTCATCAACAGTGAAGCGGCCTTCATCCCAAGTTATCACAATCGTTTTTCATTTATGCTGGGGCTCAATCCCAACGTTCAAAAAGCGGCCGACGTCACTAATTTCACTTTTTCTTTTGCCAAAAAGATGGAAGATTACTGGCTTGATACCAATCTTTTTTACACCAGTGGTCTTTTTAGTAAATTAACCACCAATAACCCAAGTGCCACAACCCTAAGTGACGAGCAACTGGCAGACACCAAAAGCACCCATCTGAGCATCGGGGTTGGAATTGGCCGCGAAACTCGTTACGGCCAAACCCTGCTTCCAATCTCTGAGATCTATGAACTAATGGCCGCCAATCTCACTTACAATATATTCAAAGAGCCTACTTCCACCAAGTCATTTACCGGACCGGGAATGATGGCCAAGTTTTCGGTTTATAAAAAATTCTCCGATTATGTAAGTTTCGGAACGCAGTTTACTTATAATCTCGCTGTGGTAAAAAGAGCTCAAGACTTTGATACGGAGTCCAGTTCGGCCAGTTCTCTGACCCTCAGTTATCTGACGATTGGTTTTGATCTGAGTTTTTATTTATAAAAAATAGTTTTAAGGTGGATTATGATTCCTCGTTACGAATCCCGTGAAATAACTCCCATCTGGAGTGATGAAAATAAGTATCGCACCTTTTTAAAAATCGAGCTGGAACTCCTTCGAGCGCTGGAAGAAAAAAAAATAATCCCTGCCGGAATCGCTAAGACCATTGAAGCAACCGCCGTCATAAAAACAGCACGGATTGATGAAATCGAGCTGATTACCCGCCATGATGTGATTGCCTTCTGCACCTCAATCACGGAGCAGGTACCTGCTGATATCGGAAAATATTTTCACTATGGTGTAACGAGTTCAGACGTCATCGATAGTGCACTCACACTGCAAATTCAAGCTTCTTTAGTTGTGGTGCTTAAAGCTTACGACCGATTTTTAGAAGCGTTGAAAAAACGCGCGATAGAAACAAAAATGGTGATGACCCTCGGCCGCTCCCACGGCATGTATGCCGAACCGATGAGTTTTGGCCAAAAACTTCTCGGGCACTACGCTGAATTCAAAAGACGAAAAAATGATCTTGAAGAATTCATGAAAAATGAACTCACCATCCAGCTCTCCGGTGCAGTGGGAAATTACACCATTTTGAGTCCCGAGATCGAAGAAAGCGTCGCTTTAAAACTGGGACTAAAAGTTGAAGATGTTTCCACCCAAATTATCCCCCGCGATCGTCTGGCGAAATTAATTTCAATTACATCCTTAGTGGCCAACGCCATTGAAAGACTGGCGGTTGAAATCCGACACCTCCACCATTCCGATGTCAGAGAAGTGGCGGAAGGTTTTAGAGCAGGACAAAAAGGCTCTTCAACTATGCCCCATAAAAAAAATCCTATTTCGGCCGAGAACTTAACGGGACTCTCCCGCTATTTACGCTCGCATTTAACACTGGCCTTGGAAAACTCCATCCTCTGGCATGAGCGCGACATCAGCCATTCAAGTGCGGAGAGACTTTATCTGCCGGATCATTTCGGCATTCTGACTTATGCTCTCGATCGCTTCTCAACCACTATTGAGCTGCTGGAAATTGACAAGTCTGTGATCGAAGGAAAAGTGTTGAGTCACACCCACTACCTTTCCAGCTTTTATTTACATTTTTTAATTTCAAATTGTGAGTCTTTAACTCGTGAAGAACTCTATACCATTATTCAGGCCGCTTCATTTGATCAAGAGGCCAAAACAAGTCCGGTAAAATTTAGAGAATATATTCAAAACGAATTGAAAAATAAAAAAGTTGAAATCCTTTTGCCGGAAGTGACGCCAGTGGGTTTAAAAGAAATTTATCTAAAATCGGTTGAGCATATTTTTAAGCGAGTGCTCTAAAAAGATCAGAGAACTAGTAAAGTTAACACCGCACCCTACTGACCTTGACTCCGAATTAGTTTTTTGTAGGAATCGAGGTTCCTATCTTGTCCTTTGAGAAACTCTGTGAGGAGTTATCATTGATGTGATGGGTTTGTTCATTATCGAAGGTAGTCATTTAGATAGAATTTTTTTTGCCTCTTTTATCCACGCAATATTATTTACCAAGCAACACTTACCCTCCGGATTACTTGTTTCACAAAAACATCCTGGATTCTTCATTTTAGCCTTTATTATTTCAACGACTGTTGAATTTCCCGTTTCCATTATTTCGTCTAAGATATTTTGTCTGGTTACGTTGAAGCAATAGCAGGTGTTAACGTCAAGACCTTTGTCTTTTAAGGTTGCTTTAACTTTTAACTCATCCTTTTTAAAAAAAGGAATTTTGTTGTCAGAAAAATAAACAATCTCGCAAGCTTCATTTTTGCAAATTTTATAACTCTTATTTAAACGAATATTTTCTTTAAATGAATCCTTCAAAAGCGATTGCAGAGTAATTATTTCAACCTTAATTCCCGCATTATTACATTTTGGACAATTAAAATCTATTTTCTCATTTGTCTCCCCAGTATTACAGCATCCCATATTTCCTCCCAAAGACTCCTACTGGTGTTATCTTAAATAAAATTCAAAATCACAACTCCCCTTCCCACTGTAACAAAGCTCAGTGCCATAGTTGGGAACAATTCCCTGGACACCAGCTTCGACAGCAATATTAAAGCGATCGGCCGTATCCCAATTATCATTGGCCCCTGCTCCCGCACAGCCTGCTGTTCTGGAAGTATGTCGGAGGTTGCCGACACATCTCGTACTGTCATATTCCCAAAGTCCAAATCCCAGATCAATATAAGGTGAGCTCGGATAGGCCGCAGCTTTTAGCATGGCATCGGTTGTTCCAATCACCCGCGAAAACCATTCGGTATTAATGGAAGAAGCATTATTAGTGATGGTAGTCATTCCCAAATAATCTTTGCGATATTGATTGACGAAAAAATCAGGCGGCACGGTTGCGGCCGAGGATGTCCCTTTGGAATAGGCGACGCGAGTCCATCCTCCACCCGAGGTGCTCATGTCACAATAGACCCTGAAAGGAAGCTGTCCACCGACGCCATCGGGGTCGATATAATAGAGGCCATCTCCGGTTGATAGGCCGGCGCTTAAAATTTCTTTGCAACTTCTTTTGGTGAATTGTCCTTCTGATCTTCTGGTCCAGAGTTGAACTTGGGGAGCTCCGTAGCTAGCAGTTGTTGTGATGGTGTCAGAAGCAGGAATCCCGGCAGGCGTTCCCCACGCCACAAAAGAGCCAATCGCATAATACCAATTTCCACTGGCAACAGACCCATCGATGAAAGCAGAGGCACAACCCAATGTACAGTTGCGTTCAATTCCGGCCCAAGAATATTGGGTAGAATCAATTAACAATGGTGCATAACCCGCTACTGGCTGATCGATCGTCGGATTGGTTGTTTGGATCCAAATATTTCTTCCAACAAATCCTGGCCAGCTCATTTTAAAAACATATCGTCCATTGGCCTTGAATTTATCAAGCTGATCTAAAATAGAATAATGATTGGCCGTGGGCGTGGCCGCATTTTTTGCAATGGCATCGGCAGCATTAGTAAAATAACCAGCAACGGTATTGTGATTAAAAACTAAAGTCCAGCCTCCACCATCAGACACCATGTCACAATAGACTTGCATCGAAGTTCCAGAACTCAGTGGATCAACCCAATAAAGGCCGTTGCCCACGGATTGGCCGTATTCAAGAATATCCTGACAGTCACGTGGAGTGCTTAAGAGAAAGGAATCATCTCGCGTCCATAGTTGAACTTGGGGCACACCAATGTCCATCCCTGCAACTGTTACGCTTGCAGGGACTCCGTGTCCACCACCGGTTACGTAGTCAACATACGTTCCAATCGCATACCAAAAAGATCCAGTCCCAACCGATCCATCTATAAATGAATTGAGACAATTGATAGTACAATTGCGTTCTAATCCGCCCCAATTTTCAGTCGCAGAATCAATGGCAATCGGAATATATCCACCCACTGCTTGATCAACATATGGATTGGTTCTTTGTTTCCAAATATTTCTTTTTGGATACCCTGGCCAGTTAATTTTAAAAGTAAAATTTCCTTTTAGTGATCGGAAGCCTTCGGTGTAGGCCAGAATGGAATAACGATCCGCTTTAGGAGTGGCCACATTGTATGATTGAACTTCCGCCGCATTGGCAAAAAATCCACCGGTATCAGACTTGTGATTGAAAAGCAGTGTCCATCCTCCTCCATCAGTAGTCATATCGCACTGAGCGAGAATGGGATTGTTGCTGCCCATTCCATCAGGATCAATCCAATAAAGTCCGCTTGTAGAATTAGGATATTTGTATTTTATTTCGGTGCAATTGGTGAGGTATTCATATTCGCGAACGAAGAGCCAACCATTTCCTGCGCCAATACCAGCGGCATCTCCCCATGCGACAGCTGAGCCAGTATAATAAGCTCCGTTGTAATAGCCAGATGAAGTTTCGCCACCGCCGTTTAAGCTTCCACTCCAACACATATTATACCAAAAAGGAGCATTAGAATAATTGGCTGCACAGTTCGCGCTATACATATCATTATCTTGATCGATTGTGGTCAAAGGCATGTTCGTATTGAAGTGATAAGTAAAAATCCCTGGAACAACAGCTCCAGTCAATTGCAAATAATTAGTTGTATTCATCATGTAAAGCTTAGAAGCATTTGTTCTGGTGAAATTAAACTTAGCACTTTGTTCAATCGGACTTCCGAAATTAGAAGACCATTGATACATCATCTCACTATTTTTATTTTGGCCTGTAATTCTATTCCACCAATCAAGCCCGATAAAATAATTAAAGCCTTCCTTTGAATTAGTTAAATAAGTTGCACACCCTGTGCCAGCGCCTTGAGCTTGGGAGCATACTGGGGTTGAGGTGGTAGCCGATACCCAATTCATATTAGTCACTGGTTTATTGGTTCCGGTGCGAGTGTTAGACCAGACCAGTGTCCAACCTCCTCCATCAGTAGTCATATCACAATAAACATCGACCGCCGGATAACCGACACCCACTCCGTCTGGATCAATGGTGTATTTCCCCGTGGTCGCAGCGGGATTTGCTTTTTTATAATCAAGGCAGGAGCGATAAGTAGCATCGCAATTGGCGAGCGTTACTCCACCGGGAGGAGATGCAACAAAACTACTCCATTCAGGAGATGTTTTGGCAGAGACAAAATAACTGTAAGTCGCATGAGCATTTTGAACTTTTTTGCAGACACCTTGTTCATTGATACGAACGGTGGTTCCCACTGGGACAATATATCCGGTACCTCCGGTGCCATAAGAAAAGGCATCGAAAGAAAGAAGAAAGATTAATGAAGAAAAAATGAACTTCATTTATTTTACCTTTAACTATTTTTTCTATCTCAGATAAAATTCTAAATCACAACTTCCTTTACCGCTATAGCAAAGTTCAGTGCCATAGTTTGGAACAATCGCTTCATTTCCCGCATTGAACGCAATATTAAATCGATCGGCGGTATCCCAATTATCATTGGCCGCCTGTGCCCCACATCCCACGGTTCTCGAAGTATGTCTTAAAGTTCCCACACATCGGGCATTGTCATATTCCCATAGACCTAACCCCACATCAATAAAAGGCGAAGCTGGATAGGCCGGAGCTTTTAGCATGGCATCGGTTGTTCCAATCACCCGCGAAAACCATTCAGTATTAATGGAAGCGGCGTTATTAGTAATTGTCGTGAGTCCCAATAAATCTTTGCGGTATTGATTAACAAAAAAATCAGGTGGCACAGTTGCGGGCGATGAAGTTCCTTTAGAATAGGCCACGCGGGTCCATCCTCCTCCGGAAGTAGTCATGTCGCAATAAACTCTAAATGGCAGTAGACCACCGACGCCATCAGGGTCGATAAAATATTGGCCGTCCCCCGTAGAGAGTCCAGCATTTAAAATTTCTTTACAACTTCTTTTGGTAAATTGTCCTTCTGATCTTCGTGTCCATAGTTGAGTCTGGCTTACCCCATAATTACTACCTCCGACAGTGTCTGAGGCAGGAATCCCAGGAGGTGTTCCATAAGCTGTGTGAGAGCCAAGGGCATAAAACCAGTTTGAAGAATTAATGGAACCATCAATCAATGAAGAGGTACAACCCAGCGGACAGTTGCGTTCAATTCCGGCCCAAAAATTTGCGCTGGAATCAATTACTAAGGGAACATAACCGCCAACGGGTTGGTCAATCGTTGGATTGGTGGTTTGAATCCAAATATTTCTTTGGATATAACCAGGCCAGCTCATTTTAAAAATATAACGACCGTTAGCTTTGAATTTATCGAGTTGATCTAAAATGGAATAAAGATTGGCGGTTGGGGTGGCCGGATTTTTGGTCAGACCATCTAAAGCGCTCGCAAAATATCCGCCAACAATATTGTGATTATAAACTAAGGTCCATCCTCCGCCATCAGAAACCATATCACAATAGACTTGCATCGAACTTCCGGAGCTGAGCGGATCAACCCAATAAAGACCATTGCCCACCGACTGACCGTATTCCAAAATGTCCTGACAATCGCGTGGAGATTTTAAGAGAAAAGAATCATCGCGTGTCCATAATTGGGTTTGCGGAACTCCAACGAGTCCTCCGGCCACAATTGAACTTGCAGGAATTCCGGGAAAATCAACATAAGAGCCGACGGCATACCACCAACCATTATTTCCCACCGAACCATCAATTAAAGATGAAGTGCTATCGACCGCACTGTTAAATTCCAAACCGCCCCAGGACTCAGAAGTGGAATCAATGCTAATCGGCACATATCCACCAACCGCTTGATCAACTGTGGGGTTAGTTCTTTGTTGCCAGATATTTCTTTTTGGAAATCCCGGCCAGTTAATTTTAAAAGTAAAATTTCCGTGCATTGATCGAAAGCCTTCGGTGTAGGCTAAAATGGAATAACGATCGGCCTTTGGTGTGGCCACATTGTATGATTGAACTTCGGCCGCATTGGCAAAAAATCCACCAGTATCTGACTTCTGATTAAAAAGAAGTGTCCATCCTCCACCATCAGTGGTCATATCACACTGAGCAAGAATGGGATTGTTGTTGCCCATTCCATCGGGATCGATCCAGTAAAGGCCGGTGGGAGAATTGGGATATTTGTATTTTATTTCGGTGCAGTTAGTGAGGTATTCATATTCGCGGACGAAGAGCCAACCATTTCCGGCGCCTGTCCCTGCTGGATCTCCCCATGCGGCGACTGAACCATTGTAATAAGCGCCGTTATAATAACCGTTCGCGGACGTTTCCCCTCCACCGTTAAAACTTCCGCTCCAACAAAGATTGTACCAAAAAGGAGTATTGTTGTATTGAGATGTGCAAGTAACAGAATGCATATCATTATCTTGGTCGACTGTTGAAAAGGGCATTTTAGTATTGAAGTGATAGGAAAAAACCCCTGGAACAACAGCGCCAACCAATTGCAAATAATTAGTTGTATTCATCATGTAAAGCTTAGAAGCATTGGTTCTGGTAAAATTAAACTTGGCACTTTGCTCTATCGGGCTTCCGTAATTAGAAGACCACTGATACATCATTTCACTATTTTTATTATGGCTTGTAATTCGATTCCACCAATCAAGTCCGATAAAATAATTGAAAGTCTCTTTGGAATTATTTAAATAAGTAGCGCATCCTGTGCCCGCACCTTGAGCTTGAGAGCAAAGGGGCGTAGTTGTGGTGGCCGATACCCAATTCAAATTAGTCACTGGTTTATTGGTTCCGGTGCGAGTGTTAGACCAAACTAAAGTCCAACCTCCTCCATCAGTAGTCATATCACAATAAACATCCACCGCCGGATAACCGACTCCCACCCCATCGGGATCAATGGTGTATTTACCGGTGGTCGCCGCAGGATTGGCCTTTTTATAATCAAGGCACGAGCGATAAGTGGCATCGCAATTGGCGAGCGTTACTCCACCCGGAGGAGACGCCACAAAACTACTCCACTCGGGAGAGGTTTTAGCGGAGAGAAAATAGCTGTAAGTGGCGTGCGCATTTTGAACTTTTTTGCAGACACCTTGTTCATTAATTCGAACAGTGGTTCCCACTGGGACTACGTAACCGGTACTGCCAGTTCCGTAGGGAAAAGCTTTTGAAGACAGTAAAAAGATTAGTGTAGTAAACACATACTTCATTTTATTTTATCTTCAAATATTTTTTAATAGATTGAATATCATCTTTTAGTTTTTTGTTTTCATCTTTAAGCGAAGCAATTTCTCGCTCCATCTTACGAACGCGATGATCAACTTTTTCCAGACCATTACTCATCAGTGAAATTAATTTCTTATTTTCTTCAACTTGTTGATGCTCAACTTTTATCGCCTCAATCAAAATCGCCACGATATTTCCGTATTTAACAGATTTCATTCCATCAACTGATGAAGTTTCAACCAGCTCTGGCTCAACCTCTTCTACTTCCTGAGCGATTAGACCGATTTCATGAGCGCCTGATTTTTTCCAATCGAACTCCACACCACGCAGGCGAAGAATTTTATCAAGTGAATCATCAATGGTTTCAATATTCTTTTTTAAGCGTTTATCAGATGTGTAGAGGTAAGCAGTGGCCTTGATATTTCCGACGACTTCGAGTTTTTCAGATGGAGATGCGGTTGCAATACCGACGTTGCCACTATCCTTTACGATTAATCCAAGAGGTGCAAAGGCAGATCCTACTTTAAGAACATTTCCACCTGATCCGGCACTGTTTTCAGAATAAATACTTGCCACTCCATTTGTTGAATCAGCATATCCAATCCCCAGGCCTGTAACTTTTAAAACAACTGCTGCCGTTGTTGCTAAATTCCCTTGGCCGCTTACGTCTAGTTTTACAGCAGGAGACGGTGTTCCGATCCCGACGTTACCGGCGTTATCGATATTAACTCGATCGGTACCACCTGTTCGCAATGCCATCCATCCAGTGCTCGTTCCATATGAAACAATAGAAGTCTGTGCAGTAGCAGTTCCATTCCAAGCATCAAGTTTTAAAACTGCCGGAACCGCTGCACCTGACTGTAATGATGAAATGTGTAAGTTCGCTGTCGGTGCTGTCGTCCCAATCCCTACATTCCCAGCTTCGTGGATAGTCATTCTAATATTTATGTTATCATCCATAAAATTTAAATTTCTATTATCGGCACCAACTGTACCGATTGCCCACACCCCTGTTGCATCATCAGTATCTTGAATTCTAATTTGTTTTTCTGCTGAATGAACAGCGAGTGCATTGCCCGGAGCATTTGTCCCTATCCCAACATTACTCCCCGTAACGGCCATCGGTGAATTCGCCAATGTAGTTGCAGCACTATAATAAGGAATATAACCAGCAGTTCCAGAACCTGAAAGAGTTCCGGCCGGAAGATCAGTGGCATCGAGTGGACCAAAGGCAACACCAGTCACTGAACCTTTTAAAACATTTCCCGTTGTCGATGTGTTCCAGGCAGGTGCCCCAGTAGTGATCGAACTAAGAAGTACACTGGTAGTCGTTAATGAGGCAGGAAGTGCTAACTCACTTACTGCAGTTGTCCCATTACCAAAAAGAAGTTTATTCAATCCAAGCGTCGCTTTACCAGTCCCGCCATTAGCAACCGACAAGATACTTGTTCCCACAGCATTTGTTTTACTCAAATCAATTGAACCAAAAGCTGGTGCTCCTAATACCGATGGCACTCGCAAAATCTGATCGGTCGCTCCTGCCGCAGTGGCAGTGACCGCTGCTGTCGTATTGCCAAGTAAAACGCCATTTGAAGTTAAAGTTGTTGCTCCTGTTCCGCCATTGGCAACAGGAAGAACCGAAGTCCAAACCGGAGCGTTGGCCCCAGCTGAAGTTAATATTTGTCCTGAAGTTCCGGCCGCACTTACGGCCATCGTGGTTGCATTTGAATAAACAATTCCACCGTTAACTGGTAATATGTTAGCAGCGGTACCACCTTTCGAAAGCGGAACGACAGCTGAAAAATTGGCAGGGCTTAAGGATGTTAATAAACTTCCGTCTAAGGCAGGCAATTGAGCATTGACGCCAAATTTTAAAATCTGACCAACTCCTGTTCCTGTATTTAAAGTAAGTACTGGCGTAGTCGTTGTTGTCGCCACTCCAATATCAGCGTTGGCAGAGGTGACACTGGTTACAGTTCCTGCGTTGGCGCTGGTCCATGTAAGAGTAGGTGTTCCGACCGTGCCGTTGGTGGTTAAAACTTGTCCAGCTGTTCCTTGAGTTGTGGGTAAAGTGTAAGTGACATTTGCGGCCAATGCGTCTGGAGCTTTAAGCGCAACATAATTTGTTCCGCTTGCAGCAAGCTCATTAAAGCGAACCTCACCTGTTTGTGTCGCTGCTATTCCGTAAGGATTAACGACAACTCCACCTTGATAGTTAGTGGTGATCGATCCTGTATTGAGTGTTGAAGTCCCGGTAATCGCCGCTTGTTTATTATTAAAAGTAGTCCAATCAGCTGCTAGTAAATAACCAGGCACAGCGGTGGTCGCTGCCGGCATGGCAATCAATGGAACAGCTGCCGTTCCGGCAACAGTGATTGGCGCTGTGGCCGTTACACTTGTAACCAAGGTATCAGTGATTCCATATCCAGCGAGAGTTGTCGGATTAGTTCCAGCAGTCACTCTCCCCTTCACATCAACTGTCACTGATTTATAAGTATTGGCAACAACCCCTGAGTTTGCAAGCACCAAGGCACCGGCATTATCAAGCGTTGCATCTCCCGACATGGTAACAGGGGCCGCAAGGTTCCCAACACTACCAACTAAGATTTTTCCAGAGGCCAGAGTAGTTGAAACTTTATTTCCAAGATCAGTAGTCAGACCCGCAATCTTAGATTGCGAAATGGCCGCAGCTGAATTGATATCAGCGTTCATGATACTGTCATCAGTAATACTTGAAGAATTAACCGTACCTGTACCTGCCGCCAGAGTATTTGGGTTTACCCAAACCAAATTCCCAACGCCATCAGTTTGTAAAACTTCTCCCGCATTACCATCAGT
>Ga0208115_1000033_pt1 | contig 52517 bp, 53 predicted proteins | sample LakWasMeta4_LOW4_2_FD_183856 | JGI IMG/M metagenome (GOLD analysis project Ga0208115, IMG submission 183856) | Freshwater sediment methanotrophic microbial communities from Lake Washington under simulated oxygen tension - Sediment Metagenome... | ecosystem: Environmental > Aquatic > Freshwater >...
TTTAAAGAAGAATGTCGAAAAATCAAGGCCGGAGAAAGACTGCAGGAAGACAGTGTCCTTTTTGCCTTGGCGGACCCCAATCTCACCACGGTGGAGCATGCGGTGGATGCAGTTATGCAGAAATTGCGCTTTTTTGGTAAAACCGGCACTTCCAACAACGGCTATGACAACTGGTACGTCGCGTTCGATGGCAAAAACCTTTCGATTGTCTGGGTTGGCTATGAGGGTGAGCGCAAAACAAAATCCCTTGGATTATACGGTGCAACCACCGCTTTTAATGTCTTTCAAAACTACTACAGAGATCGCGGTAAACGTTTTCAACAATTCGGTTGTGAACTTACTAACTAGCTCTTGCAAAAAAGGCTCTTAAAGTTTATATTGAATTCACGCGTTTTAGATGTATTGGGGTGTCGACAAGTGGTAAGTCTGCAGATTTTGATTCTGCCATGCCTAGGTTCGAATCCTAGCACCCCAGCCATTTTTTCTAAAATTTTTTTTAAAGGAGGATCAATTGAAACGAATCGTCCTAGTTTCTGGATCTTCAAATCAATCGCTCTCAAATCAAATTTCTGATTACCTAGACGTTCCGCTAGTAAATCCCCAATTAGTTCGATTCGCCAATGGCGAAATATTTTGTGAAATAGAAAAGCACGTTCGGGGTGCTGATGTTTTTGTGATTCAATCAACCTCTACGCCCGTTAATGACAATCTAATGGAACTCTTGATCATGATCGATGCTTTAAAAAGAGCTTCGGCTACTTCCATTACGGCCGTCATTCCCTTTTATGGATATGCCAGACAGGATCGAAAGGCCTCTCCTCGAACACCTATTTCGGCAAAACTGGTTGCAGATTTGTTAACCGTCGCCGGCGCAAGTCGGGTGGTCACAATGGACCTTCATGCTGGTCAGATTCAAGGCTTTTTCAACATTCCCTTTGATAATATTTACGCATCACCTGTTATTCTTAATTATATCAAGAAAGAAATTTTTTCAGAAAACACCATCTTTATTTCACCAGACGCTGGTGGAGTAGAGCGTGTGCGTTTTTACGCTAAAAAATTAAATGCTGACATCGCCATGATCGATAAACGCCGCACCGGAAAAAACATTGCGGAAGCAATGAACGTGATCGGAAATGTTTCAGGCAAAGAATGTATTATTATCGACGATATGATTGATACGGCCGGAACTTTGGTCGAAGCCTGTAAGGCACTTCGGAAAAATGGCGCCACTAAGATTTATGCTTGTGCCACTCATCCGGTCTTCTCGGATCCTGCGATTAAAAGAATCGAAGAATGCGCTGAACTCGATCGCGTGATCGTAACCGATACCATCCCTGTTTCTGAAGCTGCTAAAAAATGTGAAAAAATAAAAGTTCTTTCTACCGCAGAGCTTTTAGCAAAAGCGATCCATCGAACATTTAATAACGATTCTGTCAGCTCGCTGTTTATTTAAAGATGGAACGTTTAATTGTGGGCCTCGGCAATCCAGGCAGCAAATATCATCATACCCGCCATAATATTGGCTGGGATACTTTTGAAGAACTTTCATTCTTTCACGATCTCAAGTGGGTCGATAAGTTCAAAGGCCAGTATGCGCTTTATACCAAAGGCGCAGATAAAGTTTATTTTCTTAAACCACAGACCTTTATGAATCTCTCGGGCGAAAGTGTCTTTGCCCTCGCTAGCTTTTTTAAAATATCAGTGGAAAACATTTTAGTCGTCCACGATGAGCTGGATCTTCCTTTTGGCACGATTGCTTTTAAAAAAGGTGGCGGTCTTGCCGGGCATAATGGATTGAAATCAATCAGCGCTCACCTGGGAACTCAGGAGTTTAGACGCGTAAGAGTGGGAATAGGGCGACCGGTTCACGGAGATGTTTCCAATTGGGTTCTCTCGGGGTATACCGGAGAGGATAAAGATTTTTTTCGCCCTTTTTTAGAGGGGGCAGCAGTGGCGCTTGAAGAATATATAAATATAGGCTTTGATAAAGCTGCAACAATCTATAGTAAAAAGAAAATAGTTTAGTTTTTAATTAAGGAAAAAGAAATGGCATTGAACTGTGGAATCGTAGGTCTCCCAAACGTCGGTAAATCGACAATCTTTTCGGCAATTACTTCGGCCCCAGCAGAAGCCGCCAATTATCCATTTTGTACCATTGAACCAAACGTAGGGATCGTAGCCGTTTCTGATCCACGCATGAAAAAAATCGGGGACATCATTGGGCCTGAAAAAATGATTTATACCACAGTCGAATTCGTCGATATCGCAGGCCTGGTAAAAGGTGCTTCAAAGGGCGAAGGATTAGGCAATCAGTTCCTGGGACACATTCGTGCCGTCAACGCCATTATCCATGTTGTTCGTTGTTTTGAAGATGATGATATTATCCATGTTCACGGCAAGGTAAATCCCAAAGACGATATTGAAACAATTAACCTTGAGTTGGCCTTTGCTGATTTGGAAGTGGTTGAGAAAAAACTTCAAAACATTCCAAAACTATTAAAAAGCCAAAATAAGGAAGTGTTAACGTCCGCCAAAATCCAACTTCCATTACTTGAAAAACTAAAAGTAGAATTAGAAAGCGGAATCGCTGCTCGCAATTCTTCTTTGTCTGATGAAGATAAAGCTGCGGTTGCCGATTTAAACCTGATTACGATGAAAAAAGTTCTTTATCTTTGTAATGTTGATGAAGATGGCGTGACCAATGAAAATGCTCACGTTAAAGCGGTAAGAGAATATGCTGCTAAAGAAAACTCTGAAGTCCAGGTTATTTGTGGAAAGCTAGAGTCAGAAATTGCATCACTGGAAAGCCTTGAAGAAAAAAAGGAATTCATGGAAGCGGCAGGGATCGAAGAATCAGGTTTAGATAAACTGACTCGCGCTGCTTATCATATGATTGGATTAAAAACTTATTTCACCGCTGGTGTGAAAGAAGTTCGTGCTTGGACCTTCCAAGATGGATTTAAAGCTCCTCAATGTGCTGGCGTTATTCACACCGACTTTGAACGTGGATTCATTAAGGCCGAAGTTTTCAGCTATGATGACCTTATTCAATTTGGTTCTGAGGCAAAAGTTAAAGAAGCTGGGAAATTTCGAGTTGAAGGAAAGGAATATGTCGTGAAAGATGGCGACATTATGCACTTTCGCTTCAACGTCTAATTACTTAAAAAGCTTTCGGTATTTGGCCAACTTTAAACGTTTCTTCCAACGGAACCATAAGTACGGGTCTGTTGGAAAGAAGCGAATAGAAAAAATTATTTCGATAAATAAGCTTCACGTAATTTCTCGTTTCCTCATAGGGAATCGATTCAATCGTCGACAATGAATCATCACTTCTAAATATTTCTTTTCTCCAGCGATCAATCCGATTTTCACCAGCATTATAAGAGGCCAGGGTATAAATCAAATTGCCGTCAAAACGGACTAGCAGCTGCTTTAAGTATTTTACACCTATTGCCACATTGATTTCGGGATTACCCAGATGATTAACTTTTAGCCTTCGGTTAAAGCGTTTAGCGGTGGCCGGCATCAGTTGCATCAGACCCTTGGCCCCAACTCCCGAGCGCGCTTCAGGATTGAAGGCGGACTCCTGGCGAATCAAAGAAATGATAATCAGCGGATCAATATCGGCAGCATTTTTCTTGATGAGATCAATATAATTAAGGGGAAAAATAAATCTAATAAGTTTGTAGTTTAAGCTCAAGGAATTCTGCTCAAGAGAATCCTGGAAAACTTTAAAAGAAGTTAGGTAGCGTTTTTGAGAATTTAGCAGACGAATCAGGTTCGTAATTAAAAACTCTTTATGGGCCTGGGCGCTAACTGATTTGGCAAAATCAGCTTCCTGAAAAGTATCTTCCTTGCTTAGCGCCTGGATGTAGCGAAGCTCCAGAGTGGCAAAGCGCTCATCGCCCAGCTTGTTCCAAACAGCGAGACGCTTGAGAGCATCTTTTAAATTGTAGCTGGTTTTATCCAAGCTGTATTCAGCAGGTTCAGATCTGGTAATAAGCTTGGAGAGAATTTCAGTTTCAGAATTGGCACCCTTGTTGAGAACCGCGAGTTCTTTTAAAGAAATAATTGAATAAAACGAATAGGGAGAAGTATCAATAATTTTATTAAAAATGAGAGTCGCTTTTTTAGCATCTCCCGTTTTTAAAAGCGCGTAACCAATCCAGTACTGAAGTTTTGAATCATATTTCTCAAAGTTTTTTTCAAGATTGTTTTTGTCGATAACGCTCTTCATCGCTTTGAAGTCTTTATTGATAAGATGAGGCCATATTAAATAAAAATATGATTCAGAAATGTCTTCTTTGGCCGCGATGGTTTTTGCCAGATTGAATACTTCAATCGCATCGCTGTCTCTGCCTTTATAGAAAAGGGCCTTGCCTGTTAGCAGTGCCGCGGTCCAGGCTTTTTTAGTATTGATAAAATTTTTATTCTTATTGTAAAAATTAACGGCATTAGTGATTATCAATTTTGCCTGAATGTTGTCGCCTTTATCGGCCGCGTCCTGGGCATCACGCGAAAGCCGCTGGAATTCTTCCTGGAAGTAGGAATTAGAGCGATCATCAAGATTTAAATTATTCTGTAAAAATTTATTAAACTGAGTACTGACCTTCAAGCTGGTTAAGATATGAGTCGGTGGTTTGATTTTGAATTCAATATATTTTTCGATCAGAAAATTTGAGAGCTTCTCATGCTCATTAGGATTGGCCTTAAAGTAGCGCAAAAAAACGACCAGTTCCGGCAAGTTTTCTCCCGTGGTGAAAAAAGGGGCTGCATCTTTAAAATAGGCCAGATCGCGGGAAGAAAAATTAATATTGGGAGATAAGCTGGTGAGCCTTTTTAAAAATAAATAGCGGCAGTGTTTATCAACCGAAATGTTCATTCGGTCGGCGATGCTCTCGGTGTAAGCATTAACGTTTTTAGAAATGATGGTGCAGTTTTTATAAAATGAATCCTGATCATTTATGCTCATGATGAGTTTTAAGCGATCATAGGTCGAATTTAAAATCGAGAAGGAGTGATTTTTATGCTGATACTTGGCGAGACTATCAACTGTTTTTTTCTTGAGTTGATTTTTACCGATTTCAGTGAAAAGGAGATTGATGTCCCGGCCGTAATCGTAATCCAACGGACTGTAGTTCAGGCGAAAGGGTGCATCTTCAGCTTTGGCGATAGATGCAAAGTTGAGATTGGGGGTTGCCAGTGCGGCAGACAAGTAAAATGAAGAAACAAGGGCCAAAGTAACAAGCCTCAACAAACTAACCTCCCAGGGGGACCGTGGCCTTTTCCTAGTTTTTTGTAAATCTCTCTTGCATTTTAGAGAGACGGGAAGAGATTTCATTTAACACAACTCGTTTGTCATCAGGGACAACTAAACTCAGATTGTTAATATAAGACGTGACTTCGCTAAGATAAACTAAGTCGTTTTTATAACTATCTTCGAGATGATCAAATGTAGCATTCACATCATCCGCCAATTCTTGAAAATAATCACCCTTTCTGAAAAATAATTTTTCAGGATTGCTGTCATCACGGATCAGCTTTAAATGTTTTTGTAGCTTATAGAGTGGCCCGGCAATTTTATGCGAAAAGAAAACACAGATAAAAAAGGTCAGGCAGGTGAATCCTAAATGCAGCAAAATTAAAAACAAAATTAAAGCGTCCCGCTTGCTACTATAATGAGTGGCAATTTCGGGGTTTTTTAAACCAAAATGCGAAATAATGGTATTCATCAATTCATAGATGGAGAAGGGATAAATGATACTTGTAAGAAATACCATCAAACAAACATACAGACTGAAGCGAATCTGAAATTTTGGATTAATAAGATATATTTTTCGACTATAAGACACCGAGATCCCCTTAATAATAAAGCGTCATCTTATTTTAGATTAAATATACGCCGTATTCTATAAAATTATGAAGTGATTAGACAAATGTTTGCCTTTCCTCTTTGATGAGTTCGTTCCGCTTTAACAATCAAGTCAGATCGGGTATAACAAGGTAGTAAATTAATCAGCTTATTGGAGAAAATATATGTCACAAGACAGTAATGTTGAAAAAATCACCCAGCTACTGGGAGTAATTATTAATCCTAACAATGGGAAGACCTTAAAAGAAGAGGGACGAATTGTAGAAATAAAGGCCGACCAAAATGAATTGTTATTCAAATATAAAAGGGATGGTATTTCGCCCGAGCAAAAAAAGATCATTGAAACTTCAATTAGCAATGCGGTCTCCGCGTTTTATCCGGCAGAGAAAATAACAGTCTTAACTATTTCCGAGAATTCGGGAGACGTTTTTTCCGGCAAAACTTTTACCCCAGCTGAAAAACAGGCTCCGGCCGCTCAGTCCGCTCAAATTAAATCAGGCCACGGACCAGTGGGCGCGAACAAGAAAAGAGTGGCGGGCGCCAAGAAGGTGATTGCGGTTTCTTCAAATAAAGGTGGGGTTGGTAAATCAACCGTTGCAGTCAATCTGGCCTTTGCATTAAAAAATCTAGGTAAAAAAGTCGGATTGCTCGATGCTGATATTTACGGTCCCTCTATGCCGATGCTTTTAAATAAAAGAGAAGCAAAGCCGGGGGCTACAGCCGAGAAAAAAATTCTGCCAATTGATGCTTATGGAATTCCCTTTATCAGTTTTGGATTATTCATCAATGAAAATGATCCAGTAATCTGGAGAGGACCAATGCTTGGCGGGGTTCTTAATCAATTTCTATTCGATGTTGCGTGGGAGGATTTAGATTATTTAATTATCGATCTTCCACCTGGAACTGGAGATATGCAACTCTCGATGGTTCAATCGACTGAGATCGATGGAGTCGTTGTTGTCTCAACACCACAAGACATTGCGGTTCTAGATACCAGAAAAGGCTTAAATATGTTTACCCAGGTTAAAATCCCCGTGCTGGGAATGGTGGAAAACATGAGTTACTTCGTACCAGATGATGCCCCTACAAAGAAATATTTTATATTTGGGGAAGGCGGAGTTAAGAAAGCAGCTAAAGAGCTTAACGTGAACCTACTGGCAGAAATTCCTTTAGAGCTGGCCTTAAGAGAAGGCTCAGATAAAGGATTGCCTTATATGAACGAAAAGAAATACGAAGGGCGCCCGGTTTGGAATGCTTACATGAGCTTAGCAAAAAATGTAAATCAATGCTTTAATGAACAAGAAGGCAGCGGGGAACAAAAAGGATTTTTTAAAAGACTTTTTTCGTAAATAGGTTTTAATTATTGCTATGACAAATTTAATGGAAGTTTTAAAAGAGCAGGCAGCTTTTGGTTTTACCGGGAAAGTAAATCTCCTCTTGAACTCTAATGGTCAGTTTCAAGGGGTGGTCTACCAGCACGAAGGTGTGATTGTTGGCGCCAACTTTGGTCTACAAAAAGGGCGCAAGGCCTTGTACAAGATGATTTTTGACGACGTAGAAACGGCCGAACACTTTAAATTCATTGTTGAACCTGAGCTCGTCTCGTCTGACCATTTTTCAATGAAGATGAATATTGAAGAGGTGAGAATCGAGGCACAGGCCATCTATCAAAAATATCTTTTATCGAAAAAATTGAAACCATCTCCCGGGTTGAGATTGGTGGCGGATCCCGAAATTATCGTCAACCATGAAAACATCACTCCCGAAGAATTTGATATTTTAACGGTATTAGCGGAGTGGTGTACAGTCGCCGACGTCTATAAATACAGCAAGTTGATGGAATTCGAAGTAACCAATGCTCTGGTTGGACTACGAAAAAAAAGAGCAATAAAGGTGTTTCAAAACTAAAAATAACTTATTAAAATTAGGGCCCTAATACCCCTAGATAAATGCACGGAGAAATTATGAAAACTCAGGTTCAAAACCAAGGCGAACTTAAAGAACTAAAAGTAATGATTGAAAAAGATGTAGTTGAATCATTTGAAAGAATGACCAAAGCTTCTGGTATTTCATATGCTGATTTGGTTGTTATTGCTCTCAAAAGATACCGTGCAGCCCACTCAGACTGGGATGTTAAGTCCTTGAAAAAAGATTAAGCTGATTGTCTAGAATCCTGTCTATAACTTGTAAAATTTATAGACAGGCCGACTAAAACCTTTGCAAAGCCTCCTCCAACCTCTTGCCCTTATTAAGCATTTTCGATGACTTAGCCAGTAGTCTTTCTCGTTTTTCAATATCGCAACGTGGCACGACCCTTGCTCTATATAACTCAAGTAACTCCAAAGAGGAATTGAGTATGAAAGTATTAACATCGAAAAAAGCCATTATCTGTTTCTTGAGTGTGAGCTCAATCGTTTTGGCCGGAACGATTAAAGATTTCCACTCTCGCACCGTTACCTCTAATGAGGCGGAAGTTATTGAACAAGAATTAATCCCAGCAGAAAGAAGTGTTGCTTCTGAAGCTGTATCAAGAGTGGCTCAAATGTGGTTGCCAGTTAACGAAGTTAATAATGGAAAAGTAAACGCCGTTTGGGAAATTACCAGAATCGTTGATAGCTCTGAGCAAGTAGCTTTTGATAAATTAGCTAATCCAGAAGACGCTAAAAAAACAATTAAAGTTAGAATTGAACTGATCAATAACGGAATTGTTAGAGTTAATAATGACAATGGCCAAATTTATAATGTTTCTCTTTTATCTGAATTTGGAACAATTGCTCTTTATAAAAAATTAGGAAAAGGCTTTGAAATTTTGGAAGCGAAAAAAATCGAGAGTGCTAAAGCGGCCAATACCTCACTAGTGGTTGCAGAAGAAGTTGAGCTGGTATTAGAGCGCGCTCTTAACCAGGCAAAATCGAGCAAAGTGCTGGAAGGTCATGATGTCCAAGGACAAGTCTCTTTAACCGCAGGCGCGATCAATGGACTTTCGGTAGAATTAAGAAATCCAAACGGCGAGACACAAAATATTGAAATCGATACTGCTGACTTAATGGATGGTGGAACTTTTAAAGCAGAAGTTAACGGCGAAGAAGTTTCAGGTGTTGTTTTTAACAACGGAAAAGATGGCTACCGAATTAGTTTCGTAACTGGTCCAATTGCAGGTTCAATGCTGAACTTTGTCACAAAAGATCAAATGGAAAAGCTACAAGACGCTCAAAATGAAAATCCAGCTGAAGAGCAAAACGTAATAGAAGAAGACTCACAACTTGCTGCTGAGAAAATCATTGAAGAAAGAAAAGAAGTAGCTAGTGATGTTGATAACTACGAACCAGTAAGAGTTTTAAGCGCAGACGAAATTAAAGAAACGGCCGCTGAAAATGGATTTGCTTTTTAATCGAAAAATAAAAAATAACAAAAAAAAAGCCCTCCGAAGAGGGCTTTTTTTATTTACCTAAAAGATTCTTAAATTCTTGAGTCAACAACGGAACAACCGTGAAGAGATCTCCCACGATTCCATAATCGGCCTTGGTAAAGATTGGTGCATCTGGATCACTGTTGATTGCAACAATTACTTTTGATGTTCTCATCCCCGCCAAATGTTGAATCGCACCTGAAATTCCACAAGCAATATAAAGTGATGGAGCAACCGTTTTTCCGGTTTGACCAACTTGCATAGCGTGTGGAGCAAATCCAGAATCAACTGCCGCTCTTGAAGCGCCAACCGTTGCCCCAATGACGTTTGCTAAATCTTCAAGCACTTTAAAGTTCGCGGAGTCTTTCATCGCGCGACCACCAGAAACGATAATATTGGCCTCTGTTAAATCTAGTTTTTCAGAAGTTCCTTTAACAATTTCTTTGATCATTGCTCGAATTGTTCCCGCATCAACCGCTGCGTCGGCAGCAGTCGCAGCTCCAGCTGTTGGATTGGCATTCATGCCAAGAGCATTTGGTCTAACGGTGACGAAATGAGGTTTAGGTCCTGTTAGTTCAACTTTCGCAAAACATTTTCCAGCAAAGAGTGGGCGTGTTCCAGCGAATTTATCACCTTCCATCACAAAATTGGTTACTTCAGAGGCCATTCCAGCATCAAACTTTGTGGCCAGGCGCGGAAGTAAGTCTTTTCCTAGAGACGTCGCTCCAGCGAAAACATAATCAAAGCTTCCTGCTGCGATAAATGTATGAAGAGCATTTGCATATCCTTCAGGCGAATATTTATCTAGGCCGGCACCATTTAAAGAATGGACTTTTGCTGCTCCGAATTTTGCCAGGTCTGCGGTTGCTTCGCTTGGAATTTTGCCAATCGCTGCAACTTCTACTGTGTGTCCAGAGAGCTTTCCTAAGATTTCTAGAGTTACACCTTTAACGTGTGCACCATGAAGTTCTGTGAATACTAATATTTTAGCCATAATTTCCTCTACTGATAATTAAATAACTTTTGCTTCTGTTCTTAATAGACCAACAACCTCTTTAACTACGGCACCCGTTTTAGCGGCGTCAGTAGCATCGAATTTTTTTCCAGGTGGTTTTTCTGGTGGCAATTGGAAATTAGAATATTTTACTCTTCTGTCGGCATCGCTTACTCCGACGTCGGCAAGAGATAAAGTCGTTAACGGCTTTTTCTTTGCTTTCATAATTCCCGGAAGAGAAGCGTATCTTGGAGTGTTGATTCCTTTGTTACAAGCAATCATCGCCGGTAATTTAACACCGTAGACTTCAAGTGATCCACCTTCTACTTCACGCTTAACTGTAATGTCCGATGCTGTTCCAGTATATTCTACAACCACTGATACTGAAGGAAGGTCCAGCATCGTTGCCAAAATTTGAGGAACCTGAAGGCAGTCATCATCGATAGCTTGTTTACCAGTTAAAATTAGGTCTGGTGTTTTTCCAGATTTCAAGATGGCTCCTTTAAGAGCTTTCGCAATTGAATAGGAGTCAAGATTGTCGGCCGCTTCTACCAGGAAAGCATCGTCTGCTCCCATCGCCATTGCCGTTCTTAGCGCCTCTGTATCTTTTGATGAACCAACACGAACGACAGTTACTGTCGATCCAGCGTTGGCCGCCTGAACCAGAAGAGCTTGCTCCACAGCGTATTCATCGTAAGGGTTCATGATCCATTTAATAGAACTGGTTTCAATAAATGTACCATCTGCACTTGGAACAATTTTTGTTTCAGTGTCGGGAACTTGCTTTACGCAAACGAAAATATTCATATTAGCTCCTATAGTTATCTAGTAAATATTTCTTTAGCGATTACTAGTCTTTGAATTTGTGAGGTACCTTCGTACAGTTGAATGAGTTTTGCGTCTCTCATAATTTTTTCGACGGGATACTCTTTGCTATACCCATAACCACCATAAATTTGTACTGCATCCGTGGTAATTTGCATACAAGAATCCGCGGCGAAAGCCTTGGCGTAAGAGGCGAGTTGCGTGTTTGGCAATCCGCTATCTAACAGCCATGCGGCCTTATGAACAAGCAATCTCGAGGCTTCAATTTTCATGGCCATATCAGAAATCATAAACTGGATAGCTTGATGATGAGCAATAGGCACATTGAACTGGATTCGCTCTTTCGCATATTTCACCGAATGATCGAAAGCACATTGCGCTCCACCTACCGCCGAAGCGGCAACCATGGGACGAGAGTGATCGAGCGTTTTCATGGCGATCGACCAGCCTTTATTCAGACCACCGATAATATTAGACTTAGGAACGCGAACATTATTGAATGTGACTGCGCGTGTGTCGGAGCAGCGGTGTCCCATCTTGTCTTCTTTTTTTCCCAACTCAATTCCAGGTGTTCCTTTTTCAATGACCACCGCGGTGATACCTTTATGCTTTAAGCTAGAATCAGTTGTTCCATACAAGACAAACAAATCGGCATAGCCCGCATTTGTAATCCACATTTTATTTCCATTAATGATGACATCATCACCATCTTCTTTAATGGAGGTTTTGATTCCAGCGGCATCTGAGCCGTTGGCCGGTTCTGTAAGGCAAAAGGCCGCCATTTTATATTTTTCAGTCATCGGAGTGAGAAATCGCTTTTTTTGTTCGTCGTTTCCACCAATTACAATTGGGAGAAGGGCAAGGTCGTTGGCCATAATGGCAGTATTCATTCCCATGCATCCGTAAGCCAAGGCTTCAGTGATAATCATGGAATCAACCGCCGTAAAACCATTGCCGCCGTATTCAACCGGAATACAGGTATTCACTAATCCCAGCGACCAGGCTTTTTCTAAAATTTCATGGGGCAATTCAGCTTTGGCATCATACTCCTGCGCCTTAGGCATCATCTCGTTTCTAGCAAATTTCATTGCGAGCTCTTTAATTTCCAATTGGTCAGGAGTGTAGCTAAAATCCATTGCTTGTTCCGGGTGAGAGTATTGCGTAGTAAAATTATAAGTAGTGATCGTGACTCTGGTCAATCAGGAAAGTGCAGTGGCCTGATTGTCGAACTGAAAAGTAAAACTGAATTTTTCTCTGAGAATTTTAAAACCAGGAAGCTCGGACAATGGGAGAACGACAAAACTTCTCTCGAAGAGGCGCGGATGGGGGATTTGGACCAGCTCAGAGTGAAACTGCTCCGTTCCCCAAAATAAAATATCGAGATCGATGAGACGTGGGCCCCGGGGGATGAGGCGGTTTCGTCCCATTTCTTTTTCAATGTTCAGGAGTAAAGCCATTACCTCTTCTGGATTGGAGGGCGGTAATTTAAACTCCAGTACCTGATTATAAAAGTCTGGCTGATTTACATAATCCACTGCAGGGCTTTCATAAATCCTACTTTCGGCAATCAGTTCCAAATGACCTTGTAAAATTTTTTTAGCCTGACTCAGGTTTTTTGCGCGCTCACCAAGGTTGGTGCCGCTGGCAATAAAAAGGGAGTTTAAAGCTGACATTATTTTTTAATTTCTTGGGTGGGAGTTTCGAGTTTTTTTTCTTTTTCTTTTTCTGGTTCGGTAGGACCAGTATAGGATTGAGTATAAGATTGAATCGCCGTCTCGGGTGGACTCAAGGGTCTAGCTTTTACTCCGCAGCCAGCAAGCAGAAGGGCGGACAAAAAGAATATTTTAGAATTCAAGAGTAAGTCCCCCATTAATAATGTCAGAGCCCAAATCGGCCCTGATAAACCATCCAGGTACAATACGTTTTAAAATAGTCACCCCGAAAACAACGGTGCTTTTCTTCAAGTCATCGACTAGTTGAAGTTCATTGTCTAATTCAGCCTGGGTTCTTGTGCCGTCTCCCGGGTCTTGACCAGCGCTTGGGGAATTGACCAGCATGGTTTGATAGCCGACGTAGGGCTGGAAATAACTATAAAATGGAGCACTGAAAGTGTATTTGGCCTTGACGGTGATATTGATTAATCGTGTGTCTAGGCCAGTAAACGGATAGTCTCTAATGGTGTTGCTTCCCACTCCGGCTTCACCCCAAATATTGTCACTGAGTTGGTAACCCCAGGAACCATTGATTTGAGTATATTTTTTAGTGGAACCATCGACGTCTTTTCCTTCTATTAATCCAACATTCAAGGAAAGTAGGTTGTCGGGCTTAATGAGTCGTTTGCTGTTTTCGTCGATAGATAAATCATCCTCATTGCCAGAAAGAGAAGTGGAGTTGAAAAGATCTTCATCTGTTTGAAGCTTGGATTCATCTTTTTTATTTTTTTCCTGATCTTTTTCGGGGCTATTTTCTTTACTGGTGTAATAGCTGTCGTCGCCCTTTAAGACCAAGACTTCTTTTCCAATTGCAAGTTGCTTCCAAAGAGTTAAATTATAAATTTTTACAATTTTGATCCCAGAAAGTTTTTCATCGGTTGTTTTGGCAACCAGTGCCCGGCACACAAGTTTATTGGCCAAAAGCAAGGAGATGAAATCACCTTTGGAGAAAGATTGATTGTCATTGGTTAAGATGAAAATTTTTTTAGAGGGTGCAATAACCTTGATTGTTTCTGAAACAAGATTCGGGGCCTGATCGCCCGGGGTGACGGAGTCCATCCGGTCTTCTTCTTCAATATCCTCTAATACAGTTTGGCCATGCGACGCTGGTATCGCGAAGACAAATAGAAGACAAATAAAGACGGATAATCTGAACCCTTTTAAAACCATGCTTCATTTTACAGTCCACGTCATATTCGTGTAAACAGAATAATCGTTGAGAAAAAAAGTTCTCTCCCAAATTAAACTTTTATAAGCAAAGACCGAAATATCAAATAGCAACTTCGGGAGTTATCAACATGAAGAAACTAAGTTTACTTGTAACTGTGACTTTTTTACTCAATGCTTGTAGTTTTTCAAACTCAAGCAAGGAAGAGATAACTTCAAGACCAAGTGACGAGCTGGAATTTGTGGTTGATACTTTAGAGGAAACCACCCCCGCTGACATTATAGTTGAAGAGCAAAAAATCGTTGAAGCTCAATCCCCCGAAGAGAGCCCTGAATCAATGCCTGGATCATTGCCAGAATCAACTCCCGAACAATTCGCCGAAGTTAAGCCGGAAGAGCCTCAGTTTGAAGATTTTAAAAGTGAAGCTGTTATCCCGGAAATTGCAGTGGCGGTTGCACCCGCCCCCGCCCCAAGTGAGCCTGGGCTGGGCGCCGAAGCCCAATATCACGTCCAAAAGGGCGACACCTTAATGATGATCGCCTTCAAGATTTATGGCGATTATCGCAAATGGAAAGATCTCAAAATCTGGAATAAGGGCCACCTGCCAGCGAAAATGGGGCCGGGGGTTGTTCTTAAGTATTATGCTCCAGAACAAACTTTTGGATGGCAACCAAGCGGACTGCCTTATCTCGTCAAAACCGGAGACACGCTGGGTCTGGTCTCAATGGAAAAATACGGAACTCCTAAAAAATGGAAAAGTATCTATGAGAATAACCGGCCCCTGATTCAAAATCCAAATCTTATTTTCGCAGGTTTCACCATTTATTATATGCCAGCACGAGATGTTGCTTCTGAAACTAGATAGTCTATAATCAAATTTAACAGGATAGTAATAGGCCCTTGATTCAAGGGCTTTTTTTATGAAAATACTTATATTAACTTTTTTTTTTCTTCTCACATCTTGCAGTACCCTAGATAAAAGCTTGGTTGAATACGCTCATTTAGGAGAACCCACGGATCGGGATTATATTGACCACCTGGCTTCTGCTGGAGCGAGTTACTTATCCTATGAGGAAACCAAAGAGATAAGACTCAATTCGGATTCCATCCGATTCTTGGAAGCCATCTATGAAAGGATTGTGAACAATAATGAATTATTATTACTTCAAAACGCCAAGCCGGCTTTTCACATTATAGCCAGTAAGATGCCATTTATTTTCTCACTACCCAAGGCGCAATTTTTTGTTTCAAATGGCTTAATCGAAAAATACTTAAAAAGCGAAGAATTGTTTGTGGCCGCCATGGCGGCAGAAATCATTAAAAGCAGCAGATATCTCTATGAAAAGAAAATGATCCTGCCGCTTGGGTTTAACAGCACGGAAAAAATGATTCGGCTGACTCGCCTAAAACCAGAGACCAAGTATCAAATCAATGAATGGTGCTATTTTGTTTTGAAACGATCAGGCTTTGATCCTTCGGCTTATTTAAATTGGATTCAAATTCAAAATAGAAATACCCTTGATTTTTCGCTTTATCTCGGTGATGCAGTTGGAATATCAAAAGAAGAACATTTGTTTAAAAACTTCTTGGCAAAACAAGGTATCGTTGGGGTTGAGAAAAAAATTATCGAGGCAAATTCTTCAAAAGCTTTTTATAAACTATTAAATAATATCGCGAGTAACAAATGAAGCCAGGGCAATCAGAAAGAATTCTTGTAGAGGAACTTTTTAAAAAAACAATCAGTAAACAGTTGCTGAGCGATGATGTGGTAGAAAACATCGAAAAATTAACGGGTGATGCCTCCACCAGAAAATACTATCGCATTTGGACATCGACCACTTCCTACGTGGCTTGTTTAGACAATCCGACGGTTGATCCAGGTGAAGAACCCAGTTTTTTAAAACTTCAACGGGTCCTGCACGACGAAAAAGTAAGGGTGCCCCTCATCTTTGATAAGGATCTTGGAACGGGGTATATTCTGGAAGAAGATCTGGGCGACGTAACATACCTAAAAGAAATTGCTCAAATTTCCAATAAAGAAGAAGAATTTGAGTTTTATAAAAAAGCAATAGACCTGATGGCCACTATTCATAAGGTTGATACCAATAAGTATAAAGATGAATTTTTTACCAAAATGGCATTTGATACAGAAAAATTATTCGCCGAAATGGAATTTACTAAAAAATATTTTTTAAAAATGTACCTAGGGCTTGATGTCACCACACCTGGAATCGAGGCGCTTTATAAGAGACTGTACGATATGTGTTATACGCTCTCAAACGAACCGAGAGTTTTAGTTCACCGCGACTATCATTCCAGAAATTTGATGATTAAAAACGGTGAACAAATCGTCATCGATTTTCAGGACGCCAGAATGGGAACTCCACTTTATGACCTAGTTTCCCTGCTGGAAGACTGCTATTATCAACTGGATGACGGCAATAAGAAAAACTTGATCCAATATTATTTTAAAACTTATTTCCAAAGCTTTGACAGCACGAAATCTTTTGATCAATTTATGTATCTCTATGACTTGATGGCCATCCAGAGAGTCTTTAAGGCTATCGGAAGTTTTGCCTATATTTATGCCGACCGAAAAGATTTGAGATATGTAAAATACATCGGTTATGCTTTTGAAAAAATACGATTGATCATGCTTTCGCACGAAGACTTTTCAAAGGAACGAAAAATACTTTCGAGTTTGTATTATGCAAATTGATTACGCTTTAATTCTAAGCGCGGGGCTTGGGACTCGCATGGGCGAAATTGGGAAGCGGATTCCGAAAGTACTTTGGCCGATCTATTTTAAGCCTTTGCTTGAACTGCAAATTCGTTATTGCCAGGATATGGGGATAAAAAAAATTTATATCAATACTCACTATCTGCACGATGCAGTGGTTGAGTTTTTGCAATCATCTGGCCTGCTGGATTCAGTCACTGTCTTGCATGAAAATCCGCTTTTGGACTCCGGAGGGGCGATTCATAACTTGGCCGCACGCCAGGAAGTTGCTTATCGCGGAAATCTTTTGCTGGTGAATGGGGATCAGTTTTTATTTTTTGAAGAAAAATTCTGGCAGGAAGCTCTCCGCAGAATTCAGGACAATAGAGCTGTTTTGTTTGGCATCCAGGTTGATAAAAATTCGGCCTACAACGAAACGGTTACTGAAAAAAATAGATTGGTAGAAATTAGAAAAAATACTCAGAAAAATAATGATTACGTAACCTATTCTGGCCTGGGGCTGTTAAACCTAGAGGGTCTTACACCGGTGGTCGGCGTTTCCAGATTTTTTGAAACGGTTGCCGATTTTAAATCTCAGAGCGTCGAACTGGTTGTTCCTTCGGAGTTTGAGTACTGGGATTATGGTACTGCCGACATTTATGCCAAAAACATCTTTAAATTGAAAATTCCGAGTGAACGTCAAAGTAGAATGGGGAAGTTTTTAGAAAAGCATGCTGCCTTTAATGGCGATGAGACCCAATTTGTAGATATTAAGGCCCATGCCATTGACCTAGACAATAAAGGAAATTTTTCGGACGGAGCGATTCATTCCAAAGAGCTATTCCAAAAAATTTAAAATATTTTTTTCTTGGTGTCTTCGGTAATCAATTTAATACAATCGACCGGGCAAACTTCGAGACAAGCATTACACAAAGTGCAAGACCAGGTTTCGACGATGTATTCCACGCCGCTTTTTAGAATGGCGCTTTCCGGACAAATAAGCTTGCAGTTGTCGCATGAAATACAAAGTGTGTTTATTTCTAAATATGGTATCATCTGTCTTATATTAGCAGAGCTTCAAACTTTTTGAGTATATAGGCATGAAAATCCTCAAACGAAATTATGGCCATCGCAATTTGATTATTTTTTTGATCCTTTCCCTGGTTTATCTACAGGCAATATTCTCTTTATCCAATGGTCTTTCTTTGTTTTCAATGACGAGTCTGCGCGCCTTTTTTGTTGATCATTATTTGATCCTGGCGCTTACCGCCTTAACCAGCTATATGGTAATGAAAATCAAAAAATATTCGCAATTTTTCCTATTGTTTTGTCTGATTGTTATCGTCGGTAAAAACTTTATCCTGCTCTCTGGCAGCTTTAATAAACTGACCCTGGTTCTCAACTTTATTTATCTGGTCTTTGCTTTTTATTTCTTTATCACCTGGGAATTAGAGGTGGGGCTGGCTTCCTTCAATCCTAAGTTTTCCGTCCATGATCTGGAAAAGGAATCACGGCTCAAACTCACCGCTATGATCAGTTCTGATGCTGAGGGCGAAGATTCGGTACCAGTTTATATCTCCAATATAGATCAAGAGAGTTGTTTTTTGTTAATGCCTCATGATTCAACCCTGGAACTCAATCCAGCTAAGTTGTATTTTCTGGAATCAAATTATGAAGGGGTCAGGTTTCGCAATAGCGCTCGTTTAGTGTCGTCTTATGATCGGGGTATTGGGCTGGTATTCGAAACAGCGACTGATACCAGAGTCTCTTGGTCAGAACTGTATAAAGTTTGCCTAGAACGAGGAATAGTGGCTTAAAGACTCAACTTTAAATCTGCCTTGTCGATACTGTTCGCATGAGTAATGAAGACACATTAATTTCAAAACTTATCGAAGAAACTTACAGCGAGCCGGCCGAAAAAGAGCAGGCGGAGAGCTTTGTTGATCTTCGTAAGTATTTCGAAAAGCGCTTGAACGAAGTAGATTTCAATTCAATTTCTGATTACCTGAACCAACATCATTTAAGTCATCAACCGCTAACTTTTGTCATGCGCTCCGGGTGTTATCGTTTAATTTTTAAGCAATCAGTTTTAGATTTTCCATCGAATTGGTCGATTTTTAAGGAAATCTCCAGCACTGACCTGGTCTATTTAGATCAATCTCATGATCAGGATTTTCTGTTGGATGTATTTTCGGAAATTTGTGGCAGTTTTCAAAATATTGCTTTAGTGAGAGAAAGTCAGGACATTCAATTGGTTTTTCTTCCAGATGAAGATTCACACAATCATATTGAATGGATGAAGTGCTATTTTGAGAAAAAGAACAAGGTTTGTGTCGAGGAAAAAATATCGGCCTGAGGATATAATCCCCAGACCGCTATCTATTATTTTTAATTACAAAGTCGCGTAGAAATCTTTCATCATTTTTGCATCTTTTTCAAGATTGGGGCTGTTACAAATTACATAACCGCGACAATCAAAAGTCTTAAGAGCTCGAAGCAACTCTCTCCAGTTAAAATCAGAATCCTCTAGATTTAAATGTTTTAAATCCCCTTTCGAGTTTGAGCTGATTCCAGAAATATGAATATGCATGTTTTGTAGTGCGTTTGGATCAAGTTCTTCCTTTAATTTTCCAAGAACCGTGCAGAACTCTTCATAAGTATTGTACTCGTTAGTGCGAGCGAAAAGGTGAGAGAAGTCCATACATGGGCTACAAGAAGAAACTGATTTAGTCAGGTCAATCAACTCTTCCAGAGAGCCAAATTGAGACGTTTTTCCCGTTAGCTCCGGGCGAAGTTCAATTTGAATATCGAGACGGTTTAATCTTTCTTCTATCACGTTAAGCGATTTTTGAACTAAGTCAAAAACATCATAAGGTGAATCTTTCATGTAGAAAGCAGCGTGGAAAGTCATCGATTCGGCGCCACAGAGGTCTGAGATTTTTGCCGTTTGAATGATGCGTTCAACAGATGAATCAATTTTATCTTGTTCACGCGCATTCAAGTTAATATAATAAGGACCATGAGACGTAAGTGGAACTCCCAGTTCGTAAGACACTTTACGTAGGCCAGAAGAAACTTCTTCTTTCATACGAACGCCGTGAGCGAACTCCAGCTGCATACAATCAAGGCCCAGTGCATGTACTTGTTTTACACCTTCGATTGGATTATTTTTCTTTGGAGTAGAGTTAGGCACACCCGCAGTACCAAAGAGTAAACGTTCAAATTTCATATGTAGATCCCCCGTAAATAATAAATTCACCCATTAGATATCACAGATCCCCGAAACATGAGAGCCGCGCCGTGAAAACACCAATGATGTCAACAGGTTGCGAGGGGTTGTTTTTCCCCCTGGGGTCGTAAAAAGCACTCTATGCCTTATAGCTCTAGAGTGGATTATTGTCTATAATTTAGAGAGACTAGTGTAATAATGACACCCTTTAAGGCCGTCCATGGAGGACTTCTATTTATCGTTTAAGGTATTTATTTTTACTTTTCTTTATTTTTTTCATGTCCTTTGGATTAATCGGATTACTTTTTGATCTGCATCTTGGCTTTGGCGTTGGATTGGGGATTGCGATTATTACCTTTGGGACGCTCTCCTTTTTGGGAGAAAAGTTTATCTTGGTTTTTGCCAAAGCCCGTTACGTTATCGACGATGATACATTAATTAATCAGGTGAAGAATTTTTGCTGTCATTGTGAAATCCCAGAGGTGAAGGTTTATTGGTCCAATGTCTTTGTGAATAATCTTTATTATACGAACTCTTATTTTGGAAAACCGGCGCTGATTATCGGAAAAAACATCTATAAGACTTTTACCCGAAATGAACTTAATAGTTTGATCTATGCTTCTCTTTTGAAATTAAAAACGAATGAAGCTAAAAATAGAACCATTGCCAGTCTGATTTTTTTAATTCTCTATTCACCTGTTTTTTTACTTCGATCAATGATCAAACATAAGCCCACGATCAATGTTTTGAACATTTTCCTCTATCCCGCTTATTTCTTAAAATCCAAGCTCTATGAAAAACGTGAAATGGTTCTGCGCTTTGACCAAGAGGTTGGAAAGCTAGACGGCTTGAAAAAAGATTACAAGTCGGCCCTTTTTAAAGTGAGCCACCTTCCAATGCGCAGTGAAAGTAGTATTGGCGGATTGGTGATGAATGAACTCAATCATGCAAAAAACCAAACGGAAGACGTACTCAGTTTTCTTCTTATTAATCACGTGAGTATTGAAGACAGAGTTAAAGCACTTAAATGAAATTTAAAAAACTTAAATTCGACCTCTCTGATTACTATCCTTTGTTTTTCACGCTCATATTTGTGACGATCCTTTTTCAATATCCGCTGGCTTCGCTTGAATCGATTTTTTACGACTTACGCGTGCGTCTCGATTTCGGAATCAAGCCTACGCAAGAAATTGTCATCGTAACGATGGACGAAGAAAGCGACGATTATCTCGGTGATACTTATCCCTACACCTATGCGACCCACTCCCGCTTTTTACAAAAATTGCTTTCTTCCGAACCGAAAATTATTAATTTTTTCGCGAGGATGCCGGAAGTTACAATCGATGATAAACCTTATTTCGAAGATTTTAGAAAAAACCTGCTGGCCTTTGACTCTCGTGGCGGCAAGGTTAATTTTGGAACTGAGATCGATGAGACGGTGGGTGAAATTCTCCCTCCCGAAGGATTGAGAGATTTTAATTACTCCCTCGCCCAGCTCAATATCGATAACAATACTTTTGCCAAAGATGACGTGGTCAGAAGGGCTATTTTTAATGTTTCAGGCGAAGAGTCAGTTCATCTTTTAACCGCTAATCAATTTAGAAACATGAAAGGCAAGTCCCAGATCAATGTTCCCGACGTGTTGGGGGCTTATTACAACGACGAGGCTGACGCCAATTTTGTTTTATTCAGATATGCCAGTTCCCCGATCTATAGCGATTTCAAATACAAAACAATTCCCTACCATCGAGTGTTGGTTGGAAACTTTTCTCCAGAAATCTTCAAAGATAAAATTGTCTTAATTGGGCCCAATTATATATCGCAAAGAGATAATTTTTATCTAACCCCTTTCAATCAGGAAGAATATAAAGCTCCTAAGCTTATAGTTCATGCGACAATCATCGATGCCTTTATCCAAAATAAAACCATCAAGATGATCCCACGCATGGTTTCCAATGTGATGGCCTTTGTTCTGGGGATTATTCTTTCCATTTTAATTTCCCGCTTAAAGCCCAAAGATGGATTGATCATAACGATCTTGATGCTGGTAGCGATTCTTCTGATTTCTTATTTGCTTTTTGTCTTGATCGGCTTTTGGCTTTATACCGCCCACTTGGTGGTTACGGTCTTTGTCGTTTATTATATTTGGATCCCTTTTAGGGCCATTGGTGAGTATCAACGACGTTTTGCGATTCAAGAAGAAGCAAAGATTTTGAAAAAAGTCGAAAAACTAAAACAAAATTTTCTCTCTCTAATGAGTCACGACCTAAAAACTCCGGTGGCTAAGATTGCGGGTGTGGCCGATAACTTGTATCATCAAAATCAAGGAAACCCTGAGATTCGCGAAAAATCCCAAGTGATTATTGATTCAACCAAAGAACTCAACAAATTTATTTCGAGCATCCTGGACTTAACCAAAATCGAATCCAGCAATTTTGGCCTCAATAAAGTATCCAAAGACGTTAATAGTCTGATCGAGGCAGTAGTCAAAGACTTGTCCTTCAGTGCGGGTCAAAAAGAAATCTTGATAAAAAAAGAGCTAGCACCGCTTTATCCGATTCAAATCGATTCCACTTTAATTACCCGCGTGATTTCCAACTTGGTGGAAAACGCCATAAAATATTCCGGAAATGGTTCAATTGTTCATATAAAAACATGGGACGATGATAAATGGGTTTATATTGAAATTATCGATAATGGTGCAGGGATCCCTCCGGAAGAGATTTCAAATATTTTTGAGAAATTTTATCGGATAAAGAATGATGCGAATCATTCGATCAAAGGGACCGGTTTGGGACTCTATCTGGTTAAGTATTTTGTCGAATTGCATGGCGGGACCATCTCGGTTGAGTCAACATTAGCTAAAGAGACAAAATTCTTAGTGAAATTAGTCAATCAGTAGTAGTAAAATAAAGTAAGTAATATTGCGCGAGGAGATTTTTATGCATCGAGTGCTGGTTGTAGATGATGATAAGGTTTTGCAGAATTCTGTTAAGGAAGCACTTCTTTATCACAACTTTCATGTGGATGTAGCCAATAATGGAAAAGAGGCGCTGCACGCCGTTTATAAAGAAAAATATGACCTGGTGGTGATGGACGTCAATATGCCAGAAATGGATGGTATTTCGGCCTTAACTGAAATTAAAAAGGTTGATCCATCCGTCATCGTGATTATTTTAACAGCATATTCGAATGTTTCGGATGCGGTTAAGGTGGTAAAGGAAGGCGCCTTTAATTATCTTGAAAAACCAATCTCCTCAGAAAATTTAGTAGCACTCATTAAGCGTGCACTCAAGGCCAGATCGCTGGTTGAAACTTCTGCTTTTTCTTCTCCGCGCTTATCCCTGGGGGGAGACGACCAATTTGTTGGTGAATCGCATGTGATGCAAAAAGTTTTTAGTGTCATTGATAAGCTTGCCAAGGTTAATACCCCAGTTTTAATTCGTGGAGAATCGGGAACCGGGAAAGAACTGGTGGCGCGCGCGATCCACTATAACGGACCTAGAAAAGATGCCAAATTCGTAACCATCAACCTGGCTGCCGTTCCTGAAAATCTGATTGAGTCAGAGTTGTTTGGACACGAGAAAGGGGCTTTCACTGGAGCTAATGAAAGAAAACTTGGTAAATTTCAGTACGCGGATGGTGGGACGCTGTTCTTAGATGAAATAGGTGATGTCACTCCAACCATGCAGGTTAAACTCTTGCGTGTGCTTCAAGAAAAGACATTTACTCCAATTGGGTCCAATCGTGATATTAAAGTTGATGTGCGAGTTATCGCCGCTTCTCATAAGCCCTTTGAGCAAATGATTAAAGACGGAACATTTCGGGAAGATTTATTTTATCGCCTCAATGTTCTTCCTGTTTATCTTCCACCGCTAAGAGATCGCAAAAGCGATATCCCTCACCTGGTAGAATATTATATAAAATATTTTAATAATGTTCATGGCCTGAATATTAAAGGCGTAAGTGATGAAGCTAAAAATCTTTTAGTTAATTTCTCATGGCCTGGTAACATTCGAGAACTTCGCAACGTGATCGAGCATGCTTTTATTATAGAATCTTCGGATATCATTCAAGCACCATCACTTCCTTCGAATCTTAAATTAACATCGGCAACTAAAGTGCCGGAGCCAGAAGAAAATTCCGAGATGATGATTGATGTCGAAGGCATTCAAGATTCTATCTTTGATATGAAAAGTGATGAAGATGTCAGAGCAATTGAAGGATTTTCATTTAACAATGTTTTGAATTCCAAAGAAATGGTTATGGATTTCCAAGTGGCGAAAGATTTATTTGAAAAAGAATTTATCGTATGGGCCTTGAAGCAAAACCGTGGAAAAATCAATCAAACTGCGCTAAAAGCAAATATCCCGAAAAAAACATTGCTACGCAAGGTTGAGAAATACGAAATCAATGCCAAAGACTATATTAACGGCTAAGCGAGATTGAAGAAGTTATGAATAGAATTTTTAAAATGAGCGTAATGATCGCTACTATCATTATTAGTGATCAGATTACGAAAGGACTTGTTCAACAAAAATTCTTTCTAGGTGAATCCATTCCAGTCATTCCAGATTTTTTTCACCTAACGTACGTGAGAAATCCCGGAGCGGCTTTTGGGATGCTGGCCTATGCCCCGGATTATATCCGCACACCATTATTTTTTGCTCTTCCGGTTTTGGCCTGTTTTTGGTTGTTATATTTAATTTGGAATACTCGCAATACTAATTTTCTTCATTGCCTGGCCTATAGCTTAATTTTTGCAGGAGCGGTGGGGAATTTAATTGATCGATTTACGATGAACTATGTTGTCGATTTTTTCGATTTTTTCTGGGGAACACACCATTTCGCTGCTTTTAATATCGCAGATAGTGCGATCAGTATTGCCGCCACTCTTCTGATTGTTGATCTTTTGTTTTTAACTAAAAAGAAAGAAGACCGTGCTACCAGTTCTGTTTAATTCGTCCTATTTCACCCTCTATGCTTACCCCTTATTTATGGGGTTAGCATGGGGAGTCGGTTATTATCTCACTCAATTCCTATTTGATAAATACAAAGAAGATTCATCCCAATTATTCAAACTGTTCATTGGTGTTTTTGTTTTTTCATGGTTGGGTGCCAAGGTTTTTTTCCTCTTGTTTTCGGCCCAATCTAAAATTTATCAGTATGTTTATGCCGATTACTTCTGGCTAGGGGGAGGATTTGTTTTTTATGGCGGTCTGATCTTTGGAATTATTTTTTATCTGATGTATAGCTTATGGCTTAAAAAATTTAATTTTCAAAAAAGTTATCTGCTTATTCCGGGTTTAATTTTTGGTCACGCCATTGGACGTGTGGGGTGTTTTTTAACGGGCTGTTGTTTTGGCACGCATTGCGATTTACCCTGGGCGGTTAAGATGGATGGTGAATTTCGGCATCCGGTACAACTCTACGAAGCTTTTGCTTTATTTTATTTTGGATTTTTGACACTAAATTGGATTAAAAAAAATAAAACTAATCTTTATATTGTTACCAACTACGTTCTCTTTTATTCAGTTTTGCGATTTATACTCGAGTTTTTTAGAGGGGACGAGATTCGCGGAGTCTTTTGGCTATCGCTCTCAACTTCCCAGTTAATTTCCCTGGGATTAATAATCATTGTGCTGATCATTAAATACCAAAAGGAGTTAAAGGCTCCGTCACTTTAGTGATTGTTTAGCTATTGGAAACGGCTTTTTTGAATTCTTCCACTTTTTCTTCTTCCACATACAATTCAGAAGATAATGTTTCGGCCGACCAGGCGATAAAAGCATCATCATGCTCATACATCGTAATCGTTTCCCAAGGGCAATCCTGAGAACAGTTTTGACAGCCAATGCAGCGGGAAAGATCAATTTCGACCATTTGTTGAAATTGAGGATTTTCAGGATTTGGGCCAGGGACTAATTCAATCGAATCAACCGGACAGCCTTGAATACAGATTTCGCAACCGGTGCAGCCCGATTGGTGAACAATCGCCAGTAGTTTTGGGGGTTTTTTACCTTTACGCTTGGGCTTAAGTCGAGCGGAGTGGAAAGGATTTTCCACGATCGTTGCTTCTTCGTTCTCATCATTTTTTGTTGTATTTACAGTGCTCATATTTCTATTCTTTTTTGCCAGTCTTTTTAGTGCTAGTAGCAAACCAAAATCATTAAAAATGTGTTAGTAATTAGGGACAATTATAACCCATCTCACCTTTTCTTGCTAATAGATTTACCAAGATTTAAAGTGATTGAGTTTATTATCCTCTTAAATATTATAGGTCACTATGAAAAAACTTAGATTTGTTACGGCTGCCAGCCTTTTTGATGGACACGATGTTTCAGTCAATATCATGCGTAGAATGCTCCAGTCCAAAGGGGTGGAAGTTATTCACTTAGGGCATAACCGCTCGGCTCAAGAGGTGGTTGATGCTGCCCTTCAGGAAGATGTTAATGGGATTGCGCTGAGTTCTTACCAGGGCGGACACGTCGAGTATTTTACTTATATCCGAGAATTGCTTGATGCTGCAGGTGCTGCGAAAATTAAAATTTTTGGCGGAGGCGGAGGTGTCATTACTCCTAGCGAAATGAAACTGCTTCACCAGCGAGGGATTAACCGCATTTATTCTCCCCAGGATGGAATGGAAATCGGCTTGAATGGCATTATTGACGACATGATCGACAAGGCCAGTGAATCGACGCTGGAAGGAGTTGATTTTAGTAAATTCGATGTAAAAAAATTAACTGATAGAGAAATGGCCAAGGTTATCACCGCCATTGAAAATAACGGCGAAGTTCCGGTGAAATTTAGCACTGGCAATATTCCGGTCCTAGGGATTACCGGAACCGGTGGGGCCGGGAAATCCTCCTTAATCGATGAATTGCTTTTAAGGTTTTATCGCCATTCTCCCAAAGCCAGAATAGCCCTTATTTCTGTCGATCCGACTAAGAAAAAAACTTCGGGTGCTTTGCTAGGAGACCGTATTCGTTTGGGAAGTGCAAGTTTTTCAAACTTTTATATTCGCTCTCTGGCCACCCGTGATTCGAATACCGAACTTTCACCTCATATCAAAGACGTCGTGAGTTTTTTAAAGTCCCAGCCCTTTGATTTAATTTTAGTTGAAACTTCCGGGATCGGTCAGGCCAGCGATGAGATTACCAAAATCGCCGATCAGTGTATTTATGTCATGACTCCGGAATACGGGGCTGCGACTCAATTAGAAAAAATTGAAATGTTGGAAGCGGCGAATTTCATCGTAGTGAATAAATTTGAAAAACCACGTTCAGAAGATGCGCTAAGAGATATTCGAAAACAATACCGTCGCAACCACAATCTGTTTGCCGGTCATCCTGGCTCACCGGAAGATAGCGACCTGCCGATCTATGGCACCATGGCGTCTCAATTTAATGATGTTGGAGTCAATGCTCTTTTTGTCGACGTGGTGAACGCCCTAAAAATAAAAACCGAAAATCTTGACTCCCTCAAACGCGACAAGTCCCCAACGATTAAAAATAGAATCATCGCTCCTGAGCGTGCACTCTATTTAAGAGATATCGCCACGTCCTTGAGACATTACAATCGCGATGCCCTTTTAAATGCAGAAAAGCTTCGCGACTACGAAGCCCTGATGATTACTTCTCACCTGCTAAAGGGGAACAAAGAGGTCGAAGCTAAACTGGCGGAAATAAAAAACACCATTCCGGAAACAGTTTTCAGCGAACTTAAAACACTGGAAGATACGATTGCCCAGTATGAAGCCGGCACTTACTCATATTTCGTTAGAGGAAAAGAAATAAAAGTAATTACCAAATACCAATCATTATCTCACAATTCGATTTCGAAAGTTGCTTATCCTAAATTTAATTCCCTGACTGATAAATATAGATTTTTGAAAAATTCAAATCTACCAGGGCACTTTCCGTTTGCCGCAGGAATTTTTCCATTTAAGCGAGCAGATGAAGATCCAAAAAGAATGTTTGCAGGTGAAGGTGGACCACTCAGAACCAATACCCGTTTCCATTATCTTTCAAAAGATGATCAAGCCAAACGTCTTTCCACTGCTTTTGATTCGGTCACTTTATATGGAGAAGATCCAGACGTTCGACCAGATATCTTTGGAAAAATTGGAGAGGCCGGTGTTTCCATTGCGACCTTAGACGACATGGAAGATCTTTATAAAGGCTTTAGCCTGATTGATCCTTTGGTCTCAGTTTCCATGACGATCAACGGTCCAGCACCTATTATCCTGGCGATGTACATGAACACCGCGATGAAACAGGCCTTAAAAGGTGATGATTTCTGGAATCAAGAAAAGCGCATTGAAGTCATGAAGCAGGTTCGCGGCACAGTCCAGGCCGATATTTTAAAAGAAGATCAGGCCCAGAATACATGCATTTTCTCATTGGAATTTGCCTTAAAAATGATGGGAGATATCCAAGAGTTGTTCTGTCTGCATAAAGTTAAAAATTATTATTCAGTTTCGATTTCGGGCTACCACATTGCCGAGGCGGGAGCTAATCCCATTTCGCAAATGGCCTTTACCCTTTCAAATGGTTTTACTTTTGTGGAGTATTATTTGAGTCGCGGAATGGACATTAATGATTTCTGCCAAAACCTCTCCTACTTTTTTTCAAATGGATTGGACCCGGAATACACAGTGATGGGTAGAGTGGCCCGAAAAATTTGGGCCGTCACATTGAGAGATAAATACGGTGCCAATGATAAATCGCAACAGTTTAAATATCATGTTCAAACTTCCGGGCGCTCACTGCACGCTCAAGAAATAGATTTCAATGATATCAGGACAACCTTGCAGGCCTTTCTGGCGCTGTCGGATAACTGTAACTCGCTCCACACCAACGCTTATGATGAAGCGATCACTACTCCGACAGAAGAATCAGTCCGTAGAGCAATGGCGATTCAGATGATTATCAATCGCGAATTCGGAATGAACAAAACTGATAATCCTGTTCAAGGGGCTTATATCGTCGAAGAACTTGCTGCCATCGTCGAAGAACAAGTGCTAAAAGAGTTTGAAAATATTTCAGATAAAGGTGGCGTCTTAGGGGCAATGGAAAGCATGTACCAACGCTCGAAAATCCAGGAAGAGTCTTTATATTATGAAACCCTAAAAGATTCAGGTGAATTTCCAATCATCGGAGTGAATACTTATATCGCACCAAATATTAAAGAGCAGATGGCCAAAGAAATTGAAATTTCCCGCTGTACTGATGATGAAAAAATGGACCAGATCAATCGTTTGAATAGATTTAAAGATCGAAACAAGGATAAATCAGCAGAGGCATTGGCACGCTTGAAGCTTGTAGCGCTCTCGCATGGAAATATTTTTGAAGAATTACTCTCAACTGTAAATTATGCAAGCTTGGGACAAATTACAAATTTATTATACGAAGTTGGCGGAAAATACCGCAGGAATATGTAGGATGAAAAAATCGACCATTTACACTCGAACCGGCGACGAGGGAGCAACTGGACTTGTGGGAGGAACGCGAATTAAAAAAAGCGATCCACGAATCGAGCTTTACGGTGAAGTCGATGAACTTAATTCTTTCATTGGAGTGGGTGTTTCATTTTTAGATAAATCTTTTGATAAAACATTCCTCCACGAAATCCAATCTTCACTATTTGACTTAGGAAGTAATTTGGCCTGTGAAAAAGAAAAGCGGGTTCAATTTAAATTACCTCAGATTAAGGATTCCTTTGTCGCAAGGCTTGAATCTGAAATTGATAAACTAGACAGCACGCTGAAGCCCTTGCATACCTTCATTCTTCCCGGTGGCTCGTCAGAAGCTTCAGCCTTCCATGTTTGCAGAACCGTGTGCAGAAGAGTGGAGCGCAAAATGGTCGATTTTGAAGATCAGCACCAAGGGGAAATTCCGGAAAATGCCTTTCGGTTTATCAATCGCCTTTCGGATTATTTTTTTGTGTTGGCCAGATTTCTCAATCAATCTAAAGCGCTTGAAGAAATTAACTGGATTCCAGTTAAAGAATAATTAAGTTTTTTTCTTATGTTTGTTGATGTCGAGTTTAAGAAATTTGGTTTTTCCGGAACTCTCTTCTTGTTCAATCAAATTTTCTTTTTTAACCCCCCTCCAGTCGGATTTGGGCAATTTCTTTTTAAGATCTTTGTTTACGATAATAGATTTTTTTTGATCAACACTGCTCTTGTCATTTTCAGCATCAACAACTTCAGGGGGATCAGCTTGAATCGGGGCCACGCCAGCAATAATTGAGCGCGTGCTTTTATGGGCGGGGATGACAATCGTTCTATCTTCATTGGGAGAGATCCCACGGCCGATCGCCATTCGCTCTCTTGTCGTCAGTCTTTTGTTATCGATCAGAATGGAGGTATTCCCCAGCAGCAAAGTCTCATCAACTTTGAATTGAATTTTTTGAATTTGGCTGTTATTTAAATAGGAGCCGTTGGTTGATCCTAGGTCCGTGTAAAACAATTGACCTTTATCGTCGAACTCGAACATTCCGTGTTTTCCGCTCATTTTCTGATCTTCAACTGTCAGGTCGCAAGCACTGGAGCGTCCAAGTGTGCATTTTCGCAAGACCGGGAACTCGATTGTCGGACCATCGTTGGTCGTTAATAGTAAAATAACAGCCATAAAATTTTGTAACCTCTAGTCAATGGAACAACTCATTAGAATATTATATATAATAAAGCCAAAAACATACAAGCGCTGAATTTTGTGGTAAAATGGTATAGTGTTAGTCGGTTATACGATTTTGCGAGTGAGGGTTATGTGGAACAAAATATTGTCACTGTTACTGAAAAAGCACTTCTGCACATAAGAGAAATCTACTCTAAGGAGCAGAAAGGGGTTGATTCGGGCCTTCGTTTGGGAGTCACCGGTGGTGGCTGTTCAGGACTTTCTTACAAAATCGAATTTTCTGAAAAAAAAGAAAAAGACAATATTATTGATTTCGGCGATATCAAGATTCTGATCGATCCCAAGTCTTCTATCTACCTCAAAGGGGTAGAGCTAGATTTTAAAGACGGACTCAATGGTAAAGGTTTTGTGTTTAATAATCCCAACGCGAACAATACATGCGGTTGTGGCGAATCTTTTTCTGTTTAAAATTTAATGTCACTCTCATCAATTCGTTATAATCCCGGCCAACTATTTCTTCAGGACTGGTCACTGGTAAGAGTGGAAGGTGCTGATCGTGAATCTTTTTTTCAAGGACAAGTAACTAACGATCTCTCCAAGCTGTCACTGAATGAAGCTCAGCTAACCACCAGGCTTAATCGCACCGGAAAAATTCAATCATTTTTTTTCATTGCCAAGCTAAAGGATGAATTATTTCTTTTGTGCCCTAAGGAGCTAACCACATCAATCATTAGTGATTTCGAAAAATTCATCATCATGGATGATGTCACTTTAACCGTGCAGTCTTCAGAGCTTTGGTTAAGATTTAATTCCTTTTTAATAAATTCGCAAACCTCAGGTCCTTATTTTGATTTCAATTTCTATGGTTTAAATGCGCGCTTAGTTCTAGCAAAAGATCCTTCTTTGCCACTGGCCGATGAGGCAGAGCTGGAAAAAATTCGAATCTTAAATGGATGGCCAAAGTGGAATGTGGATGTGAACAATTCCAATTTTATCAACGACAGTTATCTAAATGAAATTGCCATCTCTTATAAAAAAGGCTGTTTCTTGGGGCAAGAAACGGCCGCTAAAATTGAAAACAACAGAGGCGCCGCATATTATCCAATGCTGTTGAGCCTCGATTCCGCTATAGATTTATCACCCTTTTTAAAAAGCGATTTTTTCTTAAATGATGATAATGAAAATGATGAAGTTGAAATAAGAAAGGCCGGCACCCTGCTCTACCAGATCGAGGGTGTTCTGCAAGTGCTTCTCTTTCGTGATTTTCGAGTTATTGGCCGCAGACTTAAACTTCGCTTTGGCGAGCAGAGGGTAGAGGCCATCGTGGGAGATTTACCATTTTACAAGTTTACTTCTAAGCAAGATGTCGCGCTGGAGTTGTATCACCGTGGGGTCGATATTTTTCAGGCCAATCATTTAGATGCCGCGATGGATTTTATGAAAAAAGCTTTGAGCTTTGATCCCTCATTGGCCGATGCCTATGAAGCATTGGGGGTGATGCTAGGCCGAGTAGAAAAATATGATGAGGCCATTGGTTGGATGGATCAATTGTTGGCCGTTAACCCTCAGTCTGTCATGGCCCATACAAATAAATCTTTATTCCTGATGAAACAGGGAAAAATTGAAGAGGCCGAGACTGAAAAGAGTCTTGCTACTGTAAAGTCCTTCGCCGTTTTTGGTCAAGAAGCTAAAATGAAAAAACTTTTGGCCGAAGAGCAACAACGAAAAGAAGAGGATGTTCTTCGTCGCGAAAAAATGTTTCTCCAAGTTTTAGAAATTGATGAAGAAGATACGATAGCTCTTTTTGGCATGGCCGATATCTTTTTTGCTCGTAAAGAATTTTCTTCGGCCATTAAAAATTTAGAAAAAGTTATTTCGCTAGATTCAAAATATTCAACCGCCTATTTGTTGCTGGGAAAGGCGTTTGAGGCCGCTGGTGACTTGGAAAAAGCGAGAAATATCTATGAACTCGGCATTCTCGTCGCTTCAAAGCGAGGAGACATGATGCCGGCCAATGAAATGCAGTCGAGGTTAAACCAACTTGTAGTGAGCTCTACTGTTGGCTAGTTCCGCCTTTAAGAGCACGATCTGCTGATGCTTTTCAGGGGCCAAAGTCTTCAGCTTTTCTAGTACGATTGTCGTCTCTTTTTTGTACCCGGCGATCCGATCATAAACCATATTAATTAATTGATTTCCTTCTTTGTTTACCCGCTTATTTTTATAAGCATGAATCAAATCGCTTCGGCAGTAATCAAGCATATAAAATTCTTCCAAAAATCTTTGCTTAATTTTAATATTTTCTTCAGTCGTGAAACTTATTATTTTTTTCTCGGAAGCCTGATCCAGGTGATAGAAAAGTTCGAGTGCCCAGTAAAAAGTAAAGACCGCGTGATAAATTCCACGAATTGGACGAAGTGCTTTTCTCCATGGTGAGTAATAAATTTTGTCATCATCTTCATTGATTAAGTCTTGATGATTTAAAAAGGTATTTAAGTAATGGTGTCCATTCTCATGGAGCAAGTCATCCATTAGGTCAACTTGATCACGATCGAACATGTTGATGGATGAATATCCGGGCAAGGATTGCATCGAGTAGCTGACAATGCCTTTTTCATTTACCGGGACAATGGTATGAGTAAAGCTTTTAAAGGTTGTATGGAGGTGAGGTGCAATTTTTTTAATATTACTAAGTGCTTTGGTAATATTTTTCTTAAATTCCTCGCTCTTTTTTTCACCGAGTTCACAGTTGGGTAAGATGAAAAGTTTTAATTCGTCGATTGCCAGCGGAGTCGGTGGTGCCTCGATCGAAAAGCGGACTGCTTTGTCCTGAATTTCAATGGCCAATGTTTTTTCTTCTGGTGAAATAAATCGAATTGGAAGCGAAGGAAAGGTTTCGGGCGTTTTCTTTAAATTTACGAAACGATGATTATCGCCTAAAAATATTTTTTTCTCAGAATCGCCTAGTTCTGGAACGGTTTGATACATCAAAGCGTCGTCAAATTCCTGTTGATACAAACTGATATGAAGAACATAAAATGAAATAATTTGATTTTCTAAAAGAGGAAGTAGGGAGTTTGAGGCTTCAATAACCGGTGCCCCATCATTCAAGAAATTTAAAAAGCTTTCTGCCAATTCAGAATCATTCCAAAAATTAAAAAGCTCATCTTCCAGTTCGGTTAATTCATCGGTATCGATATCATCTTCGTTTAACAATTCTTCGTGGAGCTGAATAACATAAACAATGTTATCAACCAGGTTGAGCCAGTAAAATTTTAATGGCGAATAAGTATCTAAACTTTCATCTTGAAGTATGTCGGCCAGCTGGTCGAGAAAATCGACATCCACTACGTCGGTTGAAAATCCACGTTTTAAATCGTCGCGCAGATCTTCAATAAAATCGCGGTAACTTTTTTCAACTTCCCGTTTAATTTTATGGTGGAAATCTTTGGAAAATAATTGTTCTTTCATGGAAGAGTCCTTGCAATGGTCAAAATAGAGAAATAGTTGATGGATTAATTATTGTGAGATTAAAATGGCTGGGAAGGTGGGGATCGAACCCACGACCAATAGATTAACAGTCTACTGCGCTACCGCTGCGCCACTTCCCAATGATCGATAAGAAATAAGTCTTCAAGTTATAAAAATTATTGGGCTAAATGTCCAGTGCTTTTTTTGCTTTATCCAAACCTTTTATTTTAAGTTCTCGAAAATTCATTTACAAGGGATAAAATGCCGACTGCGGTCATGCTCCAAATCGTAGTAAACTAAAATCTATGAGAAAGATGTACATGGTCATTTTGGTTTTATTAGTGTCTTGCGGTCATTTCGGGAACCGTTATCCTGCCCAGGATAAAAGTCTTAGCTCCTTGGCGATTGATGAGGGGCTACGAGCGGAAGTCGAGCATTTTCAGGAGTTGGTTGAGGAAGCCTTGGTTTGGCGATCCAAATCCCTGGAGTTCGCCGAGCGGAATAAAGATAAGTTTAAAAAAGAGAATTTGTCGCATGCAGAAATGCTACTGCTCTATAATAGCACTAAGTCCTACCTGCTTTTAAGAGATAAAATCTTAGAACTGGCCCACCGTTACCAGAGAGTGGCCGAAGGCCATACGAGCATTAGTTATCTGCCGGGCAGCGGAACTTCGGTGGCAGAGAGCTTGGTGAGGATTGATCCCCTGGACGTTGCTGGGCGCGATTTACTGGTTCGGACCAAGATCTCATTAGCCGCGGCACTTGTGCTTTATGATAATTACATGATTGGGGTTTTCCCTTACATGAAAAATAAAAAAACAAGAAAAATGCTCAATGGAGATATACCTGGTCTCAGGCTAAAGCTCGATCAAATTACAGACAGTTTTTTTGATTTAGAAAATAGAAATAAAATGATTCGCGCCATTGGACTCTTTAAAAACGACCTGGCCTTTAAAGAGCAAAAGCAACTTGAATCAAGTCAGTCTGAGCGCTATCTAGAGCTCCTTTCGCTTCAAAGTCCTTTTTATGCCTTTATAGCCGAAAAACACAGCGGGATAGAAAGCCCCGGTGCGCTACGGGCTTATTTTGATCGATTCTTTGACCGAGTTCGATTCATGAATGAGTCTTTTGCCTTTATTGCCAGCAAGGTTTTTGGAAATACAATGGGGCTCGTTGCTTTTCGAAAGGGTGTTTTAAAAAGCCTTCCAGCGGAAGAGAAAAGAAAAATTGCCTCTCAAATGAAGCCTTTGGATATTATGCTCGAAAAGACGCCATTTAGGTTAACTGATACGTTTATTCCAGGATATTACGGCCATGTTGCAGTCTGGGTTGGTGATGAGAGTGACCTGCGAGCGCTCAACGTCTGGGACCATCCTAGCGTGGTAAAACATCATTCATCCATTCAGTCGGGCAGAAGGATTATCGAGGCGCTTCGGCCAGGAGTGCAGATTAATAGTCTGGAGAATTTTCTGAATATCGACGATTTATTAGTTCTGAGGAATTCTCGCTTGAGTTATGAAGAAAGTAGGGAGTTTATCGTTAGGGCATTTGAGCAGATTGGGAAAGAGTATGATTTTAATTTTGATGTAGAAACAGATTCAAAAATCGTTTGCTCTGAAATCGTTTATGTCATTTTTCATGATATTGACTGGCCAACCAAAAAGGCCCTCGGTCGCTACACCATTAGTCCGGACAATGTCGCCTCCAGGGTCTTTGATGAAAGCACGCTTGAGCCCTTGTTGATGTATCGCTCAGGGGAACTGGTCAACTCCGCCTTAGTCCCCGAAATAAGGGATGTTTTGCGGGCCAATCCCAAACAATAAGACTAGTTGATAGTTTAACTCAAGTTTTAGCGCCCGGGAGCCGATAGGTCTCTCATATGGCCACCCAAAACTTTTTAATTATGAATCTCTTGCGCTTGATTACCCCTGAGGAAATCGGCGACATTGCGACCAAGCATAATGGTGGAAAGTTTTTGTCTTTAACTGATTTAGTTAATGAGCGGGTTGAGCAAAAAATCTATCGAGATTTTTCAAGTCCAGATTCAATGGATGAAATCCATGAAGCCCATCTCCAGAGCTCTCAGGCTAAAATTTTACCATTTAAAAAACCGACGATTAAAAACGAAGAAGGTGAGTCATTAAGTGCTGAAGCTGGAGCTGATGATGAACCGCAAGTCTCTTTGTCAGAGCTGGCGCAAGCCAGCCTTGAAAATGCACCGGCGAGTGTTGAGCCCGAGCATCGAGAGAATGAGAATATGTCATCTTTTATTCTAATCGAAAAAGCTCGTTTAAAACGCTCGCAGCAAATTTTAAAACAAAAAGAAATTATCGATTTGTATCAAAAAAATTCACATGTTGATGTTGAGCAAATCAAGGGAAGTAATACTAATTTGGCACAGGCGAAAGAAGCAGGTGTTCTAATCAATAAGAAGCAATACTGATGAAGAATTGGTTGTACCTCCCATTTTTACTTTTGATGGCGATCACTTACAACCGACTGGCCATAAATTTTGATTCTGAACAAGCGTTCAGCTCGGTGAGCAGAGTTCCAGCGGCTGCGATAAACACTGTTCAAGCGGAAGAATGCATAGATCTTCCGAATCAATTTAATCCCCATTTTCCTATTAAGGGCTGTTTATAAATCCAAACCAATAATAGATTTAATATCTTCTGCTTCGTCACTCTTCACTTCCAGACATGACATTTGATAGACGCAAGCATCGATCGTTGTTAAAGCAGCGGGACGATAATTTCCAGAGTTCTTAACCCCACCAAAAGGAAGTTTAGCCGAGGCTCCAACCGTCGAGCGATTAAAGTTGATGAGTCCGGAATCTATTTCTTCCACGCACATTTTAAATATATTTATATCTTTTGAGAAAACAGCTGCGGCTAAACCGTACTCTGTCGCATTGGCTATTTGTATTCCTTCTTCAATTGTATCGTAAGGTATAAAAGTTACGTTCGGTCCAAAAATTTCGCTGTGTAAAAATAGACTATCGTTATTCCATCTGTCAGCCAGGTGAATTGATGGAGAGACGTAGTGACCTTTTTTAGCTTTTTCCAGATGCTTTCCGCGCATGATTTCTTGAATGCCTTCACGTTTGGCCATTCCCATAAATAATAAGTAAGCGTCGACCGCACTTTGGTCGACCAAGGGGCCCATGAAAGGCTCGCGCACAAATTCCACCGGGTGATCGATGATAATTTTTTTGGCCATCTCATGAAAGTTGGCAATAAATTGTTCGTGAATATTTCTTTGAATTGCCACAATGGAAGTCGAAGTACAGCGCTGACCAGTGGTAAGAAAACAGGCCTTTAATAATTCTTGAAGGGCGTGGTCAATATTGGCATCACCGTGAAGGATAGTTGTGTTTTTGCCACCCAATTCCAGAGAGACAAGTTTTGAAAGGTCGTGGTGGGTGACATCTAAAATCTTTTTACCGACTTCTTTCGAGCCGGTAAAGAAAACTCCCTTGATCGATTTTTCTTTTAAAAGTCTGCGCGCCACTTCGCCATCTCCCTGAATGAAGTTGATGACTCCATCCGGGAAGCCTGCAGCGTGGAAACATTCAATGAGAATTTGAGCGGAGTAACAAGTTTTTTCGGATGGTTTAAAAATAATTGAATTTCCTGCCACCAGAGCGCTGAGAATTTGTCCGTTGGCCAAATGGCATGGGAAATTAAAAGGTCCGATAATTAAGGAAGGTCCAATTGGTTTATAGTAGATATGCCCATCAGTTTTAGGCATAATGTTTTCAATGTTTTTGTTGGCAATTCTTGGCAGCGAATCTTCAATCGTTACATTAACCTTGGCAATTACTGAGCCGACTTCAGTTTTGGCTTCCCACAGTGGTTTTCCCATTTCATAAGAAATCGCCAATGCAATTTCGTCTTTTCTTTTGGTGACTTCTTCTTGATATTTTTTTAAATAATTATTGCGTTCCTGTTGGCTAAGTTTTCTCCAGGTCTTAAAGCCGGCAATCGCCGACTCGGTTACTCTCTCAACCTCGCGGTAATCAACGGGAGCTTCCCATAATTTCAAGGAAAGATCGGCCGGACAAAAACGAGTAATAATATTCTCTACCGCATGGGGACCAGTCGTTGCGGGCAAGTGGAACGCACTATTATAATAATTTCCTAAAATTTTAAATTTCATAAGTCACCTATGTTTAAACTTAGAGATATGTTGCAAATGTTTTAAAATCTTCCTGTAGCCCTAGAATTTTTGCTTCTTCCGGATCAATAATAAAACGATTGGGAGTTCCTTTATTAAAATTACCTGAAATATAAGCGGCCTTAAAGCCACCATCCGTTACAGGTAAACTGGTAAGAATGAATGTCTTATCACTTTTAATTATAGAATCACGAATAAGAACCTCGCACTCAAACATTTCTTTTATCGGTTTAATGTCTTTCATGTTGGCGCGGTAATGGGGCCCGCCATCAAATGGATCTACTTCGTTTGTATATTTAAAACCAATACCTTCGAGCATTTTTTTGACCGGAATGGTTGATTCACCAACTTTACCAACGGCATTGCGAGCTTCGATTGGAAGAAGCGTCAGGTAAATAGTATCGGCCGGAAAAAGATTCAGAATAAATTCTTTGTTACTGCGAGAAAGGATGTCGGCATCGTGATATTCCATATTCAAAAATCTTCGTCCGATTGCTTCCCACAGGGGAGCATGTCCTTCGCTGTCAAAGGGAGGCATCAGTTCTGAATGGATATTTTCTTTAAAACGATTTTTATTCATTCCCATATATAAGAAGCGAACAAACGAGAGTTGCTTGCCAAGTTTTTTATCGCTCTTTCTAAATTCAGGATGAAGAATGAGGCCGCCAATTTCCGAGGGACCATTGGTATCCAGACCAAGCTTAAGTGTGCCGTGAATAAATCCAGTATTGAGTGTTTTGGAAAATTTATTTTCCTGAGAAACGCTGAAGTAATAGTGTGGCTCATCTTCCGTCCCGTGTTGGGCATGAATCATCGAAGCGCCGATGATTTTCTTGGCCCTAACATCATCTAAAACAAAGAGATAATAATTTTCCCATAAGTTCTTTGAGGGCTTGGTGAAGGACCTGATGGAGCTTTCGATTTTCGACTTGATAATATCCCTGTCTGGAGGCAGGTTGATAAATAACATCAACTGGCTCAATTCATAAAGATCGTCGAGATCATCTAGGCTGGCAGATCTGAGCGTATACATAATATATCCTATATAACTTCTAGAATTGTTTTCTCTAAAATCGAGAAAATTTCCTGAATATGTTCGTCTAATAAAGAAAGCGAAAGAAGAAAGCGAACTCTGGTTGGCTCTTTACCCGCTGAAAATGTAATAATTCCATTTTCAAAAAGCTTCTTCATAAATTTATTGGTCGTTTCGTTAGATGCATCTCCCACTTCGAAGGAAAGCATTGTTCCAACTCCACCGTAGTAAGAAATTTTTCCTTTGCAGCTTCCTTCGGCCAGCTTTTTAAATTGTGCCTTAAACTTGGATTCAAGTTCTTTAATTCGGCCATTTTCGCCATAAAAATTACCTTCAGTCAGGTAGCGAACAATCGCTTTTCCGGCATTTAATGAAGCGACAGAACCATTGAATGTTCCAGCAATCAATCCAGGTTTAGGATTGAGTTCTTCAGTGTAGAAAGTTCCACAAGCTTGAAGCACTTTTCCAACGGTAACAATATCTACATATTCATCAAGCCCGAACATTTGATAGGCAAATAACTGGTGAGTTCTGGCAAAGGACTGAACTTCATCGACCCAGACATAAATGCCTTTGCTTTTGGCCCATTTAAAAATTCCTACATAGTATTCTTTGGTGCCGTAAATAAATCCGGCTTCACCTTGAATCAGTTCAATTGTAAGTGCGCAGTAAGTGTTGCCATTGGTTTCGATTAATTTATCAAGTGACTCGAGTGTTTGTTTTAAAGCATTTTCAGGATCCTTATAGTTAAAATGAGGAACGTGATCGACTTGAATCGAGCTTGGCATACCTTCACGGTAAGATGAATTGTAGGTTACATCTTGCATTGCGATTGATCGTCCCGCAAAAGATTTTTGAAAAGCAATCAGGCGATAGTTGGGAGCTTTTTTCTGCCATAAAATTTTTAAAGCAGTGTCGTTTGCAAAAGAACCTGAACAAGAGAACCAAAAATGTTTCAAGCGAGATTGTTTTACAGTATTAAGTAGGACCTTAGAAAGTTCATACGGTTCTTGATAAGAAAGTAAATTGCCTGTCATCATTGTGTCAGAAGTCGCCGCTTCCAGGTTGGCCTTGATATAAAGAGGGTGTGAATGGCCTAAGAGATTGACTCCAATGGCATTGATTAAGTCATATTTTATTGAGCCATCAAGCATTTCGACAAATGGTCCATGCCCACGGCCGGAAGCCATGAAGGCATAAAAAAAGCCGCGGCCTTTTAATTGTTCATACTCTTTTAATTTTGTGGCCAGTAATTCTTTTTTATCTTCATCTGCTGGTTTGATATGATCAAATTTTTGCTGTTCAAGAAGGATGGCTGTAAACAGTTTATTAAAATGCTCTTGAATTTCGGTTGATTGTACTCCAATAGTCATATTGTTTTCCCTTCAATTTATGTGTATTGCTTAATTTTGCACGATCGTGGATGCTTTTTCTCGCTTGCAAACTACTTGCTATGGGCGATAATTAATTTATGGAAAATACTAACACAAGCACTGAGACAAAGTCACCTCAAGCAGGGGCAGATAAATCAATTGAATCTACGGCCAAAATATCTTTTGAAGAGTTATATTTAAAAAAAGATTACAAAGGCGCAGCGAACTACCTGCTGCAAAATAAGCAACAATTTGACTCGGGTATTTTTCATTATAATCTCGGAACGGTTTATTCTAAACAGGGCGATTTTGCTGCGGCAAGATTCCATTTAGAAAAGGCCATCAAAGAGGGCCATATTAATTCTGCATCCCTCAACAACCTGACCTATGTCAAAAGCCAGTTGCAGGTGGATGACCTTTCAACCTCCGGCCTTTTGCCGGATCAACTGATGAATTCGGCCTTGGCCATTCCTCCCGCCGCTTATCTTTCTTTGTCGCTGGTATTACTGTTGTGCGGGATTTCACTGCTCAAAACCAAAAAATTAAGAAGAAAACTGAGCATAGCGCTGTTTGCGCTGCTGATCGCTGCTCCGGTGGTCTTTTCCAATTTATACCTGGATAAAATTAACTATGCTGTCGCTTTTAAGGATATTCCGCTTTATGAGGGGCCTTCTAAAATTTTCGCCGAAAAAGGACAAATTAAAGCGGGCTCTAAAATTATATTAAGCGACTTCAAAGAAGGTTGGTTCTATGTGAAATTTCCTATTTCTCTTACGGGCTGGATTAATAAAGATCAATTGGGACTCTATTAGGTAGGAGAAATATCGATGGCTGGTTCATATGAAAATGAAGTTAAAGAAACGGGTGCTAGTAAGCTTGAGCTGACCAAGAAAATTGATTTTTCCATGATGAAATATTTATGGCTGGCGAATCCACTCAGCGGAACACGTAAGGATTCAATTCCCAAGTTTTTGCGAAATGTTGAACTCTTGAAAAATTTCTCAGATAACGAACTTCGCATTCTTGCCAAATATATGCATAGCCGCAAATTTGCGGAAGGAGAAGTGGTTTTCCGCGCAGGGGAAATCGGAATAGGTTTTTATTTCGTTTTTTCAGGAACGATTGAGCTAAGCCATGATGATTTAGGCACTGACGTCAGCGACGAAAAATTCTTAGTGCTCGAAGAGTTCTCTTATTTTGGTGAACTTGCCTTGCTCCAGGAGGGCAATCAGCGAACAGCAACTGCCCTGGCAAAAAACAAATGTGAATTGGTTGGAATTTTTAAACCAGATCTCGATAATTTAATTGTCAGACACCCTGTTATTGCCGCCAAGCTGATCCAGTCGATTTCCATCGCTTTAGCCGATAGGCTATATTTTTTAACGAGTGAAGCGAGTAAAATGTATAAGCGAATTAAACAATTGGAAGCTAAATGATTCTCAGTAATCGCAAAAACATTAATAAAATTCAACTCATTTATTTTGTTTCAGTTATTGTCCTTTTTTGCACTTTGGTTTTAGCGTTGCCTCGAATCTCCATCCCTCTGTCTCTGGCATATATTTTATCACTGGCCCTAACCCCAATCGTTAGTTCGCTGATGGCCTTGCGTATGTCCAAAACAATGGCCACCCTTTTTATTTTCGTAGTGCTTGGCTTTTTAGTGGGATGGCCGCTGGTAAAAATGATCCCGATGCTTTCTACTGAAAGCCAAAATCTTCAAGACATCATTCCTAAAATTGAACAATACATTATTCTTCAATTTCAATATCTACGTGAATTTGTAAAACTTAAAACGGGCCATGAAATTGGAGATGCCTATGTCTACCAAGGCCTGCAGGAATTGCAAAACTGGTCAACCAGCGCCGTCGTTCGGATTCCCAATATCCTGGCAAACTTGATGGAGTGGATTTTTCTGGTGCCCTTTTTTACTTTTTTTATCATTCGCGATTCTGATTCATTCAAAAAAACCTTACTGAACTCAACACCCAATATGATTTTCGAACGTTTTTATTATGTGATCCACGTTTTCAACCGACAGTTGGGGAATTATTTTTTTGCAAAATTAGTCGAAGCAATTATTGTCGGAGGAATTATAACCACCGGTCTTTTAATAATGGATATTAAATACGCCGTTATTTTGGGCTTCGTGGCCGGTTTAACCAATATCGTGCCTTACGTCGGACCCTTTATCGGTGTGGTGCCGGCGATTATCCTCGGAATGCTGGAGTATGGGATGACTTCTCCCACCATGGGCGCCATTCTAATGCTGTATGCGGTGGCCAATGCCGTCGATGTCTTCTTTGTTTTCCCTTTTCTGGTTTCCAAAATAGTTAATCTCCATCCCATGATTGTCGCGGTAAGTGTTATCGTTGGTTCCCACTATATGGGGATTACCGGGATGGTAATATCTATTCCAGTAGTTGCCGCAATCAAACTTATTGTTACAGAAATTTACAATGAAATTTACACTGAGCGCTCTAGGTGATACGATCCTTTTAAAGGTTGAGTCATCTGGAGTTTTCATTGAGAATTTTGAAGTTTTTGGTATTATCTTTTTCACTTTTAGTGATTTCTTGTGCGACCAAAAGACCGCAGGGAAGTACGGAAGCGGAAATTCTATTTAAAGAAGCAAAAGATTTAATTTCAAAATCTCGTTATATCCAGGCAACGGAAAAACTAAATGCTATCCGTTCGCAATATCCATACAGCTATTACGCCACCCATGCCGAACTTCTCCAAGCAGATATTTTATTCTCTCAGGAAAATTATGCAGAGGCGGCTTCCGCTTATATTTTATTCAGAGATTTTCACCCGAAGTACACTGAACTTGGATATGTCATCTTTAGGATTTCAGAATCATTTTACCGCCAACTTCCTTCGACCTTTGATCGCGATTTATCATCTGGTCTTGAGGCCATTAAATACTTTAATGAGCTTATTCAGAATTACCCCGAGACCGAATATGTGAAAGAAGCCCAGTCTCGGATTGATCAAATCGAAGAAATGGTGGAGAAAAAAGAAATTTATATTGCAGATTTTTATTTTAAAACTAAAGACTTTGAAGCCGCCAAAACACGTTATGAAGAAATTTTGAAAACACTTAAGAATAAAAATGAAAAACTGCGCATTCTGACTCGCATCGATGAAGCGGCTGCACATATTACTCACTGAGGTTTAAATGTATACATCAAACAATGAGCAATTATTAAAATCCGCGCGTGAATGCTTCGAAAAACTTGAATATAAAAAAGCTCAAGTTATTCTTAACGAAATTATCGAATCAGATGGCCATAATGTAGATGCCTTTTTCTTACTGGCAAATATTTTTCATATTAACGGTGAAATTGGCAAAGCGATCAAAGCTTTCAATAAAGTCTTAGCTCTCAATCCTGAACATACTGATGCCGCGATTAGCTTGTCTGTTCTTTATAATGACATTGGCCAGTATGAAGACGCCCGCAAGGTTTTCGAGACAGCTAATGAAAGAGTAAAAGGCAAAAGCAAAAGCCCAGGATTGATGGAAGATAAGCATATTAATAAAAAATTTGCGTCGAAACATTATGAGATCGCCGATCTTTATCTTTCTTATAACCGCTATGACGAAGCCCTTTTTGAATATAACAAGGTCATTGCGCTAGACCCTGAAAACCTAGAGGCAAAAATAAAAATTGCCAAAGTTTATGCCAAAAAGGGATTCATCGCTAAAGCGATTGAAGAACTTAGAACCCTAAAAAATGAAGAACCCAACTATGCTCCGGCCCGCATCGCGCTTGGAGTATTGCACTACGGAAATGGCAATATTTTAGAGGCCCAAAGTGAGTGGGAGAAAGTGTTGCTGAAGGATCCATTTCACTCTGAAGCAAGTATGTACTTGAACTTGTCTCGCACCGCCACAGAAACCAATCTTAGATCACTTTAAGCATAAAAAAAAAGCCCTCGTAAGAGGGCTTTTTTATGATCAGTACTTCTTTTAAATTAATTAGCTTCGGTGTCAGCGTTTTTATTCGCGTTAGTTGCTTGTGCGGTATTAGCATGAACAACGGTAGGGCCTTGCTCTCTAGCAGCAGGAGTCGCGATATTTGTTCGCTTAGAATCATCTGAAGCATAGTTCACGATGTATTTTTTAAGATCCATATACATTTTGAATCGAACTTCTAGTTTTGAATCCTGAAGCACGATCTGTCTTGCGTTCTTGGTTTTGTTATTGATGATGATTGGCGCCTTAAGGTTGGCCGACATTTCTGTAACATTTTGAGGAATAGTAAGCACCGTGTAGACACTGGCGTTTTGTAAATTTTCCAAACTCAAACTGTTAAGCTCAACCGGAAGAAGTTTTACCATGTAATTTGGTTGGAATATTTTTGGTTCAATAATTGGTAATGCTGTAGCAGCATCGTCAATTGATTGTAGCCAAAGAATCAATGTTTGATCACCTGGATCGACAATAAAGAATTTCTTCAGATTTTCAAAACCGAGTAAACCTTCTGTAAACTCAATAATGTCTTTTTTATCGACTTCAAGTTCGCCGAATCTTGTTGTTTTGATCTTCACTCTAGGCCTCCGTTGAGCAAAAAAGTCGAATACCGACCTCTGTCAACGATTCTAGCAGTCGTAGGGGCAAAAGTGCAAGCAGGAAATTACTTCTTGTTTAACTCATTAGCCAAATTTGTAATGGAACTTAGATCGGCCTGGGCAGCTTCAGTATTTTGGTCTTGAATCGCCTTGTAAACTTCTTCCCGGTGGATTTTAGTTTCAGGGGGAGCCTTAATACCTAAACGTACTTGCTTACCTTTTATTTGAACAACGACTATTTTAATATGGTCGTCAATCGCGATGCTTTCGCCCAGCTTCCTTGTCAAAACCAGCATAACTCAACCTCAAAATCGCATATGGTCAGAACTTTCCTGATCAGACCCGCAATGCTTCATATATTATCCGAGCGATTAAATTGCAAGGAAAAACTATATTATTTTTCAATTTAAGCACTGTGCGTAAATAAAAGCTAGGAAAAACCGTATGATTTTAACGATGGAGGAAATCCATCAAGGTTTGATTCATGACGCCTTGTGTGGACTGATAAGTTGTTTTGAGGATGGCCTGCTGTTTATTAATATCGGAAAAAAGATCGGCAACGTCGGCATCTAACAGAGAACTTTTACGCGAAATGTGATCGACGTTTTCACTTTCTAGGCCTGATTTAGAAGATTCCACCGAATTGGTGATCGAACCAATTCTTGTACGTAGCGTGACGAGCCGAGAAATACTGTTATCAAATTTCTCCAGAAGCCCTTGAATCATTTCTGGATCATTGTTTTCAAGTGCAGATGTCAGTGCCTGAAGCTGAGCAAAAATATTATCGCGAGTCTTAAAAGGTTTGGCCGGAACTTCGCCATCTTCATCAACTTCTTTAGTCGCCAATTCGCGGCTAATATTGTTGATGGTACTTTTGTCGAATTGTTCAAATTTCTGAAGAGGACTTTCGATACTGTCGCTGTCTTCCGAGCTGAAGAACACTTCTTCTCCCGTGAGGTTAACGGGAACAAAAAAGTTTCGCGAAACTTCCAAACTAATATGGCCAGAATCGCCTTTATAGCTTCCATTTGAATCAAAGGGAACAGTGAGGGTATTGGTGCCCGAAAAGATATTTTTCAAACCAACTTTTTTGTTCGCAACTGCCAGAGATTGGTTATAGAGCTGCTGAACTTCGTTGGCGACGTTTTTTCTAACATCGGCATTGAAGAAGTCGGAAGACTGGGCGATGGCGATCTCTTTTGCTTTAGAGAGAAGATCGGTGAGTTCCTCTAGCGATTTTTCAGTTACGTTTAGATTGAGCAATGCAAAGTCTGCATTCTTTAAATATTGAATATTGTCATTCGTCGAGGAGGTTAAGGCCATCGCTTCAACGTTACTGACCGGATTGTCCGAAGGTTTGGTGATCGACTTTAGAGTTGATCCTTTCAATTGCAAATCTTCCATTTTAGCTTTCGTTCTATTGAGAGCATATTTAAGAGAAGCAGTTGAACTATTTTCAGAAACTCTTGTCATAACTAATTACCTTTTGAGTTCCAATACTGTTTTAAACATTTCATCCGCAGCTTGCATCATCTTAGCGGAAGCTTCATAAGCATGCTGGTAGCGAACCATGTTAGCCGTTTCTTCATCAATTGAAACACCTGTCAGGCGCTCGCGAATACTGTTGGCCTGTGCCAAAATTCCGCTTGATTGCTCAGCATCTAAACGCGCTTTTCCCGTTTCAAGACCGATACTACCAATTGTTTGTAAATATTTTTCTTCGAGAGTAACCGAATCTTCACCTGCAATTCTTTCATGCTGAAGTTTGGAAATAGCAATGGCAACTCGGTTGTCGCCGGGAGCGTTGGGGGCCAGGGCAGCCGAGATATTGCTCAAATCACCCTTAACGGCATCGGATAAATCGATAGAGCCGGCGGCGCCTTCTTTGGTAAGTGGTTGAGTGAAAAAATCCAAACCGGTCGTCAACCCTTTAGAGTCTGCCTGCGCAGGTGTTCCATCTGGACCAAGATTAATCGGTCGATTGACAAATCCTTGACGGTGAATTGAGTTAACTGAGCTGGTGAACTGAAAGGCGATACCATCCATGTCGTCTTGAAGTTTTTTTAAATCTTCGTTTCTAACTTTAATGATGGCGGCAAGATTCCCACCTTGAAATTTACCGGTAACGGCTTGAGAAGGTCGATCTTTTAGCACGATTTCAACTGAGCCATTCATGTTGTTTGAAGAATGTTCTTTATTTTTAGAAATAACAGCAAGCTCCTGAGTGTGAAGGCCGGTAACCAGCGTTCCAATTCCTTGAGCTGTGACGACAAAGCGACCTTTTTCATCAGTGTAGGTATGAACTTTAAATTCTTCAGATAAGTTTTTTAAGGCCACATCACGCTGATCTCTTAAGTCACCAGATTCTCCCTGTTGGGCTTCAATGGTGGCGATCTTTCCATTTAAATCAGCGACGTGATTTAAAATTTGATTAACATCGCTTACAGAAGTCGCAAGTTTTCGGTCAATATTACCTGCCTGGAGGTCAAGCGTTTCGCGAATACGACGAAAATCTTTTACAACTAAACCGGCATTGTCCCGCACCACTGAACGAATAGTTTCGTTTTCAGGCTGATTCGCTAGCTCTCTAAAAGAGTTAAAAAATTTGTTTAGAATTTGATTGAGTCCTTCAGAATCAACTTCATTAAAAATACTTTCCACCTGATTCAGGTGTTCGCTGCGGGCATCGTAGAATTTACTTGAAGAAATCGCCGCATTTAATCTTTTGTCGATAAATTCATCGTTAACCCTGTTGATCCCATCAATTTTAACCCCGGTCCCTTGAATAAATCCGCCAGTGGTAACAGGAATGGCCGTCGACTGGATTACTTTTTGACGGGAGTATCCTTCCGTGTTGACGTTAGACATGTTATGCCCGGTCACTTCCAGGGCTTTCTTGGAAGCGAAAAGACCAGATTTCCCAATACCTAATAAGTCAGCCACGTCTCTCTCCTCGTTATGTGCTCGAGCTTATGGCCGATCCTTTTGAAGTATAGGTAGAAAAATTTTTCTTGCCTGTAGCTTCTATTCGAATCTGCTTAAGTGAGAGTAAGGCTTTGTTGATAAAAAGTTGATTGCGTTTATTTTGAGCTTGAATCTTTTCAATGATATCAATTAACAGCGCATTGAAACGAAAAAGATGTTTTTGATTTTTTTCTACTTCGTAAGCCCTCATCACTTCAATTAGTTTTGAGACACTGTCAATTTCCTGATCAGGGAGAACCGCGCTTAGCTCTGAAATTAGTTCGCGACGAATAGTTTCAAGGGCGCCAATTTTTAAAATGATTTCATTTTTTTCGACAAGTTTTTCTTCAAGTAGATCGAGTTCGCTGCTCAATAGGAGAGAGTATTCGTCACAGGTGACATTGAAAAGCATGTTGTGTTCTTCACACAAACGCTTCCATAAATCGGTTACTTCAAAATAGAGAATAGCTAGTTTATCGTTCATTTTGAGTTCCATCCTAGATCTCAAGAATTAGTAATTTTAGAACTCTTGTTCTAAAATCTTGCCACTGAGCCCGTCGTAATCAATCTTGTAAGATCCGTCTGCGATTTGAGCTTTCAAACGAGCGATCTTCTCTGTGTTGTCGATAGCGGGAGCAGCATCAGCTACTTTTTTAATGCGTGAAAAATCTTTTATTGCATCGGCAATATCGACTTTTGAATCAGCTTTAGAAAAAGCTTCTAATTCATTTTTTCTAGTTTCAGAATTTCTTTTTAATCCGGCAGGACCAACTTGAGAGCTCTCGCGAGCTTCTTTTTTGTTGGGCATGAATATAGATCTTGAAGAGGTACTATCAATTGCGCTCATGGCAAGACTCCTTCTGAGTTCTGTCCGGCAATAGTTTTTTCACCAGACACCGAGGTAGAATCATTCTTCCCCATCTCTATTGTATCAGTTTTCTTCTCTAGTTTGTAGCTAGGCAAATTGTGGTGGATCAGATTAGCTTGCGCCTCATATTGTTTGAGCGCCATTTCATTGCGTAATCTTTTGGGATAAATTTGATCTAAAATCACCGTTTGCAGGCCAAGATTGTTTTGTTTGGCCATCATTTTTGCCCGTTCAGTGGTCTGAAGGGATTTATAGTATTCCATTCCCGAATCATCTCCAGGCGTTTCGTCCACCGTTTGATTCATTTGCTTCACCATGGTCTCAGCAAATTGAGTTTCCATGCTCTCGGCGACTTCTTGAAATTGCTTGGGAATGTATTTACGGTCATCAATCGCTTTGTATTCAAGCGATTTGGGTTGTTTTAAAGTAGCGGTAGAAATACCTCGATTAGTCTCGATATTTGAAGCACTCATGGAAACTCTTCCTAAGTTATGAGCTCAAATCCCATTCTCGGGATTGTTGATAAAATTTTAACACAAATTTTTTACCAAAAGCTAGCTATAAAAAATACACAACTAGATCACTTCTATTTCTCCCACCAGTGCCCCATCGCGCTTAAGTGTTTGAAAAATAGAGATTAGATCTTCCGGGGCGACCCCAAAGGCATTTAAACTTTTAACCAACTCATTAAGGGTGGTTCCTTTTTCCATGAAATAAATGGTGTTGGGCTTGCCACTTTTGTCCCCGCCGCCATCACCTTTTACTTCAATCGTCAGGTCGGCGTGACTGATGGCCACCGGGGCAACGGTAACATCTCCACCGGCCACAATCGTTCCGGTTCTTTCATTGATGACTATTTTAGCAGCACTATCAGGGTTAACTTTAAAATTTTCAATGATCGCCATTAATTGCACGATGTTTCTTTCGTATTGCGCCGGAACAACTAGATCAATGGTTGTCGAATCTTTGGCCGAAGCAAATTTACCACCAAGCTCCTCGTTGATTACTTTTTCAATACGGGCTGCGGTCGTAAAATCCGGAGTGTTTAAACTCAGGCGCAATGAATTTTTCTTTTCAAATTCACTGACAACCTCTTTCTCAACCGTGGCACCACCTGGAATTGTTCCAGTGGTCGCAAATTTAGCTCCCTTTTTTAATCCCCCAATCGACATGGGGCCAGCGCCAACTGCGTAAATATTTCCATCTCCACCTTTAAGCGGAGTCACTAATAATGTTCCACCCGCCAGCGACGAAGCGTCACCAATTGATGAAATGATCAGATCAATTTTTTGGCCAACTCGCGCAAAAGCGGGAAGCTTAGCGGTTACAACGACTGCGGCCACATTTTTAGAAGTTATTTCAGATTTAGGATTAAGTCCCAGTTTTTCAAACATTTTTTTTAAAGAGGTATTTGTAATTTCCCCTCCTGCATCACCCGTACCATTGAGACCAATCACTAATCCATAACCGATAATTGGATTTTCTCTGACCCCTTTGACAGAGACTAGATCTTTTAGCCTGCTGGGAGCTGCGTACGCCGTGCTGGCCAAAAGAAGAGAGAGAGTAAGTAAAATGTTTTTCATATTCATCATCCTAATGAGTGTTCGCAGGAAAATTATCTCACTACAGTCACGTTTGACTCTAGAATTGCATCCGAGCTGATAGTGTCGTTGTCGCCTATGTCTTTTCTTGAGACGAGGGCCTGAACTTCTACCATCCGTTTTCTATTTTTAAACAAGACGTTTTTGCGTCCTTTAATAAGTAAATGTTCACGGTTGATTTCTTCCACGACTACCCCAGAGATTTTATCCTGTGAAATATCAGTGGCCGGAGTTTCTGAGGCAATGTCTCTTTTTTCAGCTGGCTTCTCAGCGCTTGCGTCTGCTGCTTTGGGCTCTCCTGCTTTAGCTTCAGGAGCTGCCTTGGTTTCAAATGGATTATCCGGAAAAGCCTTTTTAAGCTCCATTGTGATTTCATTTTTCAAACGAGGGAGAACGCTGATTTGAATAATGTCGCCCGAGTTTTTGTTTTTGTTGTTGGAAAATAAAAAGGCATTGGGATCACTACCGGCCCATAAACTCCCATCGTTGCCATTGTCGGTAAGGTCGCTGGCGGTGTAGCGTTTTACCGCTTCTTTTTCGGCTTTATACTGACGTTTAATTGATGGTGATACGCTTTTTTCATTGGCCGTTGTAACGGTGCGATCGACTCGGTTGTATTCAGTTGAAGTTCGACGTTTGGGGTGACGATATTGATCAAAGCTATCAGCGACATCTATTTCACTGTTGTTTCGTTCTTGTTGCTCAAAATCTTTATAGATTGAATTCATGTAGGTTGAACATGAGGTAAAAAAGAAAAGAGAGCTAAGGATAAATAAGGAATTTGTTTTCATAGTTCGATCACCACTTTGTTATAATCCACCACTTTTCCAGCAATAATTTTATTGTTGTTTGGGTTTCTTAGTTCAATGACTTCGCCAAACTGAGCGGATCTGACGGGCATTGCAGTTCTTTGAAGATTAATATTCTGACTTTTAAGCACGACGTTTACCGGAGTTCCAAAATTAATAAGATTAACCGGTTGAAGGTCAAGGTTGGAGACGGCTGAACCTTGAAGAATTGTTTTGTTGGCCTTATAAAAATGAATATTGCTGATCGAAGTGACTACGTTGTCTGGATTGATGGTGAAGATTTCATCTGCATAAAAATCTTCGATTTCTAAATGCCTTTGTTGGAAGCTTAAATTCCTTTTTGCCTTAAAAACTTTAATCTTTGCCATAATTCGTGTTGAGAACCAAAGCGTTCTGGTTGAACTGGCCACGGGATTGCTGATATCAATTTTAATGTTTTTTTCACCAAAACTACTACAGCTTTCACAGTGGATTTTAAGCTGCTCGCCTTCAACCAGGCCTAATGATTTAATTCCATTGAGAGACTTAGAATCAAGGAAGTACAGGTTACTCCCGGCAGTTAATTGCTCTCTAAGTGCAATATTTAATTCTAATAATGACAGTTTGCGGGGAGAGATTTCAATGTTGTGCCCAGGGAAATCTTTGGCCAGTTCTCTCTTTAAGAAATCTGAACCAACAGAGCCTGTGGAATTTGAAATGAGTTGAGAGATTTTGTTTCCGACGGCATTTTCACAGTTAGTTTTTTGAACGATATCATTGATACCCAACGCCTGATTGGCTTCCAAACGATAAATTTTTGAAAACAATTCAACTGAGCATTGAATTGTAGGAGGCGTTTCATTTGGGATTTCAGCTGAAATTTTAAATGAAAGCATTAGGAATAAATAAGCTAAAGTAATTTTCATATTATTATCTAATGTTATTTATTGTTTGCATCATTTGATCTGCAACACCCATTACTTTTGAGTTCATTTCATATGCTCTTTGGGCGCGAATCAAATCGGTCATTTCTGTCATGGGACTCACGTTTGATGCTTCAAGTGCACCTTGCATGATTGTGCCCGCGTTGCTTTCTCCCGCAA